>Ga0214481_100095_pt1 | contig 39238 bp, 21 predicted proteins | sample M1_20Mar14CPVII9_4_FD_165057 | JGI IMG/M metagenome (GOLD analysis project Ga0214481, IMG submission 165057) | Marine eukaryotic communities from Monterey Bay, California, United States - M1_20Mar14CPVII9sort6BwellG10 | ecosystem: Environmental > Aquatic > Marine > Unclassified | place: USA...
CATGGGAAGACATGGTCAATGGGAACCGGTGCAGCAGACGACACTACTGAGGCTCAGGTGGTCGAACTAGATAATGGCCGGTTGATGCTCAATTGCCGTTTTAACCGAGAGCCTGCTCGTGTAGTGATGACGACTGAAAATCTTGGCGGAATTTGGAAAGAGCATCCAACTTCGCGGCGAAATCTGATCGAGCCCGGTGCTTGCATGGCGAGTTTAATTAACGTGAATCGCGAGTTGGCTTGGCGTGGAATCGCGTTGGAAAACGATCAGCCGCTGTTACTTTACTCGAACCCAAATTCGCTTCGCGGTAGAAACCACATCACGATCAAGGCATCCCGGGATAACGGCGAGACCTGGCCGCATCAAACTCAATTGTTGTTGGACGAAGAGCCAGGGCGTGGCTACTCCTGTATGTCAATGATCGATGCGGAAACAGTTGGAATTCTTTACGAGGGTAGTCAGGCTGATATGACATTCCAGTCAATTAAGCTGAAAGACATTTTGTCGCCTCCAACTCAACAAAAAACGGCTAACCCGAAATTTTCACTTTCGCCTTTGCAAGGTGAACCGCTGGATTCGAATCAAGCCAGTCCATTCGCTGTAGCCCGTGTATTTCAGAGCGGCATGGTGCTGCAAGCTAATCAAGAGATTCGGGTTTGGGGAGTGGCTCCCGCGATGCAGGAGATCGAAGTGGAATTCGCAACTCACTCAGTTCGTGTAACCGCCAATGATAATGGCAAGTGGAGGGCGATCCTTCCTCCTTGCGTTAGTAGTTTTCAGGAACGCCAATTACGGGTGCGTGCCGGGAATGAAGCTGTGGAGCTTGACCGTATCTTGGTTGGAGAGGTTTGGTTGTGTGCCGGGCAATCGAATATGCAGTGGCCTGTCCAGCAATCGTCAAACGGTCGCAGCGCAATGGCTTCCTCATCGGATGAAGGCTTGAGATTGTTAAATTTTCAGAGCAGCGTTGGTGGAAACGCAGGGGTTTATCGACAAAATGACTTCGATGCCCTGCGATCGGACGTTTTTGGTCAAGGATCGTGGGAGGTTGCTAACGCGGGATCCGTTAAGGGATTTTCCGCAGTTGGTTATTACTTTGGAAAAGAAATGAGATCGGTTCTTAAATGCCCGGTCGGACTGATTAACGTTGCCTCGGGCGGGACGCCCATAGAGTCATGGGTGGATACAAAATTTCTTACTGGTCGACCGAACCTTAAAGAAATGGTCACTGGTAACTGGCTTAATAATCCAATTTTGGATGTTTGGTGTAAAACTCGGGCCCGCGAGAACTTGAGAGACGGTTTGCTTGGGATCTTCGAGTTGGCTCAAGATGAATTAGGGCCTAATCATACTTTTAAACCCGGGTTTATGTTTGATGCGACTATCGCCCCTTTTCAGCCGATGTCGATCGCTGGAGTCTTGTGGTACCAGGGTGAGTCTAATGCCGAGTCACTTGATCGCGTAAAACAGTACGATCGAGTTTTCCCAATTCTAGTCGAGTCCTGGCGGAAAGGTTTCCAAAGTTCGGAGTTACCGTTTGCATTCGTGCAGTTACCAGCGCTGAACCGTCCGTTTTGGCCCGAGTTTCGCGAGCATCAAAGGCGAAGTCTCAGTCGTCTATCGAACGTTGGGATGGCGATCACGATGGACGTTGGGAATCGATCCAATGTTCATCCAACGAGTAAGCAACCGGTTGGAAAGCGATTGGCCGCTTGGGCGATAAGTCATGTTTACTCAAAGGAGGGAGTCAAAACAGGCCCGTTGTTCGAGTCTTGTACTCAGGTAGGTGATTCGCTTGAAATCGCCTTTTCATCGGTTGGGCAGGGTCTCAAAAGTGCTGATGGAAAACGAGTCGTTCACTTTGAAATCGCCGGTGAAAATGGTTTGTTTTACCCTGCTGATGCAGAGGTGAAACATGACCTCGTTCGGTTGTCTCATGAGAAAGTTCCCCAGCCGATTGACGCAAGATATGCTTGGCACCCATTTCCAGAACCACCTGTGAATTTGGTGAATTCAGCCGGATTCCCAGCCAGTCCGTTTACTACGCAAAGCAAATTTTAGTTTGATCAAACCTCGCAATATTGCAATTCAACGATGCATGGATTCAATTAGTGATTCAAGTTGCGTCGTTGGCGGTCTTGCTCGCCAAAACGTTTAGTAAAACTCAACTTCATTTAATGTTTTCACTCAATGTTCAACGTTGCGTGGTTTAAGACGATCAGACCAATTTTTAGTTAGGCGGTAGCGAAGAATGCGTCATGAACAAAGTGTTTTAGAGATGAAGGGCGTGATGTCAGCGATCTTCACTCCATTTGATTCTTCAAATGAAATCAATTTCGATGCATTGTCCTCAATCGCCGAATATCAGTTGAGTCACGGACTCAAAGGGTTTTATGCAACTGGAACAACGGGCGAAGGATTGCTTTTGTCGTCAGATGAGCGAACGTCGGTCGTGCGGCATTTGGTAGAAAAGTTTGGAGATCGAGCGACTGTGGTAGCTCACGTGGGGCACCCTAGCACTGACGTTTCTGTTGGTCTTGCGAAAGCTGCCGCTGAAGTTGGTGCCGACTGGATTTCTTCTGTCGCTCCAATTTACTACGGAACGACCTACGAAGGGTTAGTGCGTCATTACTCGGCAATTTCAAATGCGACAGATCTCCCTTTCATGGCGTACTCTCTGGGGGGCGTGATTGATCCCTTGCGGGACGCTGAGTTGTTTGAGATGAAAAATGTTTGTGGTTTGAAATATACGGGTGCGAATTTCTTTTCTGTTCAGCAATTGAGACGTCGAATCGGGCGGCCGGTGGCGATAATGAGTGGATTTGATGAACAGTTTGTGGCTGGGCAATCGTTCGGTTTTGATGGTGGAATCGGATCGACTTATAATTTTGGGCCGCAGTTTTATTCGGGTATCTACGAGAATTATCACGCGGGGAAAATTGCTGAGGCCGCTCATCTGCAGTCGCAAATCAACCTCGTAACCGACCTGATGGTTCAGTACGAAAACCGTTCTTATTGGAAATCAATTATGCGTTACATCGGTTTTGACTGTGGAGGTTTTCGATTGCCCTACGGTCCAATTAACGAGTCCGAGTACCAGGCATTCGCAGGCAAATTGGATGCGTTAGGAGTCTTGGAGCGCAACGATGCGAAGTAGTTTTAAAAGTTCATGCGGATCGCCGATGCGATGCATTGGGTTTGCCGTTTTGTGTTTGGTACTCCATGTTTCTAGTTTGGCTGCTGAAGACGGAAATACACGGCAACGTTTAAAGTTTAATTCGCTACCGGAGCTTCCTGATGCGATAGGTGTGGCCGGACCAGTTGTCGGTATTGATCAGGATCGGCTAATCGTGGCGGGAGGTGCAAATTTTGCGACCCCCGAAAATCCCAAATTGTGGGAGCTACCTAAAATTTACCACGATCGTGTTTGGGTAATGGAAGCGGATCGCGATTTGGCTTCACCGACTTACACGTGGATGGCTGGTGAAGAGGCCTTGCGATTGAGCGAAGAAATTGGTTATGCATCGGTCGTGAGTACCAAACGTGGGATTTTGGTGTTGGGCGGCGAAAACGCCAACGGCCTGACGGCAAGAGCTTATTTGTTAAGCGTGCGGGAAAAACAAGCCGGTATTGGTTTAGAAGTCATTGAATTCGATCAGCAAATTCCTGATTTGCCGGCTGCTTGCAAAGGTGGTGGGGCGGCCGTCATTGGAGATTATGTCTATTTGGTTGCGGGGGAAATGTTAGATGAAACCGGTGTGGCCAACGGCAGTCGCGCAATTTGGAGGCTTAATTTAAAGGAAATTTCTCTTAATCCTGAGTCGAACGTAAACCAACAAAGTGAGCTTTGGGAACCCTTACCAGGATGGCCAGTCGAAGGGCCACCGCGAATGTTTCCACTGGTGGCATCGCAGCACGATGGATTTAAAGAGCGATTGCTGGTTTTTAGTGGGCGGTATTTTCCTCTAGGTAAAGATCATGCCGATGCCAACAATTTAGAATTTTTAACGGATGCGTGGTCGTTTGATCCTGCTGGATTCTCGGGGGAAGGTGACGCTGGTTTATGGAAGAAGATCGCTGATTGCCCAGTGCCAATGACGGCCGGAACTGCAGTATCGTACGGTCCAGCGCATGTGGTCGTGCCGGGCTATGCAACAGGTGAGATCTTAAAAGCTCAGTTGAAATCGGGGACTGCGATGAAAGATTTCGATCATCCCGGTTTTCCTAAACTTGCGTACGCTTATCACACAATTACAGATAGCTGGACGGAGTTTGGAGCGATACCTGCTAATCAGGTCACAACGCCTGCGGTTCGCTGGGGGAAGGATTTGTTTTTAGTCAGTGGCGAAGTTCGACCACGTGTGAGGACGCGTAAGGTATGGCGAATTGAGGTGCTGGAAAGCAAGCGGGCATTCGGTTGGCTTAATATGACAGTGGTTGTGCTCTATCTGATTGCGATGGTAGGAGTGGGGGTTTATTTTTCTTTTCGGAATCGTTCGACGGATGATTATTTTCGAGGTGGAAAATCGATCCCTTGGTGGGCGGCTGGTTGCAGTATTTTTGCGACGATGCTTAGCTCGATTACCTACATGGCCGTGCCGGCGAAGGCCTTTGCGCAGGATTGGGTTTATGCGTTGGGCAGTTCTTTGATTTTATGTGTCGTTCCCATCGCTGTTTATGTTGCACTGCCGTTTTTCCGAAGAATCGACGCGACCAGTGCCTATGAGTATCTCGAGTTGAGGTTCAATCGTGCCGCGCGTTTGGTTGGCTCGGGGAGCTTCAGCTTGTTCCATATATTTCGAATGGGAGTGGTCTTAGCATTAGCAGCACTCGCGTTGGCGAGTGTGACACCTCTCAACCCTACGCAATGTGTCTTAGTGATGGGTGTGTTATCAATTGTTTACTGTACGCTGGGCGGCATAGAAGCAGTCATTTGGACCGACACGATTCAGACGTTTGTTTTAATCGGTGGTGCGATTGCTTGTATCTTTTTCGCTTTGAATGGAGCTGATTCTGGCAGTTTTGCCGAGGCGACGGAGGCGGGTAAATTTCATTTGGTAAATTTCGAGTTCGGTACGGACTCCTTTGCAATCATGGCGGTTTGGGTCGTCATCCTCGGTGGATTTGGCCAGAATCTTGCGAGCTATACGGCTGATCAGGCAGTTGTTCAGCGCTATATGACGACGCCCGATCAAAAGTTGGCGGCGCGTTCCATTTGGCTAAATGGATTAATGGCAATTCCCGCGGCGGCTATCTTCTTTGGAATGGGGACCGCATTTTGGATGTTCTACCGATCTCATCCTGAAAACTTAGATCCTACTATCGCCGCGGATCGAATCATGCCCCATTTTATCAGCCAGGAGCTACCCATAGGTATTGCGGGGTTAGTGGTGGCCGGGATTTTTGCAGCCGCGCAATCAACGGTTTCTACGAGTATGAATTCTGGGGCAACGACCATCGTGACGGATTTTCTTAAACCCGCATTCCGATTGTCAAGTGAGCGTCAAGCTTTATGGCTCGCACGGGTGATTACGTTAGCAATGGGGGTGTTAGGAACGGCCGCAGGATTAATTTTCATCAATCCCGAAATTAAGAGTTTGTTTGACGAGTTTATTGGAATACTCGGTATGTTTCTTGGCGTGCTGGCTGGGTTGTTTGCGCTGGGGGCAACGACTCGCCGTGCCAATGGAGTTGGCAGTCTGGTTGGAGCGTTGACGGCAATTCTGTTTATGATGGCGTTGTTCTTTGCTGCGAAAGATAACTCCCTGGGAATCTACTGTCGTAGCTGGTTTGATTTCTTTGGTTGGGAGATTTACCGAGTCAATGGTTATCTTTACGCGTTCATTGGAATTGTCGTTTGTTATTTGGTCGGATACACCACAAGTCTGTTTCTGGGGAAACAGACCAAAGATATTTCTGGTCTGACTCTGTGGAAATAGCTAAGCAATTGTGTGCGTTGGAACTTTTGTCGCCCGCCGAAGCACGTGTCAGCTTGTGGGTTTCGTCTTCTTATCCAAAGTACTCAGGAGTAATCGCAGGCCAAAGGAAAAGGGAATGACCGAAGTGACAACGACCAGCACGATCGTGATCAGCCAATTTTGGTCAGTGGTGTCTCGGTTCGAGTAGGCGAGCACATTCAGCCAGAAATTGAAAACACTCCACATTAAAATACTACAGCAAACTAGCACTGTCGCTAGATGCGCGATTACAGCCTGTAGGGTTTTTGCTGTCATCGGTTTGGATTTGAGTTCTGGTGTATTCATGGTGTCTAGGTTTTGATTTAAACGAGGAAGCAACCGCTCGATGGATCGAATAGCTGGGCAAATGGACGATTAGTCGTCCGCTGGTTCAAGGGACACTCGGCCGCAGTGCCAGCCGCAGGTCGCAGCAAAAAGTATCGTGATTAGCCCTTGTGCGAATACGCCTGGAACGGTGAGGGTAAGATTTAAAAATTGCGGCATGAATGCAAAACCTCGAATAAACAAAAGCAGTCCGCTAAATAATGCTGCCATCACAAGAATGGCGATGAACTGGTAGAACGATTTCCATAGTTGAATGGTTTTGCCGTCGGTTTGAAAGGCATCGATGTTAACGACGTTGAATGGACTGCGGCTGTACCAAACGCTCGTCAAGAACAACGGTGCTACTAGCAATTGCATGGGCAGCTTGAGGATAGGAAAGAACAGCATGATAATTCCAGCCGCCACGAAACTAAATCCAAAAACGAGGATGGTCGAGGTGAGTTCGTTGAACCCTTTGTTTTTCCACGAATTGACGGTTCTGTATCCCAACGCAGCATCGCGAAAAATGTAAGCCGATGTATAGAGTAACATTAGCCATCCAATCAGGCATGGCGCCGCTCCCAAAAGGAGCCAAGTTACAAAGTTAAAAATTTGTTCAGTGGTTGTTTGATTTGGATCTGTATCGGGTGAGACGTATGAAGGGGAAATAGACTCCATGACGACTGCGCCAGTGCACATTAGCAACATCGCAATTGCAAATCGCCAGATCGTATTTCTCGCCATGAACATAGAGATTGCGGATTTGAACTGAGGTCCCAAATCAGTGGATGGGAAGTCTCGGGAATCCATGACTGCGGAATTCTCGCGATGACTAAAGACGGTGCCCTGCTCTGCTGACCGTTGTTTTTGCTGCGCCTTTTCAAGTCGTTCACGGCGAGATTGTGGAGATAGTTCGCGACCCGTCTTGATTGGGGGAAGTTCAGATTTATTTTGTTGTTCCGCGTTTGGTTTCGGCGGCGACGCCGCTGGTTTTTTTGGCGCGGCGATGGGGGGTGTCGGTTGATCGGTTTCAGATTCTGGTTCAAGGGATAAATCACCGTTGGTCGATTCAGGCAACTCTGGTTTTTTCGGCGCCAATAAATCCTCAGATGGGCCGTCGAGTCCATAACTCGGATCGATGTCTATTTTTGGTTTTTCAATTGGGGCGCTTAGCCTCAATTCGTCATCATCGATGGCGGCGTTGTTGGCTTGAGGGGTTGTGGGTTGTTGCCAAATGGGTTTCTGTGTTTTCCGCTTGGCGGGTGGGTCGATAGGGATTTTCGTGAAGCACTCAGGGCACTCGATTGTGGTGCCAATTTTGTCGGATTCAATGTGGATCAATGAGTCACAGATTCGGCAGGTGATACTGTGCGTTGAATCTCCACCATAAAGTCCTTCAAGGCCATCGATCTTAAGCAGTGCATTTGGATCGGGTTGCTCTTCGGTCGGTAGTTTCACCAACGACTCGTCATCTGCAGGTTGGAAACCTTCCAGTGAAGGTTCTTCATCATCGAGTTCCAGTCCGTTACTGTCTCCGGAGGTCGGGGCCAGCGAGCTGATGTCGAGATCAGGCTGCGAGGCCTCGGTTGAATCGACGGGATCTTCAGAATCGATGGGGCTCAGTTTTAATTCCGAGGTTTCTTCATCGAAGATGTTTTCAAAGAGGTTGGTGGGAACCGAGGCGTCAGGGACGATTACAGTTCGAACGCATTCTGGACAGATTACTCGCTGACCGGATTTACTCGAGTCGACCGAAATCTCAGCGTTGCATTCTTGGCATTCAAATTCGATATTATCTGCTTCAGCCAATTTTTAACCTCGAATATTTCAGCTACTGAGACAAGTTTCGCCGCATTGTGAAGCATATTGTACGTTCACTCAATGCGATAATGATATTTTCGATCATGTCCGTTTGATTTTATCATGAATTCACGGCTCATTCTTACGGTTCTCAAAATAACGGAATCTTGGTTTTTTGCTGTCGGTTGCTTCTGATTAGGATCGGAAAACACACTTTACCGGTGTTTGATTTCGAGCGAGAGCTTGAATTCGGCAGTTTGATTGTGTTAGCCGTGCGAATGTTGGATTTGGCCGTTTCACAAAAGCGTGGTTAAGCGGCCTAGATAGGCAAGCAGCAATTGCCAGTTCACAGTTTATCGATGAAAATGGAGTTTGGTCTGGCAGATGTGCGATCCGTTGGCCTACCCCAACCGCTTTTTTTGAAATGCTTCGGAGTCTGCTCAAGAATGAGATTGTTAAAAATTGCTGCCGGTGTTTTGAATCAAACACCACTCGATTGGTTAGGGAATCGAGAAAATATACTCGCCGCAATTGCCGCGGCGAAGTCTGAACAAGTGGGTGTGCTTTGCCTGCCGGAATTATGTGTCACTGGTTACGGATGCGAAGACGCATTTCACTCATCGGGCGTTCACGCAACTGCACTTGAGATGTTGACCTCGATCGTTCCAGAGACGAAAGGGATTGCTGTTTCGGTGGGACTCCCGGTGACCTATGCCGGTGGCGTTTTTAATGTCGCTGCGTTGTTAGTCGACGGTCGGATTGCCGGATTTGTAGGAAAGCAACACTTGGCAGGTGACGGTATTCATTACGAACCCCGTTGGTTTAAACCATGGCCAGCAGGGGTCCAGGGGGAAATCGAGATCGACGGATTCCAATATCCGATTGGTGACTTGCTGTTCGAAGTCGGTGGCATCCGAATTGGTTTTGAAATTTGCGAAGACGCTTGGGTTGGAAATCGACCGGGTGGCAATCTTGCCAGTAAAGGCACGGATGTAATTTTAAATCCGAGTGCCAGCCATTTTGCATTTGGGAAACACGCTGTTCGGCAACGTTTTGTCTTAGAGGGTAGCCGCGCCTTTAACGTTACTTATGTTTACGCCAACCTAGTGGGAAATGAATCGGGCCGAGCGATTTTTGATGGCGATGCGATGATTGCGTGCGGCGGGCAGATGCAGGCAGTTGGAAAGCGATTCTCGTATCGCCCGATGGTGCTGACGACGGCTGTCGTCAACATTGATGTGACGAGAATGGCACGGGCGAGAAGCGGTTCTTTTGAGCCTGAAATCGATGGTGACGAATCGGATGTAATTCGCATGCCGCTCGATATTCCTGCGATTGGTCCAGCGGTGGAAAAGCCTGAAGTAGAACCGTGGATGGCTGGAGAGACGGTAAAAGAAGAGGAGTTCACCCGGGCGGTGAGTCTTGGGTTATTCGATTACATGCGGAAAAGTCATTCTCGCGGATTCGTAGTGTCGTTGAGCGGTGGCTGCGACTCGGCCAGCGTCGTGGCTTTGATTGCCACCATGTTTAAGTTGGCCAAGGCCGAGTTAGGGTTCGACGAATTATTGGCCCGGATTGGTTTGTTTCACAATGATGTAAGCAAGCCGTCCGAGGTGAGTGATTTGGTGCATCGTTTACTGACGACCGTTTACCAATCGACCAAGAACAGTGGTCCGGTTACCCGCGCTGCCGCGATGGAAGTAGCCACGGCAGTCAACGCGACTCATTACGAGTTTGATGTTGATGGTATTGTCGATGCCTATCGGGAAATTGTCAGCTCGGCGATTGGTGAGCCTCTGACCTGGGATAAACATGATATCGCCTTACAGAATATTCAGGCGAGGGTTAGGTCTCCCGGAGTATGGATGCTGGCTAATTTAAACAACGCGTTATTGATATCGACAAGCAATCGAAGCGAAGCCGCCGTTGGTTATGCGACGATGGACGGAGATACGTCGGGTGGCCTGAGTCCCATTGCCGGAATTGATAAGGCTTTTCTTCGGAACTGGCTAATCTGGATGGAGCTGGAAGGTCCCGCTGATATTGGAGCCATTCCTGCGTTAAATTCCGTGAACCAACAGCAGCCGACTGCCGAACTTCGCCCGCTTGAAGATAATCAAACCGACGAAGACGATTTGATGCCATACGATGTTCTGGACCTAATCGAGAGACTGGCCATTCGCGATAAAATGATGCCAGTTGAAGTTTTCGATCAGATCGTCACAGAGTTTCCGAACTACGAGAGGAGCCAGTTGGGGAATTGGGTGATCCGCTTTTTCCGTCTCTGGTGTCGCAACCAGTGGAAGCGTGAGCGATATGCCCCATCGTTTCATCTCGACGATGAGAATCTTGATCCTAAAACTTGGTGTCGTTTTCCAATTTTGTCCGGAGGTTATGATTTTGAAATCGAACAACTCAAAACTTACCTTCAAGGCAGTTGATGCGATTGCGGCTTGATTTGATACCGCATAGGCCGCCAGTTCGTCTTAATTTCAGACATGATATTTTTGGTGAAAGAATAACGAAGAAAGAAGAGTTTCATGTCTAGTGTGATTGAAGAACTGCGCAGACGGGCTGCTGGGCGATCGCGTCGCATCTTGTTACCGGAAACTCAGGATCCCCGAGTCCTCGAGTCGGCGAGTCTGCTTGATCAACAGAATCTTGCAATTCCGGTGGTTTTAGCTCGTCGAGACTGTCCGAACCGAGACGCTCTAGGTGGTCTGGAAGTCATCGAATGTGATGATTCACAATTAGTGGATGCTTGTGCCCAACAGTTGTTTGAGAATCGCCAACACAAAGGGCTGTCTCTTGAGGCGGCAATCGAGGCAGTGCGTGATCCGTTATTGTATGCCGCCTTGCTGGTCAAAATTGGTGCCGTGGATGGGGCGGTTGCTGGAAGTGTTGCAAGCACTTCGAGCGTAATTCGGGCTGCGCTTCACGGCGTCGGAATGGCAGAGGGTTGTAAAACGGTTTCCAGCTTCTTTTTGATGCAGTTTCCTGAGCGAGCTGTAACTTTTTCAGATTGTGGTGTTGTCCCTAATCCCGACGCCCGGCAGTTAGCGGAGATTGCAATCTCTGCAGCCGAGAGTCACCGCATTTTGACGGGGCAAATACCCAGAGTTGCATTGTTGTCTTTTTCCACTTTAGGAAGCGCTGAGCACGACGAGGTCGACAAAGTTCGACAGGCTCTCGGTTTAGTAAAACAATGGCAACCAGGATTGATGGTTGACGGAGAAATGCAATTCGACTCTGCGTGGGTTCCCGAGGTCGCCGCACGGAAGGCTCCAGGTTCACCGGTAGCTGGTCAAGCCAATGTCTTTATATTTCCAGATTTGAATTCGGGTAATATTGCTTACAAGATTACTGAACGTCTTGGGGGGGCACAGGCTCTTGGCCCGCTGATCCAGGGACTGCAGCGACCATTCATGGATTTATCTCGGGGGTGCCAAGTTCAGGATATTGTTGACGTGGCTGTGATTGCTTCGAACCTAGCTGTGTGACCCTCTCAGCTTTTCTACGTTGATGCGCAAACTCATCGCTTGCTAACGAATCTACTCATACTCTTCACACGGCAAATTTTTGAACCTTGCTTACTGCCACATTACCACCGTGGTAACCTCCGGCAATAATTTCATAGGGCTTGTTATGCCTCGAAAACGGTATTGGCTTGAAGTGAATTCCGTGAAGAAGATCAAACTTGTAAAACACCTGTTCGGAACGGTTCATCGTCGGCGTGTCGCGTTACGGTTTCCAGCGATCGAATCAGAGTGTCACGAGTTTCCGAGGGGTTGATTATTCCGTCGACCCAAAGTCTGCCGGCGGCATAACGGATATCAGTCGAAGTATCATAGGCCGACTGGACTTTATCTCTTAAAGCTTCCATTTCTTCTACATCAGGTTCTTGTCCAGCACGTTTGAGTGCGGCAATGTTAATGTCGAGGATGACTTTGGCAGCCTGCTTACCACCCATGACGGCATATCGGGCGTTGGGCCATGCGTAAATAAAGCGTGGATCAAAAGCCTTGCCGCACATTGCATAATTTCCTGCGCCATAACTACCACCAGTAATAATCGTAATTTTAGGAACACGACTGTTGGAGATAACGTTGACGACTTTCGCACCGGCACGAATGATACCTGCCTGCTCACTATCCCTTCCAACCATAAACCCCATCACGTCTTGGAGAAAGATAATGGGAGTCCAGGTTTGATTGCAGTCCATGATGAATCTTGCTTCTTTGTCGGCGCTATCGTGATAGATGACGCCACCGTACTGCATGCCATCCTTTTCGGATTTGACGACAGTTCGCTGATTAGCCACGATTCCTACGTGGTGTCCTCCAATTTTTGCATAGCCGCAAACAATTGTTTGTCCATATTCGGCTTTGTATTCTTGAAAGGTACTGCCATCTACCAGAAATTGAATTAGGTCTCGCACGTCATAGCGAGATTGCGGATCCATAGGTATTTTGTCGTAGATATTTTCAGAATCTTCGGCAGGCTCGACGGGTGTGTCACAGCGGAATTCCCGAGCGGAAGGGTCCTCTGGCAGCATCTCAATAAGGGAACGTAGCCGGGCAATCGCGGCGTCATCATCCGGTTCTTTGAAGTCGATGGTTCCGCTGATCGCAGCGTGCATCGAAGCCCCGCCAAGTTCCTCAGAAGAAACTTCCTGTCCAATGGCCGATTTGACGAGAGCTGGTCCCGCAAGGTAGAGGCCACTGCCTTCTGTCATCACAAGTTTGTCGCAGAGGACAGGTAGATACCCTCCGCCGGCAACACAATTTCCCATGATGGCTGCGAGTTGCGGAATTCCCATCGCCGAAATGACGGCGTTGTTTCGAAAGATCCGACCAAAATCATCTTCATCGGGGAAAATTTCATCTTGGAGTGGTAAGAAAACACCAGCAGAATCGACCAGGTAGACCAAAGGAACCCGGCACTTCATCGCAATACGTTGTGCTCTGAGTACTTTTTTGCAGGTCATTGGAAAGAACGCGCCAGCTTTAATGGTGGCGTCGTTGGCGATAATCATTACTGTTCGTCCGGAGACCGTACCGAGACCACAAATTACGCCGGCAGATTTCGCGCCGCCCCACTCCGAATACATTTCCCACCCGGCCCAAAGGCCAATTTCTTGCCAACTGGTTGGGTCGTCTAAAAGTTTGGTTATCCGTTCTCTGGCCGTGAGTCGCTCTTTTTTATGTTGACGCTCAATCGCTCGCAGGCCACCGCCTAATTCAATATCCGCTTGTTCGGTATCGAAGCCATCAATTAATTCTTGCCAGTTCATTGCGTTATCGGGATTTCAGAGGAAGTGTTGCTGTGATTTGTAAATGAAATTTTGGGAGCCGGTCGTTTATTGCTCCATGGCGTCATCTTTAGGTTTAAGTACCCAGTTTGAATCGAAGTCTTTTTTGAGCCATTCCTGAGCGACCTGAGTTTTCCCTTCATCCGCATTCAGTTTCAGTTCCTGAAGTCGCTGTTCGTTACGCTGGTGTGCGAGCGAAAGATAGAGCCGACCCGTATTAAATTCGCTGGTCTGTTCGGTTTCGGGAATGGTGCCGTTGACTAAAATCGCAGTCAGTCGAGAGTACACACAACTTGCCATGAACAGTTCTGTGGCGATATCTGCCAGTCTGGCCTGTAGGTATTGCTGGTGGAGAATTTCTTCCTGATGTTTTGCTAACACAAGCTTCATTTGCCTGCCGAACTGAGCAATCTGTTTACTTAATTTGCGGCTATAATATCTTAGGTGTTCGTGTTTCACGGGAACCTTTGGATTGACCAATGACTCACTCATGACGGAGGCTCGATTGAGCCAGACGCTCATCAATTGATTGGCGTTTCCTTTTGCTTCCTTTTTAGCTTTGATGCGATCTCCTTTGAGTTCGGTGCCGACGTGTCGAAATCCTACATTCGCGATAAAACATCTCAGCACATCGTTGGCTCCTTCGCCAATCAAGTTTAACCTTGCATCTCGCATCATTCTTTCAAATGGCTGGTCAGTAAAGAATCCTTTGCCTCCCCAGATTTGCATGCAATCGTTCGTGATCCTCCAAAGTTGATCACTGGCAAAAACTTTGATCATTGCAGTTTCGACCATGTAATCATCTGCGCCGCTATCGATCAGTGCGGCGGTGTAATAGGTCGCGCTTTCCATGGCATACATGTCGGCGGCTGCTTCGGCAATTTTACCTTGAACTAGTTCAAATTCCCCGAGTGTCTGACCAAATTGTTGACGTGAATTAGCGCGAGCGACCATGCGTTCAATGCAGAATTTGGCAGCGCCCGTGCAGCAAGCGCCGAAAGTAGTTCTGCCAAAATCGAGGACTGTGAGCGCTAGTTTGAGTCCGTGTCCAATTTCACCGAGAATGTTTTCTTTGGGAACCACCATCTCATTGAAGCGAATGCGGCCGGTTGCGGTTCCGCGGATACCGACTTTTTCCATGCGTTCTTCGAGGACTTCAAATCCTGGCATATCGGGAGTCACCAAAAATGCTGTGATTTTCCCTTCGGGGACAGCGGGGTCAGAGGTTCGGGCCATGACGGTTAAGACATCAGCAATGCCTCCGTTAGTAATCCAGCGTTTTTCTCCATTGAGTACATAGCCAGTGCCGTCTGCGGTGGGCTCTGCGGTTGTTCGCACGTTGGCTGCGTCAGAGCCTGCCAATGGTTCGGTGAGTGCAAAGGCAGCCAGTTTGTCGCCAGCAGCCAGCGGCGGCATCCATTTTGATTTTTGATCATCAGTGCCGAACAGTTCCAGTGCTCTCAAGCCGATCGAATGATGAGCGTTAACGAACACCGCAGTCGAACCACAATGACCGCCGATGATTTCCATAACGCGGCAATAGTTGAAATGCGACATTCCCGAGCCGCCGTAATTTTTGTCGATTGTCATGCCAAGGACGCCGATATTTCCAAGTCCTTTGATGACGCCGTCTCGGATTTGTGCGTCCCGATCAATCTGAGCAGGGTCGATGTACTGCTCGCAGAAACTTTTTGTTTTCGCAACCATGGAATCACCAGCGGCTTGTGCGTTGGCTGGGAGTTCCGGGTAGGGCATCATGGATTCTGTGCGAAAGCGGCCGAAGTATAAATCTTTTACGAAGCCTTCTTTCTCAGGGCCTTCAAAAAAAAGCGAGTTGGCCTGATCAATTTGTTTCTTTTGTATATCCGACAGAGACATAAATATGACTTTCATCCAAGGAAAACTGAGCCAACACGTCTGAATAAGATTGGCTCGAAGAGCGTCTTCGATTATCGGGATAAAAGCCCGAAAAGCAACGTGTTCGCTTGCGATTCTAATCGCGTCCTACGTGGCGATTGTTAATGTTTACCGGTTAACCCCGCCACTTGGCTGCCAATTTGCAACATATGGTTCGTTTTAAATCGAGGCGTTTAAAAGGACTTAATTTGAATTTAGAGTTTGCGATTTTGAGATTTGGCCCATTTGGCGTTGTCGAGTTGATTGAAAATCCACGTTCTGGACAGCTTGAATTGATGGCTGGCATCGGTTCTCCCAACACTGGCATTTGAGATAGCAACGTTCTGCCGGAATTTAAACCGATTAGCGCAATTCGCTCATTGCTGCTGGTTGAAACGTCAACCCATTGTGAGAAAGAATTTGGTTGGGCAATTGGTATAAACGTTGATTTTCCTTAACATGGTCGGCGTTGCTCGTTTCTTCAAGGATAAAATCTATGTCTGACGCTTACCTCATTTCTGGAGTTCGCACTCCAATCGGTTCCTTTCTTGGTGGGTTTGCAAGCCTCACTGCGACTGATCTTGGTGGTGTTGCTATTGAACATGCGATCGCACAGTCTGGCCTCGCGAATGATCAAATCGACGAAGTGATTATGGGAAATGTGATCGGTGCGGGCGTTGGACAGGCACCGGCTCGTCAGGCAGCGCTCAAAGCAGGGCTTCCACCGACGATTGCTGCAGTCACCATTAACAAAGTTTGCGGCTCGGGTCTCAAGTCAGTGATGATTGCCAGTCAAGCGATTCGTTGTGGTGACGCCTCGGCGATTGTTGCGGGTGGAATGGAGAATATGTCGGCGGCACCGCACTTGGCCAAGGGGCTAAGAGGCGGTGTTAAACTTGGAGACACGACCTTGGTGGATGCGATGGTGTCGGATGGTTTAACTTGTTCTTTTGAATCATGCCACATGGGAATGCATGCCGAACATATCGCGGAGAAATTTGGAGCGAGCCGTTCAGATCAGGATCAATTTGCCTTACTGAGTCAACAGCGTGCTGGTCGCGCGATGGAAGAGGGAGTGTTCAAGGATGAGATTGTTCCGGTGACAGTCAAGAACCGGAGAGGAGATGTCACGGTAGACGTAGATGAAGGGCCTCGGCCGGATACAACTTTGGAAAAATTGGCGAGTCTGAGAACAGTTTTTGATCGAGAAGGAACCGTCACTGCTGGCAATGCGTCAACCCTTTCTGATGGTGCCGCTGCCGTTGTGGTTGTGGATGAGGCGACCGCGGAAACAGCGGAATGGAAATTTAAAATTCTTGGTAGTTTTACATCGGGAACCGAACCCAAAGATCTGTTCATTGCTCCTGTCGAGGCGATCAGGGGGGCATTAACTAAAGCGAATTTGACGTTGGAGGAAGTTGATTTATTTGAAATCAACGAAGCGTTTGCAAGTCAGATGGTTGCCTGCCTGAAAGAACTTGGGCTTGATAATGAGCGAGTCAATATTTATGGCGGTGGGATTTCACTGGGGCATCCAATTGGTGCCAGTGGAACGCGTGTCCTGGTGACTTTAATGCACGCGCTCAAGAGAACCGGCAAGAAACGAGGTGTTGCCAGTCTCTGTTTGGGAGGTGGAAACGCCGTAGCGATGGTGATTGAAGCCTGTTAATTGGATTGAGTCTGTTGCCCAATAAACTACGGTGTGTTTGTTTGACCGTCGTTTGCGATCGATTATTTTTGTTTATGAAAGACGACTATGGATTCGCTGTTTACCGACATTGCCAGTTATGTTCACGAAGGCGAAATCGCAAGTGAGCTTGCCTACGAGACAGCTCAGTTTTGCTTGATGGACAGCCTCGGTTGTGGCTTTTTGGCACTGGCTTATCCGGAGTGCAGGAAGATGCTTGGCCCGGTCGTGCCAGGTGCGTGTATGCCGGGCGGTTGTCGGGTTCCCGGGACTCCACTCGAGCTGGATCCAGTCAAAGCAGCCTTTGATATTGGAACCATCGTTCGTTGGTTAGACTTTAATGATACCTGGTTGGCAGCTGAGTGGGGGCATCCCTCCGATAATCTTGGTGCAATCCTAGCTGTCGCTGATTACCAAAGTCGAGTTAAAGGTGAGTCGCTGTCTGTAAAGGATGTGTTGACCGCGATGATTAAAGCACATGAGATTCAGGGGATTTTGGCACTTGATAATTCCTTTAATCGAGTCGGTCTTGATCATGTACTTTTGGTGCGTGTCGCAAGTACCGCAGTGGCCAGTAAAATGTTGGGTGCGGATTACGATCAGACAGTGAATGCTATTTCGCACGCTTGGATTGACGGTGGTGCGTTGCGAACCTATCGCCATGCACCCAATACGGGTTCGCGGAAAAGCTGGGCGGCTGGAGATGCGACGAGTCGAGCGGTCAGGCTGGCCCTGATTTCGCTGTTAGGTGAAATGGGATATGCCACCGCGCTTTCGGCTCCGAAATGGGGCTTTCAAGACGTTCTGTTTGGTGGGCAACCGATTACGTTGGCGAAGCCGCTGGAATCTTATGTGATGGATAATATTCTATTCAAGATTTCCTTCCCCGCGGAATTCCACGCTCAAACTGCCGTTGAGTGTGCCATCACGTTGCATCCTGAAGTCAGTGGGCGGCTCGGAGAGATCGATCGTGTTGAGATGGAGACCCAAGAACCGGGCGTGCGAATCATTGATAAAACAGGTCCCCTGAATAATTTTGCGGATCGGGATCATTGCTTGCAGTACATGGCAGCGATTGGTTTGATTTTTGGTGAACTGAATGCTAACCATTACTCAGACGAAGTTTCCAGTGACCCGCGGATTGATGCACTGCGAGATAAGATGGTGGTTCGGGAAAATGAGTCCTTCACAAAGGACTATTACGATTTGGATAAGCGAGCGATTGGCAACAGCATTCAAGTCTTTTTCAACGACGGAACATTCACTGAACGAATTGAAGTTCAATACCCGATTGGGCATCGCAGTCGACGTGCGGAAGGGATACCGGTTTTGCAAACGAAATTTGCAAACAGTTTGAAAGGTGTCTTTGGAGAAGAGCAACAAGCGGCAATCCTTGGAAGTTTCCAAAACTCTGATTTGCTAGAGTCGATTCAAGTCAAGGATTTTTTGGATCTGTTCGTGAAGAACACGGATGGGCTTGAGACTGCCCTAGCTTAGAGTTGTTGTGAGTTTGTCTACCGTCGAGAGGTCTTGTGTCGGACGGGCTTGGCTAATGACAGTCACGAATTTTTTGCCTATAATTTTGGCTCTATGTAGCCATTTACTATGCGATGAATTCATGACTCAATCTACGAAGTTTTCGACAACGCGTTCTGATATTTCCGGCCATGCTGTAACGCAGTTGGCCGAACAATTTGGGACACCTTGCTATTTTTACGATGCTCAGACGATTCGCGATCGGATTGAGCAATTACGGCAATTCGACGTTATTCGCTTTGCTCAAAAGGCGAATTCGAATTTGGCTGTTTTGGATCTAGTCCGAAGAAATGGCGTTGTTGTGGATGCCGTCAGTTCCGGAGAGGTGTTTCGCGCGAGGAAAGCGGGGTTCGACTATACGGGAACACCTAGTCCAATCGTTTACACGGCTGATATTTTCGACCGGGAAGCACTCGATTTAGTTGTCGAAAACAAACTTCATGTGAATGTTGGCTCGCCCGATATGATTCAGCAGTTCGGAGAGCGGGTTCCTGGTGGGGAGATTACCCTGCGCATCAACCCAGGATTCGGTCATGGGCATAGCGCAAAGACAAATACGGGGGGAGATTCGTCGAAGCATGGCATCTGGCATGAGGAGCTAGATGAATGCTTGCGGTTGGCTGCAAAGCATCAGGTCACGGTGACCGGTTTGCACATGCACATTGGTTCGGGAACTGATTTTGAGCATCTTTCTCAGGTTTGCGAGGCGATGAGAACCACTGCGTTGCAGGTTGGATCAACAATCAAGGTGATTAGTGCCGGTGGGGGATTGCCGACGCCCTATCGCGATTCTGATGTTGGACTCGACGTGGATCGTTATTATCAGTTGTGGGACAAGACTCGGAAGGAACTGGAATCGGAATTTGGCCACCCGATTAGTTTGGAAATTGAGCCGGGGCGATTTTTGGTTGCTGAAAGTGGTTTTTTATTAACAGAGATTAGGGCGGTCAAGAAAATGGGGAAGAACTTGTTCTACCTCGTCGACGCTGGCTTTAACAATCTTGCGAGGCCAATTCTGTATGGCGCCTATCACCCAATGTCGATTGCGTTTGCCGGCGACGGCAGTGAAGTATCTCAACCGGTAATTGTTGGTGGACCGCTGTGTGAATCGGGTGATATATTCACGCAAGAAGAGGGCGGTTTTGTTTGCTCTCGAGATTTACCAGTTGCGTCGGTCGGCGATTATCTGGTCATTGAGTGTGCCGGTGCTTACGGTTACGTCATGAGTTCGAACTACAACAGTAAACCATTTGCTGCGGAGGTACTTTTGGATGGTGATTCTGCTCACCTAATTCGCCGCCGGCAAACGCCTGAGGATCTTGTGCTGGGCGAGTCAATTCCAGCCAGTTAAACAAAGCCAAGCAGGATGGAATTCAGGATGAAATTAGGTTGGCAATTAAATTGAGTCGGACAGAGCGGATCAATCGCGATTTTATCTAATCTGAAAACTGCAGGCCTACTCGGTTTCGGTTTTGACTTGCCTGATGGCAGTTAAGAATTTTTTGCAACTGTCCATCCGCTTGTTCACATCCGGTTCAAGGCACTTGTGAATGGCTTTGGCCAGTTTCTGATTCAGGTCAGGTCGATGTTCTAGAATAGGTGTGACCTCGGATGTGTCGTGTGCCAAAGCGGCTTGCCCAGTGGTGTCAGTCGAACGCCAGGGATGTTCAAAGGTCAAGAATCTGTAGACAGTAACACCAAACGAAAACACGTCAAGTTTCTGGTTGGTTTCTCGTCGGCGAACGATTTCGGGTGCCATGTACTGCGGCGTGCCTGTTCGGTTGCCAGGCATCTTGTAGGGGCGTTCGTTGGGGACGGTGAGTCCAAAGTCGATGAGCTTGAGCCACGTGAAATCTTTATAGCAAATAAAGTTTCTGGGACAGACGTCGCGGTGGATGAACCCCTGGTCATGAACGGCCTGGATCGAATCAGCCATCTCGCGGATTAGCTTCATGCGATCGGGGAAGAGGCTGGCGTCTCGTTTTCGGATCGAAATGTCGAGCCCGGGACCATTGATGTACTCCATCAGGATGTACTGCTCACCCTTGGTCGTGGTACCGTATTCGTACGTTTCAACGATATGAGGATGGTGAATTTGGAGCGCGATTTCACCTTCGTTAGGCTTGTTTAGCCCTTTAAAACGTGAGTTGAAGTAGGCGGTTTTTTCATCGTCCAGGAATTTGATGCCAAATAACTTGTTCGTACCGATCTCTTGAGCAACGTGAAACTTGGACATGGTTCCGGTGAACGCATGTCGGTCGAGTCGAAATCGGGCAGAAACGTCCAGCCGTTCTTTGTTGGCTTTCCCTTTACCGCCCAGTAGTTTGTCAAAAATACCCATAAGCTGCGGTCAAGAAAGTTATCGGAGGTTGCTGGTGTTAATGCTGGAACACGAAAACGAGAGGCTGTCTCTATTTTCCACAATAGTCGATTGTTCTAGCGATTTCGGTTTTCAATTTTGCACGGTTGACAATTCGATCTACAAATCCGTGCTCGAGAAGAAATTCACTGGTTTGAAATCCTTCTGGCAACTCAATGCGAATGGTTGCTTTAATTGTACGCGGTCCGGCAAAACCAATTAAGGCTTTCGGTTCTGCAAAAACAACGTCTCCAAGCGATGCGAACGAAGCAGCGACACCACCCATGGTTGGGTTGGTGAGAACGGAAATAAATAGACCGCCCTGTTGATCGTAACGAGCCAGCGCGGCAGAGACTTTTGCCATTTGCATCAGCGAGAGGATTCCTTCGTGCATTCTCGCTCCACCGCCAGATCCGCTGATAATGATCAAGGGCAGATTTTGTTCAGTCGCCCGCTCGACAAGTCGAGTGAGGCGTTCGCCGACGACAGATCCCATGCTACCCATGATGAACTGTGAGTCGGTAATTCCAATCGCAACACGTCGTGCCCGAATCATCCCGCATCCGGTGATCGCGGCATCGGAGAGTCCAGTTTTCTTTCGCTCCGCCGCGAGGCGATCTGTGTAGGCTCGCGAGTCTTTGAATTCCAGGGGATCGCCGGCAAGTAAATTACCATCCCATTCCTCAAAGGTTCCATCATCGAGCACTTGAGCAATTCGCTGGTGAGCCGACACATACATGTGGTGGTCACAAGAGGGGCAGACACGCAGTCGTTTCTCTGCCTCTTTGTTAAATATAGGTGATTTGCATCCGGGGCACTGGATCCAGGTACCTTCGGGAATGTTTCGTTTTTTTCGTCCAGTCACAATGGTCTTCATTTGAGACATCGTCATATCCGTTATTGCAGCGGCACTTCAGTAGGCCGGTGTAAACTTGTTAGTTATACTATTGTCGCATAAATGCTGGTTTATGTTCAACAGCTTATTTCATGATTCTTTAGGCCTGCTGAGAGGATTCCTTTGATTATTTAGTGGGAATTGCTGGTTTTAGCGCTGAAATCGATTCCTGAGGAGCAACTTTTTTTAAATTACCGCGCGGCTTTTCCAGTAGTCGAATCCCCTTTAAAACTATGGCCATTGAGAAATGCCCCGATCAGGTAAATGTTGCGAACCAACCGACTATGAAATTTCCAGAAGAAGTCTTTTCATCCCAACGCTTTCGAGAGCAAGGCGTCGCCGTTATTGAGCTCATTGCAAACTGCATGGAGGAATCGATATCGGGGAAGCCAAACAAGGTCATCGAGATGACTGACCCCAAGAGCGCGATGCGCGAGGTACAACAGTGGTTCGATCGATGTACGGTCGATGATTCCAAAGACGTGTCCAAGTTATTTGCAGATATTTATCAGCGAACAATACGTCTTCATCACCCGGGCTATCTTGGGCACCAAATCAGTCCTTCCCTACCCGATGCTGCATTGGCTTCTTTGTTCAGTGATTTTTTAAATAACGGCATGGGCGTTTTTGAAATGGGGATTGCCGGGACGGCGATTGAGCGTTTTGTGGTGAAATCACTTGCAAGAAAAATGGGTTTCCCCGAATCAGCGGATGGATTCCTGACGTCGGGGGGAACCCTTGGTAATTTGACGGCGTTGCTGGCGGCGCGTCGCGCTAAAGCGGTTGGTGACGTTTGGGAATCTGGGGTGCACCGAAAGACCGCTCTACTGGTGTCGGCTCAAGCCCATTACTGTGTCGACCGATCCGCGCGTGTCATGGGATGGGGGGCGGAAGGCGTGGTTAAGGTTCCGGTGAAACAGGATTTCACAATGGATGTTGAGCAGTTGGAATTAACGCTGCAAACGGCGAGAGCTGAAGGGTTGGAAGTGATTGCGGTGGTTGGCAGTGCGTGTTCGACTGCAACTGGGACCTTTGACGACTTGGAGGGGATTGGAGCATTCTGTCGACAACATGGACTCTGGTTTCACGTTGATGGAGCACACGGTGCGGCGAGTGTATATTCAAAACAATATGCAGACAGGGTCAAAGGCCTGCATTTGGCGGACAGTGTGGTGATGGATTTCCACAAACTGCTGATGACACCTGCATTAGCGACAGCAGTCGTCTTTAAAGAGGAAAAGTGGGCGGCGAAAAATTTTGCACAAAAGGCGGAGTACCTTTGGGACGATGCAAATCATGTGGATGACTGGCACGACTTGGCCAAGCGAACATTTGAATGCACCAAGTCGATGATTGCTTTAAAAGTTTTCACCATTCTTGCGGTTCACGGCGAACGGGTCTTTGATGAGAATGTGACGACCCTTTATCGGTCCGCCAGTGAATTTGGGGGGATTCTAGAGCGAGCTGAAGATTTTGAGTTGGCGACGCTCCCCCAGTCCAATATCGTCTGTTTTCGATTTGCGCCAAAAGGCGAGCATGATCTGGATTTGCTGAATCGCAAGGTCCGCGAAGAGTTATTATCGACGGGTGAATTCTACATTGTTCAAACCACCCTCCGGGGTCAGGTCTGGCTGCGCACGACCATTGCCAATCCATTCACAAAAATCTCCCATTTTGAAAATCTAATCGACGAAATACGTCGCGTTGGGCACAGGGCGTTTGCAGATTGATCAAGAAATGGTGATTGGCAGTCTAGTTCGGCGCAACTAAGTTTTCGCATGGACCCACAGTGACGGTCATGTTTTGGTCAAGCGGAAAGGCTGCGAGGGCTTCATGAATTTGATCGAGCGTGACCGATTCATAGATTGCCGCAATTTCGGCTACCGTTTTAAAGCTCTCTTCACTAAGCCATTGAGAACCAATCGAAAACATTCGGCTATTGGTTCGTTCACTCGCTAAAACAATATGCGAGGCAATTTTTCGTTTAGCGAGGTTTAATTCCTTTTGAGTGATTCCCTCTTTTCGAATGCTTTGCTGGAGCTTGGCTAGGCGACCGAGGTTCTCTTGAGCTTGCTCGGGGCTACAGCAAATGAACGTCATGACGGCCCCGCTTCCCTGGTAGTCGTACCCGCCCATGCCGGCTGATTCGGCCAGTCCTGAATCGAGAAATTCCCAATAAAGTCGGCTGCCGCTATCGTCTCCAATGATGCTGCATAAGACGGCGGTTGCAAACCGGATTTCCTGTGCCGATGACGGGCCAGCCGCCATTTGCAAAATGTATTGCTGGTGAGAATTTGGCTTGTGCATTGACACAAACCCCGTTTGGTAATCGGCGGTCTTGGTTGATCGTTCAGGAGAGAATGGCGTCCATTGTCCGCAATGTTTATCCAGATCTTCGACAAGTTTATCGAAATCAATTTTTCCGGCACCGGCGAAACAGATATTGGAAGGACTGTATCTCTCTTTGAAGTAACTCATCATGCTCTCGGGCGTGAGGCCGGAGACGGAGTCGACCGTGCCGAGCACTGACTGCCCAAGTGGATGCTTACCAAAAAACTCCGACATCATACGTTCGTAACCGCCATAGGGAGGTTGGTCATCGTACATTTTGATTTCTTCGATAATGACTTGTTTTTCAGTCTCGAAGTCGTCGACGCGCAGTGATGGCCGCATAATGTCGCTTAATAGTTCTACAACCTGCCCCTGGAATTCCGGAAGAACCGCAGCGTGATAAATTGTACTTTCTTCACCGGTACGGGCATTGCTCGATGAGCCCATTTCATCCAGTTCTAGATTCACTTGAGCCGCTGACCGGTTAGGCGTACCTTTAAAAACCATGTGCTCTAAAAAATGGCTGACGCCGCTGATTTCCGAGGTCTCATCCCTCGCGCCGGTTCTTACAAAAAAACCAAACGCTGAGGTGTAGGCCTGAGGATTGCATTCGGCGAGTATGTTCAGACCGTTCTTAAGCCTGTGTTGCCGATATTCCATTTGCTTCAAACTCCAGAGGTTGTGGCCCCAAAGTGACGATGTCGAAACTTTGCGGGGGATTGGCGGCGAGATATTCGTTGATTGATTCAACCGTTAATTCATTGATTTTTTCATTGACTTCATCGAGCGTGCGAACCCGGCCGAGATGGAACCAGTCGCCGGCAATTGATCCAGCGCGACCTCGGCATGATTCCTGTTGCATGACCATTCCGCTTTTGACTTGAACTTTAAGCCGACGTAGTTCGTCTTCTTTGATTCCTTGAGCCATCTTTTGGAGTTCCTCGATAATGACATCGAGAGTTTCTTGGGCTCTTTCGTTGGTAGTTCCGCTGTAACAAAGGACTGCTCCTTTGTCTTTCAGCGTATGGCAAGAGGCGAATACCGTGTAGCACAAACCCCGTTTCTCACGGACTTCGGTGAACAGTCGGGAGCTCATACCCCCAGAAAGCACGCCAATCGCTCCGCGATTGAGATAGTAGTTCTCATGCGAATAGGCTACGCCGGGGTAGGCAATGGCGATATGCGTTTGCTCACTTTCGTGTTCAATGTGCTCAACGCCGTGGTTGGCTGGTTCTGTAGAGACGATTGGATCAGGTTTAGCTTGCCAGTCTTGGAAAAGTTCACCGACATGCGTTTGGAGTGAATCGAAATCAAGTTTACCAGCACAGGCAATGATCAGGCCATTGGGGCGATAGTGTTGCTCGTAAAAGCTCTCGATATCGTTAAGCGTGATGCTCTGAACAGTCTCAAGTGAACCCTCGCTATTTCTACCGTCAATTGCGCCGTAAAAATTCGTTCGAAGTTTCTGTAAAGCTCGCTGAGCAAGATCGTCGCCCAATGCTGCGATTTCTTGAAAGCAAACCAGTCGGCCGTCTTCAAGTTGGTCTTCGGGGAAGGAAGGGCGTTGGAGAACATCGGCATAGATCCGCAACGCATCGTGAAGCTGAGCTGCTTGCATAGCCCCGCCGAAATTCGTGTTGTAAAGCGATGCTGAGGAAGAGTAGTCGACTCCCAGTGATTCAAGCGCTTCAATAAATTCGCGACTATTAAGGTCTCCACAACCTCGTTGAACCATTTCACACACAAAGTTGGCGATCCCCCGTTGGGATAACGCGTCGTATCGGCAACCTGCGGGAACAGCGATAGAAAATGCAGCCGACTCAAGCCAGGGCATTGGCTGTGCTACAAGAGTGATACCGTTTTCGTAGGTATGATGAAAAATCTGTTGTTCCATAAGTCTCAACGCCGTTTTTATTTTTCGGAAAACGGTATTCTAGACTGAATTTTATCTACGCGAAGAGGGCATAGGCGGAGTTGTTCACTTTGCTTATACGATTGGCGATTCAGGGCGTTTTAGCCGAGCATTAAGAATATTAATTGGATGTTGGGCTAATCGACCTGTCCCGTCGAGAATTTGGTGGCGGCAACTAGTCCCGGGGGCGGCAATAATGGACTCCGACTCTTCTGCTCGGATTTTTGGAAACAAAACGAGTTCGCCAATTTTCATCGAGAGATCGTAGCGCTCCCGGGTGTAGCCAAAGGAGCCTGCCATGCCGCAGCATCCTGAGGGTATTAGGCGAACGCGATGACCTGCCGGAAGTTGTAGCATCCGAACGGTCGGTTTAAGTGAGGCAAGTGCTTTCTGGTGGCAGTGTCCGTGCAATCGAATGGTTTGTTGTTTGGGCTCGAATTGATTTGAATGAATTTTTCCTTCATCGATTTGAGTTTCAATGAATTCATCAAACATCACTACGTGATTGGCTAATTCGTTTGCTGAATCCCGGAGCGATGCGTCCACGAGGGCGGGGTACTCGTCTCGAAACGTAAGGATGGCAGACGGTTCGATTCCAATTAGAGGGGTGTCCGATCCGACAAGATCTCGGAATTGACGAACGTTTTCATTGGCGTGGTCTTTTGCTATTCGAAGCAGGCCTTGTGATATTGCAGAGCGTCCGCTCTCGCGATGGCGAGGCATGCGTACATCAAACCCGAGTCCTTCCAGAAGTTCCACTGCCGCAATGCCAATGTCGGGTTCGAGGTGATTAGTGAATTCATCGCAGAACAGAAAAACCGTTCCGTGGCGAGACAGCTTTGTGTCAGGGCGACGGTTTAAAAACCAGTGTCGAAAAGTGTGTCTCGGAAGGTGGGGGAGGGATCGCTTTGCTGCGATTCCGAGCCATTTTTTTAAGATGCTCCCCGTTAAGCGGTTTTTGATCAAATAGTTTAGTGGCCGACTCAATCCATGCACGCGTTTGAAATTCCCTGAAAAGTTCGCGATGCGTTGGGCAAGTTTGGGAACGCCGTGGGTGTCGTAATAGGCTTGCAGGAATTCAGATTTTAGCTTGCTTACATCGACGTTGGAGGGGCATTCGCGCTTACAGCCCTTGCAGGAAAGGCATAGTTCCATGACCTTTTTTAGATCATCGTTGGCCAGGGGTGCTGCTGGGTTTTCTGGGTTGGTAAGCGTCTCTCGAAGAATGTTGGCTCGAGCGCGTGTAGAGTCCAGTTCATTTCGGGTCGCCATATAACTGGGGCACATGGTCCCACCAGTCAATTCTGTTTTTCGACAATCACCAGAGCCGCTGCATAATTCTGCGGCGGCCAGAATTCCTTGTTCTGGCTCAAAATTGTAGACGGTGCTTACATCCGTAGTTTTTTGATTGGGGCGGTATCTGAGGTGAGTATTCATTGAGGGGGAGTCGATGATTTTCCCCGGATTGAAAAGGTTGTTGGGGTCCCACAGAGTTTTTATTTGTTTGACGACATCAAAGTTCTTGGTGCCAATCATGAATTCTAGAAATTCACCTCGCAGCCGACCGTCGCCATGCTCTCCGCTTAAAGAGCCACGATAGGATTTGACGAGTTGGGCAACATCCTGAGCAATGGCACGGAAAATTTGCTGATCAATTTCGGATTTTAGATTTAGGATTGGCCGTAAGTGGAGTTCGCCCGATCCGGCATGCGCATAATGCACGCAATCTAAATCGTATTTGTCACGAAGTATGTGGTCCAAATCTTGGATGAACTGGGGGAGATCAGGCAAGGCAACAGCGGTGTCCTCAATCACTGCGACAGGTTTTGCATCTCCGGGCGTATTGGATAGAACTCCCAAGCCCGATTTGCGCAACTCCCAGACTTGGTTCGTCTCTTCCCCTATCAATGTTGGGTAGGCTGTGCCCAAACTGGATTTCAATAATTCCGCTTCGAGCTGGTCTAACTTTAGTTGAACCTCCGGTGCTGTGTCTCCTCGCAACTCCGTAATTAAAATTGCTTTCGGCGTTCCAACAATAAAAGACATGTTTTCTATTTGTTGGAGGTTGCGTGAAGCACCAGCAAGAATGTGGTGGTCGATTAACTCGACAGCATATGGGTTATGTTTTACCGCAATTTGTGTCGCTTCCAGTGCGTCCTGCACGGAAGAGAAGTGCGCGCACTGAAGTCCGACCGAGGAGGGCGGGATGGGAATGCAGTTAAGTTTGAGCTCGGTTGCAAAAAAAAGCGTTCCCTCAGAACCGGCAAGAAGGTTGCAGAAATTAAAGGGTCGATTGCTCTTAGGATCCAGTGCATTGGCATCTAGGAGAAGGTCGATGGCGTAACCTGTGTTGCGGCGTTTGATTTCCGGTTTGGGGAATTGTTTTTGGATCTCTGCTTTGACCTCGGGTGTGCTGAGTAAATCACGGACGCCGCGATAAATTTTGGTTTCTAAAAGTTTCGGGTCTGATTCGCATTTTTGTTCAAATTGTTGAGTGGTTAACTTTTTGAATGAAGTGGAGGTGCCGTCGGAAAGAAAGCCAGTGACCTCGAGTGTATGATCGCGGGTGCTACCAAACCTTAGAGAGTTCGAGCCGCAAGAGTTGTTGCCCAGCATGCCGCCGACCATTGCTCGGTTCGACGTCGAGGTTTCTGGGCCGAACATTAAGCCGAACGGTTTTAGTGCTAAATTTAATTCATCCCGAATTACCCCGGGTTGTACGCGTACCCATTGTTGCGACGCATTGATTTCTAGAATGCGGGTGAAATTTCGGGAAATGTCTACGATTATTCCATTGCCAACCACTTGACCGGCTAGTGATGTGCCAGCGGCGCGAGGTATCAGGCTCAGTTGGTGTTCGCCCGCGAACTTTATTAGCCTCTGGATATCTTCATCCGAGCGTGGGATCGCTACCGCGAGAGGTCGTTCACGGTAAACGGACGCATCGGTCGAATAGGCGTTTCTCACCAACCTGGAAACGTGCATTTCCCCGTCTAGGCGAGAGCCAAATCGTTCAAGTTGACATTGCAGGTCGGGTGCGATCATAAACGCATTAAGTTTGTAGAAAAAAGGATAAGATTGAAACGATATGAATTCGGAGGGATTTGAGTTGTTTTTGCCGTTTCCTTCCAACAAACAAATTGTTTTGACGTTCGTTTTTTATCATACCGTATGGGAATTGAAGTGAATCGATTTTGACGAAATTAAAGCTGGACTTTAAACTAAATCGTTCGCCCAGCGTCTACTCAACTCTTAAAATCATAGCAACCAACTTATTTGATCGCCAATGTCAAACCTAATTTGTTATCCACCGGTCTTCGCCATACTTGCTGTCGTGGTAAGTTCTGCATCTTTTCTAACGGCACAGGAAACAGATAAAGATAAATCGGCGGCGTTTACATCAGCGCAAATTGAATTTTTTGAAAACAAAGTTCGGCCGCTTTTGATCGACAAGTGTTTCAGCTGTCATGGTCCCGAATCTAAGCCTCTCGAGGGTGGTCTTAATTTATCTTCACGTAAGGGTGTGTTGTTTGGCGGAGACTCAGGGGCAGCATTGGTGGCGGGTGCTCCAGAGGAGAGTTTGCTAATAGATGTCATCAACTATGGCGACGTTTATGAGATGCCCCCGGATACCAAAATGTCTGCGGAAGAAATTGGCGTTCTGACCAAATGGGTGAAAGACGGTGCGGCTTGGCCTGAGACAGGTGAAGCTCAGGAGTTGCAGCGAGAGTCCTTTGATCTTGAGGCTCGGAAAGCTTCTCATTGGGTTTGGAAGCCGATCAAAAAGCCCCGGGTGCCAGCGGTTGAAAATGCTGAGTGGCCGGCGGGTCCCGTCGACAATTTCGTATTAAAAAAGTTGGAGTTGGCTGGTTTGACCCCCGCGGTTGACGCCGAGCGAAGAGCTTTAATCCGCAGAGCCTATTTTGATCTGATCGGTTTACCACCTACGCCCGAGAAGGTTGAGTCTTTTGTCAGTGATGAAACTCCCGACGCGTTTGAGAAAGTCGTTGACGAGTTGCTGGAGTCTGACCGGTTTGGAGAGCGATGGGCGCGGCACTGGATGGATTTGACTCGATATGCGGAATCAGGCGGGCATGAATTTGACTACGAAATCCGAAATGCTTTTCGTTACCGGGATTACCTGATTCGAGCGTTCAATGAAGACGTGTCTTACAAACAACTTTTGCAGGAGCATATCGCCGGTGACCTTTTGGCTCGCCCGAGACGGCATGCCACGGAAGATTACAACGAATCAATATTAGGAACTGGATTTTGGTTCTTAGGAGAGGCGAAGCACTCACCGGTTGATGCGAAAGCAGAGGAAGCAAGAACCATTGATAACCAGATCGACGTTATGTCGAAAACGTTTCTAGGGATGACGGTAGCCTGCGCGCGTTGCCACGATCATAAATTCGATGCAATTTCGACGGAGGACTATTACGCGTTGTCTGGGTTTTTGCAAAGCTCGCGCCGTCAGTCGGCCATGCTAGATCCTGGACGTAAGATTGAGTCTCGGTTTAAGGATGCCTCAGATTTGGTTGACCAAGGTAATGCGTTGTCGTTACAAATTCTCGATGGTTTTTTGAATTCTGATAGTGTGACAATTAAAAAGTACCTCGTTGCATCTCTGGAAATTTTGAGATCAGATCCCGAATGGAACCAGCCCGCTCCCCAGGTAATTGAGGGCGAGAGTTTAAAGCAAATCAGTGTTGCGGCTGGAGAGGCGAGTCACCAGGCCATCGCAAAGCAAAAGGATCTAACCTGGAGTGGTAATAAGCATCTTTTTTGGAAAGGTGGCGACGTTGGAAGCGAATTGATGCTGGAGTTCTCGCATGACGGCCCAGCCGCCAATGTGTTGTTGAGTGGTGATTTTACTCAGGCAATCGATTATGGAATTGCCAAGGTGGTGCTGAATGGCACGGTTGTTTTAGAGCGGCTCGATCTCTTTGCATCCAAGCTTGGAAAAAAGCGAGTTAGTTTTGGAAAAGTCCCATTGCTTGCGGGGGCGAATCGACTGGCGTTCGTACTGTTAGATTCCAACCCAGCAGCCAAGCCCGGGCGAATGATAGGCGTCGATTTTCTTGAGCTGCAGGGAGTTCCTGAGGTTGAAGCCGACTCGTTATTGACGGTGACGGAAACGGCTAAACAAGCTCAATTAGATTCTGAATTGCTACAGAGACTGGTCGATGCGATTAAGGACCCTTCGGCGGCGTCAAAGGCTAATCCATTTAATCTGCTTCAGCTTGTTTCCAAAAAGAACGTACAGGTCAACGAGGGGTTTTCTGGGGAATTGAATCGTCAGGCTGAGGCGCGGTTGGGGCAGATTAAAAAGTGGGACGAGGACACAACCGTTTTTGCAGATTTTTCGAAAGGGTTGCCGGAGGGGTGGTACCGGACTGGGTTTGCTTTTGATGTGGCTGGACAGGCGCCCGTCTTTTCCGCGGTGGGGTCGTTGTTGGATGGGCGTACCTCTGTCAATAGTGGACGCTATGGGGCAAAGTTCTGTGGGGTGATTCGCTCTCCAACGTTCGAAGTAAAGCAGTCCCATATTCATTATCTCTGTCGGGGGCGGAATGCGACCATCAGGTTGGTGATCGATGGTTATACCATGGATGAATTTAATGCTTTACTGTTTCGGGGCTGTAAATTTAATATTCGCGATTCGGCAGAATTTCATTGGGAAACACAGTCTGGCGATATAAGGAATCAACTCGGTCGCCGGGCTCACATTGAAATTATTGATCATGGCCATGGGTTCGTTGAGTTGGAACAGATTCGTTTCTCGAATGGAGCTAGGCCTGTTGACCCGGTCTCAGAAGTGTTTGCCGACCAAACCTTTGACTCTCTTGCAGGGTTTGTTGAGGGATGGGTAAACGGTGTGGTCGCCAAAGGGGTGGATTCCTCAGTGACAAATACGTCAACTTTGATCGACTATTTGATAGAGCGAGATTTAGTTGGTCTGTTTCTGCCGTCATCAAAATCCAGTTCAGTTCATCGTGCTGGTAAATATGATAATTATGTTTCGGTGGGGCCACCGATCCGCAAGTCTTCAGAGCATGTATTGGTCGATCAAGTAAGTCAGTTGAAGGCTATTCGTGAGAGGTTAAAAGAAATTGATCGGGACGTTCCAGAACCGGTGTTTGCAATGGCTTTGACCGATGGTACGGGTGAAGACGAAAAAGTATTCATCCGCGGCAACCACAAAAATCTTGGCGCTGTAGCGCCACGACATTTTTTGTCAGCAATTTCAGACCGGGCTTTGAACCCCCAAGACGGAAGCGGTCGTTTACAGTTGGCCCAGAAGATGACCGCGCCGAACAACCCTCTGACGACGCGTGTGGCAGTCAACCGAATTTGGCATCATCTATTTGGTCGGGGGATTGTGGGTTCTGTCGATAACTTTGGCGTGCTTGGCGAATTACCAACCCATCCAGAGTTGTTGGATTACTTAGCCAAAGAATTCGCGTCTGACGGTCAATCGATTAAGCGATTGATTAAACGTTTGGTGCTTACAAGGACCTATCGCATGGCAAGTAAATCATCAAGTGAAGGAGAGGCGGCGGATCCGGGGAACCTGTTGTTGCATCACGCGAGAATACGTCGGTTGCAGGGGGAGGCGATTCGGGATTCAATGTTGTCGGTAGCGGGGAATCTCGATCTAAAAATGTACGGGCCTCCGGTTCCAGTTCATCTAACATCGTTCATGTCGGGACGCGGCCGACCCAGAGCGAGTGGCCCTGTCGATGGTGCCGGGCGACGAAGCGTTTATATTTCAGTAAGGCGGAATTTTCTTTCGCCAATGATGCTCGCCTTTGACACGCCAATTCCTTTTAATGCGATTGGTGCACGCAATAAATCCAACGTGCCTGCTCAGGCATTAATTTTGTTGAATGATCCGTTTGTAATCGGGCAGGCAAGAATTTGGGCTGAAAGACTGATCAAACAGGGTAAAAGTCGGCAGCAGCGAATTAATGATGTGTATCTGACGGCGATTGGTCGCCCGCCGACTCCCATAGAAAGTCAAAACGCAAGTGATTTCATTGATTTACAGGCGAAGTCACTCGGTGTTGCCGCAGATGGTATTGATAACAATCTGGAAGTGTGGCGGGACTTTTGTCACGTCGTTATTAACCTGAAAGAGTTTATTTACATTCGTTGAAATGCCCAAAAGTGTTGAGGGCTGTTGTTTTCTACAACTGTGTGGGGGATGGCAATGATTTAGTCTTTTTTTAACGAGATTTTAGATCGTCTAGCGATAAGAATTGAAATGGTGCACCTGTGAAAAAAAAGAAATCTCATTGTGGAGTTTACCGTCAAAAAGGGCTGACACGACGGGAGATGTTGCAGCAATCTGCTTGTGGTTTTGGAGCGGTAGCGCTGTCTGCCATGCTCGCAGAGGGTAAGTTCTCCGGACTATTGGCGGATGAAACGAACGCGCAAGGCTTGCATCATCCGGCAAAAGTAAAGCGAGTCGTTTATCTTTACATGGATGGCGGACCGTCGCATGTCGATACATTCGATCCCAAGCCGAGGCTTGAGAAGGAAAATGGAAAGCCGTTCTCGATGAAAATTGAGCCCACTCAATTTAATAATATTGGCAAAACGTTGATGAGCCCCTGGAAGTTTAAGAACTATGGGGAATCGGGGACTCCGGTAAGTGAACTTTTCCCGCATGTCGCAAAACATGTTGATGATCTGGCCGTTATTCGTTCGATGACGAGTGATTTTTCGGAGCATACCAATGCAAATTATTTCCTCCATACAGGAAGCGGTTTTCAAGGTCGGCCCAGTATGGGAGCGTGGTTGGGTTACGGACTGGGTAGTGAGTGCAAAGATTTGCCGGGGTTCATCGTTCTTAATGGTGGCTTAACCCCACCGGGTGGACTTGACTGCTTTAACAGTGGTTTCCTTCCAGCTTCGTATCAAGGGTCAGTCTTTAACGCGGGGGAATCTCCAATCGCAAACATTCGCCCCTCTGAACGGATGCCTTCACTCCAGCGAAATAAGCTGGATTTATTAAATCGCCTGGATTCGGACACCCTGAAACGGATGGGTACAGACGACCAGCTTGAATCAGCGATTGCGAATTATGAACTGGCTTTCAAAATGCAGTCCGTCGTTCCCGATTTGGCCAGTTTGGCCGGTGAGACCGAGTCGACGAAAGAGGCTTACGGATTAAACTCTAAAAATCCGAAGACATCGATTTACGGTCGCCAGTGCCTGTTGGCGAGAAGACTGCTCGAACGGGGGGTGCGGTTTATTGAGCTGACTTGCCCGAGTGTGGGGCATGATCGGTGGGATCAGCATAATAACCTGAAAAAAGGGCATGAGGACAATGCCATGGCGGTGGATCAACCGATAGGAGCACTATTGAACGATCTAAAGCAGCGAGGTTTATTTGAAGATACCTTGGTGGTCTGGTCGGGAGAATTCGGAAGGACCCCGTTTGCTCAGGGAGCCAATGGTCGTGATCACAATCCATTTGGTTTCAGTTTGTGGATGGCGGGTGGTGGCGTTCGAGGCGGGACCATCGTGGGGGCGACTGACGAATTCGGCTACAAAGCGATTCAGGATAAGCAGCAAATTCATGACCTGCATGCGACGATGTTGCATCTGTTGGGCGTTGATCACAAGAAATTGACTTATCGCTGGTCCGGTCGGGACATGAGATTAACCGACGTACATGGAAAATTAATTTCGGGTGCACTGGCTTAGGGAAAGTCACAATTACCGAATCGAAGACTGACAAAAGAAAACTGTTAACTACTTATGTCTCGAATTTATCTTGATAATGCTGCTACCAGTTGGCCCAAACCAGACGGCGTTTATGCTGCAATCGATCACGCTCAACGCGTTTTGGGAGCACCGGCGGGGCGAGGAGCATACTATGAGGCGAATGACGCGAGTAGGATCGTCGAGCACGCCAGAACTGCAGCTGCGAACCTAGTCAACGCTCCGAAGAGCCGGAATGTTGCGTTTACTTTTAACGGAACTGATTCTCTGTCGACGGCAATTTTGGGTCTGCTAAAGAAAGGCGACCATGTTGTTACAACGGTTGTCGAGCACAATTCGGTTTTACGGCCGCTGAACCATCTTGAAGCCGGTGGGCTGATTAAAGTGACGTGCGTTGGCTGTGATGACGAGGGTTTTGTAAATGCCGATGTTCTTATAAACGCGATTAAGCCTGAGACCAGGTTGTTGGCGGTCAATCATGTGAGTAACGTCACCGGCTCTATTCAGCCGGTTGAAACATTGAAAGAACGTTTGGCACAGTTAGAGAATCAGAGGCTCGTTTATCTGCTCGACGCAGCGCAATCGCTCGGGCACATACCGGTCGACATCCAAACGCTAGGTTGCGATATCCTCGCGTCCTCCGGACATAAAGGACTTCTTGGGCCGCTCGGAACAGGGCTGATTTATTTATCAGATCGTGTGGTGAATTCGGTCAATCCATTACGTTTTGGCGGAACGGGAACGGAAGGCAGTATCGAGTTTCAACCTGAGCAAATGCCAGATCGGTTCGAGTCGGGAAATTTAAATGTTCCTGGAATTGCGGGGGTGCATGCAGGTATTCGATTTTTGGAATCGACTGAAGGACTTGAACTTCGAGCCCGCCGCCATGTCAACGCAACGCGTCTTCTGCAAGGGTTGTTGAAAATTCCCGGAGTGGAGATACATGGTGCCAAGGAAATGGATCATCGTATCGGCGTCTTTAGTTTTAATATTAATGGTTGGGATTGCCATGAAGTCGCGTCGATCCTCGATGCTAACTGGGCGATCCAGGCCAGAGCAGGGCGGCATTGCGCACCACTGATTCATCGCGCTTTGGGGACTGAGCCAGAGCATGGTACGGTACGGTTGAGTGTTGGATTGTTTACCACACTTGCCCAGACAGAGATGGTGTTGGAATCAATCGCGAAACTTGCCGACCGAGGTGCGGGCTAAATTAATTCTGGTGTCGGGGTCAAACATCCCGTCCCAGCCAAGGGCTTAGTTACGCCGCTCAAGGCGATGGTTTTTCGGTCGCTACTGGCTTCTTGGGTTTAACATTTTTCTTGCCAAGCCGTAGCACAAATTTGTCCTTGACCGCAACTAGGCATATTTCGCGTCGGTTAAAAGCGAGTTGTCGAGCTTTGACAACTTGAAAACCAAGCGCTTTGACAGCTTTCATCAAATCGGGGATGGAAGTTGTGTTTTTCCATTCAGAAAATTTCAATGTCAGGATAATTCCCTTAACATCAACCAGCGGGTGGTTGACGATTTCTGCAATTGTTTCGATTGAAAAATTTGGGTCGGCATTTAAGTCGGAAAGCAGCCATTTTGTATTTCGAAATTCTTTCCGTCTAACATCTGTTCCACGTTTTCGGATGTGAACAAAGTTTTCATGTTCGAGAATACCAGTTTCCATTTCAGCGGGATCGATGCCGGTCACGCTGGCACCTTTTTCAAGTAACAGTTGGCAGGCTCCTCCGGGAGCGCTGCCAATTTCCGCACAAATATCGCCAGGCTGAATCGTAATCCCCGACCACATCAAAGCTTCGCTCAGTTTGAAATAAGCGCGACTGTAGGTTTCGATTGAGGTATCAATTGCTGGAGCGCCCCCGGGCCATCTCCCAGCGACAGTGGAAGCGAAATGATATCCGTACCACCATTCGTTTGGCTCGACCATGACTACATCAAAAACTTGATCGTCTGGCTTAGATTCTTTATTGACGAAAATTTTAGAGCCTGTCTTTTCAGCTGCCGCCTTAAATAAGGTGCCGACTTCGTTGGCCAGAGCAGAGATACCTGGTTCGAATCCATTCTTTCCGGGAGTAAAGGGATCGCGTTGCCAAACATGCACGTGGTTTGAGGTGCTGAAGTGCGGGATCGTTGAGATCTCTGCGACCATCGAACTCGCATCTTGTGACGTACATTTACCCAGTGACCAACCATAAGTTCTCGCTAGAGCGGACTTAAGAGTAAATCGTTGGGGAAGTGGGTTGTCCGAACTGACCTTGAACGTAATAAATCCCGGTCGCGAAAAAGCGAGGTTTAAATTTGGATGATTGTTCGTGATTTCCAATTTGGTCGCACTTTCAGCGCCGTTTTGGCAGATCACAAAAATAAACTGTGACGGGGCGGGAGTGATTGGTGAGTCGGGTGCGGTATTGGCCATAGTTCATTTCAGTAAAAATTTTGGTTGCAATACAATGATTGCCGGTTGCTGATGCTATCACTTTTTTGAGTTTTGCGAACGTGGGGATCATGAAAATCCCCGAAATGCGACGAGAATCGACTTCGGTGCCGGCCTCCGAGTGGTGTGGCAGAACGTTAATCAATGGGAGGTTGATTGATATAGGTAACCAATATCCGTTGGGATAAACTGACGGAAACCATAAATATCGTGGTTCCCTCAATTTTTAGTTTTGGTCAGATACCTCTGTTTTGACCGTAAGGGAACTGAGTTTGTTTTAAGTAACAGATGCCAGGAAGGCCGCTGTCATGACTGAAAAGATTAAGTTTATCCATTCTTCAGATTTCCATCTGGATGAGCCAATTCGTGGCCTGCAGCAGCTGCCTGAGCAACTTATGGAAACACTCGCGGAGGCTCCTTACCTCGCGGCAGAGAGTGTCTTTGATAAAGCAATTACTGAAAAAGTTGACTTCGTTTTGCTTTCAGGAGGGCTTTGTAATCTCGAGCAGTTGAGCGCACGGGCCGTTGCGTTTTTGATTAAACAATTCAATCGATTAGAACAAAAAGATATTCTAGTTTACTGGTGTGGGGCAAAAGAGGACGCGGCTGACCAATGGCCAGGAGCAGTCAAGCTGCCAGACAATGTTTATCAGTTTCACGCTCGGTCCGTCGAACACTTAGATTTTCGAAAAGATGGGAAGTGGTTAGCGAGGATCATTGGAGCCGGGTGTGATTCCAAACCCGTGGCAGGCGACCTGTTAGGGTGCGTGGATGATGATGTCTTCAATGTCGTTTTAGCTCACGCGGATTCAGAAGTCACAGCATTCGACAGCGATGCGATCAACTATTGGGCACTCGGTGGCCGGTCAGTATCCTTGACTGAAGAGTACGACAACTCAGTTATTGTTTACCCTGGGCCGCCCCAGACGCGCGAGTTTCATTCGGGAGCGCCTGGTGGATTCAAATTAGTTCAATTGCACCAGTCCCGAAAGACAAACGTCCGCACGATTAGGGCAGATCGAGTCCACTGGTGTTCTAAGGTTGCCGAATTCCAGGATCATTCAAGTTTGGATGATGCGAAGAATCAATTTGGTGAACTTGCTTTACAGCTTGCCGCTGAACATTCTGAGCAAGCCATTTTATGCCGTTGGCAGTTTGTGGTAAACGGACCGGAGGCAGTCAATCCGGAATATGGAATTGAGTGGCGGGCATTGCTGCTGGATTGGCTGCGGGTTGAGTTCAGTGGGGCTGGCAATGGTCTGTGGTCGGTCAGTCTTGAGGAAAAAACTAAGGGTGATCTTCCTAATCAGTTGTATGAGGAGGAAACATTACTTGGCGAATACCTCAGGGCTGTGGGGCGTTATCAAAGTGACGATGAGTTACGTTTGAATTTGCAAAATTATTTGAAAGATGATGTGCCACGTTGGGAAACTGATGGGCTGGCGATTGTCAATGAACATCAGCGGGTAGAGATTTTGTCCAAGGCAGCTATGCTCGGAATGAGTTGTCTGGGAGGGCAGGCTGTTCCCCCAGTTTGAATATTACTGGCGGGTGGAGGTGTCAGGGTGGCGAAGACAAAATTAAAACTGCGTTAAAGGAGTTCCGCGGTGAAAGTAAAAGATTTTGAAGTGGATGGATTTGGCGTTTGGAAAGGGCTTGAGGTCGAGCAGGTTTCCAAAGAGTTAACGGTGTTCTGCGGTTATAACGAAGCTGGCAAAACAACGCTGATGCAATTTGTGCGCTCGATGATGTTCGGGTTTTCCTCGCCACGGCTTGAGAAATACTCTCCTCCTGTCTACGGAGGTTTGGCTGGGGGAACTGTGGGATTGTCTACATCCGTCGGTAGTTTTGAAGTACAGCGTCACGTTGATCCAAATCACTACCACGACTCCGTGGGAGACCTCGTGGTGATCGACAGCCATGATGGCGCGGTACACGGCCCAACTAAACTACAGTCGCTTTTGGGGGACATTGACGAATCCATCTTCACGAATGTGTTTGCGATTGGTTTGCAAGAAATTCAAGAGTTGGGAGCACTGAATAGCACTGCAGCG
>Ga0214481_100096_pt1 | contig 39019 bp, 31 predicted proteins | sample M1_20Mar14CPVII9_4_FD_165057 | JGI IMG/M metagenome (GOLD analysis project Ga0214481, IMG submission 165057) | Marine eukaryotic communities from Monterey Bay, California, United States - M1_20Mar14CPVII9sort6BwellG10 | ecosystem: Environmental > Aquatic > Marine > Unclassified | place: USA...
AGTCCAGAAGTGGAGAAGTCCAGCTTTGTTGTCAGTGTTCGGGAATCATTGATGTATATGAACCATAATAAGAGCTCAGTTGTATTTCCTAGGAATGAGCCATTGAAGTACAAACGTGTGGGGTTAAATGACTGGGTAGTCCTTGACTAGTCAGCCAAAGGGGCAGTTTTCTAGAGAGCCCCAATGTACAGAAAGATAAAAGGATACGATATAGAAATATGAGAAGAATGGCTTCTGGTCCTTGTATGTTGATATCTTCTACTTCTGCCAAGAAGACCTTTCCTGATGCAACATCCAAGGCAAGGCCTCTTCCTAGGGGACTACTATTTCCATCATCGTTAGCTGACCCTACGGCAGAAGTTTCTAGTGTCATGGATAGCCGAGGAATTCCCTCAATGTATGAATAGCTATTGCATTCATTTGATACTGCCGCAAGAGTTTGTAATATACTGTCTGTAATCTCGATCGAGCTACCTTCAATATCATTGAAGCCCCCCATAAGGTGGATGGACATATTAACAGCTCCATCATTTTCAGTGGCAGTACTCAGGTTTTGTTTTTCATGATTCGAATGATATCTAACATGTTCATTCACTGCATCCCTAATGCATTGTTCGTATCCCGTTCCATCAATATGAGTAATGGTAGCTAAAACTTTACCCCCGTCCTCTGTTATTGATCTAGAGAAACGACTCCATAAGGCGACAATGTGACATGTAGTTGCGTCGTCAGAACAAATAGTATCTGCTTGTGATGGAGTACAATGTGCAATTTCTCCTTGTTGGACATTGATCACTCTTCCAGAATTAGTAGAAGTGATCAAGCGGTGAGGAGGAGGACATTGCTTTGGAGGCATTTGAAGTTTAGATTGACAGTCATACTTTGATCGACGAGTTTGATTATGTTGATTGATGGATCCTTGAGTTGCAGGGTTACTACATTGGAATCGTTGGTTAGATAGCATTAATAGAGGTAGATTAGCAAGATATTGATGTAGCTGTATCAAACGTAAATCATTAGCAGTAGATTCAAATGCATCATCCTTATATTCCTCCTTTTCTTCATTTCTTTTGAAATAGGATGCTTCTGAAACATGTACTGGTAGACAGAGGTAAGTATCTTCTTCTTTTGAGTAATTACTAATTCGTGGTAGACGTAAGTTTGTAGTCATCCACTCACAGACATGTGAGGGAGTAGTTTCTTCTAGCATTAGCATGGTGTTTTCTGCTTCAGATGCGCTGAGCTTAACTGTAGTATTGGTTATAATCTTCCCGGTAAGTAATTGTGCAGGATTTACGAGAAGATTATCTGCGGCCATGATTTGTTATTATGTAGTTCTTGTGTGTATTTGTCGCGGTATGGGTTGATGTATTGATTGTATAATCTGGATGCACTGCAAAGTTGAAGTAAAGAAGAAGTAGGACATGAGAAATATAAAAGTTTATAGAGTTTACTATACAGTAGAAACGATACTTACAGATGGCTAAAGATTGACAATAAAGTCTATATTGCCTTGCCTTTCTCTGCTTAGGGTGGTGCCCGTGTAGTGAAGTAGTTCAGCCTTCAATTATATATATCAGCCAAGTTTGAGACTGATATTGAACAAAAATAGGGTGGAGAGAGTGGCTGCTACTTAAGAGCAAACACTGCCCACTCGTACTCATCCTTCATCAATTCAACGCCCATTCTGTTATTTATCTATATATTATATCTTACTGGACGTCGTTTCATAGTTTATGAAGATGAAGAGATATGATAGTAAGTTTGTTAGTACATAAATATAATATGGTTTCTAAAGACAATCAAATGAAGGCAAACTAAGTTCATATGAAGTAGCCACTAACATTAAACAAACTTCATATTGAACACTTGAATTCATACGATAAAACAATACAAACGCGGACTTTCCCGGAGCCGCTAATTATGTTACTATTCTGCACTACCTATATTTAACTATTCTGCAATTACCATTGTTGACACCATCCAACCATGACACGTTCTAAAAAAATTATGAATTGTTCGGGTACCGGTCATTGGTATCCTTATGAAATGGTGTGGGTAGATAGGCGTCCAGTCATCTCTATGATGAATGTTATCTTTGCTTGTAATGGTTACTAAATACATAGAGCTGTCAACCTAAATATAGGGGTGTACTGTGTCTTATAGTCATACCTCACTGTTTACCTTTAAATCTCAAAACAAATTATATACACAACCATACTTTCACAACTGCTGATACCATCTCTTTGCTTTGCTACCTTAGACTCACAAACACTTTGCAACTAATATACTGTCACAACTCACACTCATTTCACAATCTATTCTGCTCCATCTAAGAACTTGAATCTCTCCTCACGTATCTTTCTCCATGATTTCTTACTAGCACGCACTTCCTTTTTGATCTTCTCTTCTTCCTCTCGTTCCTTCTTATTTGGATCAACTATACTCTCAAATGGATCTTGGATCCACTGATCCCATAAACTTCTTTCTGCATCAACCTTCTCCGTCTTCTTCTGTTGTTTGTTCTTGTATATCTTCTTCGCCACCTCGTCGGCATCTTTGTTCTTCTTTTGTGCACGCAATGCCTGTTCGAGGTATCCATAGAGTGTGATGTTTCATGATGATCTGGACCAATGTCTGGTGACTGACAACGAAGTTTGATCAATGCCCGCAATGTAGTTTCAGCCCATTCATACAAGCCATGATTCAAGAACAATCCAACCTCGGCAAAGTAATCCAAGATGAACTTCTCATGGTACCACTCGAGAGTTTCTAATGGCATGTCAGCCACTGCCTCTTCTGCCATAACGATTAACTCAGCCATTGTCTTACGATCCAAGCCAGCCAATGCCTCATATGGATCACCAAACGTATCTGTTGAGTACTCAAGACAGTGGCGGTAGTGACGGAAACCATCTACACCACAAACTACCCACATTGGCCAAAGATGGATTTGAATCTCACAGATATGATCCTTCAACTCGAGATTGATAACACAGTCACGATATCCTCCAGGCTTGGGACTACGATCTGTCTTGAGAGTTGAAAGCTTGACACGACGGATCAATGGCCCAAACGAATCACGTGCTAATTCCAACAAAGCCAACAAGGTAGGAAAGTCTTTCACAACAAGTAATGCACGACAGTAGTCAGTAACTTTGAGCACATCGCCCTCATACTTCTTTTCAGCCTTTCGAAGTGCTGCACCGGCATCCTTCACAGGCCCGACACCCACTTCCTCCATACCCAAACTTCCTGCTAATGCTTTACAAATCTCAACAAGACTTGGCAGTGCCACTTCTGCTCTTGACACCAAGTCTCGTGCAATAGCCGAGTTACTCATATCATCATACTCCTCACGATGAACTTGAGTCAATGGCTTATCAGCACCAATATTACCTCCCATGGCCATGTCATCACCCGGGTCATTCAATCCAGTCATTGAATTCAAGTATGGATACACGGGGTCTAATTGCATACGACGGAATACCTCATCATACTTTCGTCGATCTCTTAGTAATGAACACACCATACGAAAGAAATCCCATGAGTCTTTAATCACTGCACGACGCTTTGCAATACTTTCAAGTGTTTCCTCATCATACTCTTCTCCGTCCTCACGTACTTGTGTAACAGTATAGTATATACCACCCGCACCCCCAGCGGCCGCCTTGGCACTCTTACTCTTCGCAGGTGCATTAGGAACAGCACCGGCTCGAATCAAGTTATTCGAATAAGCCGCCAAATTTACATACCGTTCCTCAATCTCCTCACGTTCAGTCTGTGATAATTTACCCTCCTTACCCTTGGCCCAACCTGATGATTGTGAATTTCCAAACTTTGAAAAACTTGAATGTCCACTCTCGGCCAACTTGGCTTGGACTGCAACATTTGGACGACTGGCCAACATCATATCAATAGATTCCAACCATGCAATTGCCGTACGTTGTTCACACGCTACCAAGTTGTGTTGAGTACCATCGGCATCTGTTAATAAGATACCACGTCTTGAACTTTCACTGCCTGGTTTGGCTCCTACTACCACAATCTGCCTGATCAATGTTTCCAAATTTGTATTACTACTAGGACCACTAACCAGTGTAACTGTACGATCTGAGGTATCTAATCGATAAATCAATATCCCCTCAGGAACACGACGATACCGCTCAGCGGCACGTGCCTCACGACGTTTCTTTTTCTTCTTTGCCAATATACGACGCTGACGTTCCGCGGCACGTTGATTCTTAGATAACTTTGCAATGTTGCGTTCATGCGTAAATTCCTGTTGACGTTCCATTGCTTCTGCATCTGATACTGGATTACCATTCTCATCAACGCGTACTTCTTTTGTGTTTAGTACCTCCTCATCGACATTGCGTCTACAGCATAGCATACCCTTTGTTTTACTTTGTGTCTCAACACCTGTAACTTTCTTCACCTTGAATCTTGGTCGAGTATTACCATCGCCTTCATCATCAGTACTGCACATACTTGGCGATAAACTAATCTCTTCATCATTAATATTATTCTTGGCATCATTGGGTGCAGCACTTTTCATTAATGCCGTGGATGCCTGTAATTCGATTGCATTCTTACCTTGTCCTTCGGCTGGTGGCCATGAGTAGGCTGGATCTACAAATGCTGCTTCAAGGATTGTACCGGATACACCCTTGTGAGATGCCATTGCAGTGCTTTCACGTCCCGTATCTACACCAGATGTAGGCCGAGAGGAATTGTCATAATTTGGTTTGGAATAGGATTGTTGTGCCATTGCGTCTTGTGGTGATTCACCAAACATTGAACGATAATGTATATAGATCTTTCTATTTTGCAAAGATATTGCCCTCTCTTGTCGTGACAACTTGTGTTTGCAATATAATTATATAATTGTCCCTCACTATGATTTACTGTGTTATCTATCTACTATGCATTCTTGCTCATCTACTACTACAACTCAACCACATTAAGCTAGCTTTCTCTATACAAGGGCTCCTCTCCTCATTCGTTCAATCGTTATCGATGTCGATCGACGCCATGATCCAAAAATTTGACTTATGAAAAAAGTTTATTCGTATGTACTCGAATCGTACTCGGCTCATGAGTACGATCTATCCTTTGTCACTAGATAGTCGTATGACTTATGTATTTGTTATCTTTATGTTGCAATTGATATAAATGTTCTACACATCCTTTATTTATGTTTATGTTCATAGCTCTACTTTACATTTCACAAGTATTCATCAGACTCAATTCTATACACTTTCAAAACATACTTTACTGCACCATAGAGACTGCATCAACTTCAAAGGTAGGAATAAGACATTGTTGGACCTGTTTCCCAGCCAGTGTAGTTTCATTTGGACATGTTACAGTTCTCATATCTGATACACCTAAGTGTGGCTTTGCGTCACTGAAGCCGTAGACACACTTTAGTACGGTGGAGGTAAATGTATTGCAATTGTTGGTCAAAGGATTGTAATCTCTTCCTCCCCAATTCGATACACAGATGGGCTGGCTGCCCATTTCAATTGCATTCATATCTATATATTGATGTACAGTCGTATATTGGATACATAACACAAAAGACATATGATGTGAGCATATCATATGAACAAAGATAGATTTAAATCAAATGTGAGCATATCAAATGAAAACAAAGTTATATAGGGTACTTACGCCCATGGCAGACTGCTTTATATGCATCATCGCCGCTAATTCCACTAACTCCGCCGCTCTCACTTCCATTTGGTGTTGATGTACCACTCATTCCATAAAAGAACAACTCTTTGTAATCACCCATTGCATTTCCAATAACTGCTTGATGAGAGTTCAATGCATAATTTCTATTCTCCTGTTTATGTGGAGAGCCACAGCACGGACTAGAACAATTGAAACCGCCATAACCTAATTGAACACATCCTGCAACAGATTGTCTCATCCACTGTTCTTTTTCTATTGCAGCAAATGGCAATTTCGTTGTATCATCATCGTTTACGCCACTCTCAACAAACCGGGATGGTGATAATGTATTCTGAACTAATCCATCTAATAATCCTAAAAACTCTGTATCGGCTGCAAACGTCTCTCGTGGACATACTATAACTTCTGTATGAAATATCATCTTCCAACTATTATGTATAGATGTGTCAATATTTTGATGGGAAACATACAACACAAAACATACTTTGACTTACCTATTTTGAAGAGGAAATTTTTGTAAGAATACATAATACGACATATCTCTATCCTTCTCTGCAGGCACTAACATAGGATCCTGTTTGTCTGTTGATTGTGGAGTTGGGCCTAACATAATTTGAGAATTTCGAAGTGGTGATGCACCGACATTTTCATCTATATCTCCTCTCAAATTATGCGCGAGGATAACTAATACGATCACAGTGGCTAACAGCGCAAATCCTGCTATCCGATGGGGTATTGGTAGGCCGTTAAACATGGTATATTCCTCTAGGTTTGTCTATTATTATTGTAGTAAGCTACATATGTACCTAATAAAATTTGAGTGAGGGGTAAAATTATTGGGATACTTTACCTACCCCTCAGTCGTCAACGAAGTCCACAAATTGAAAGACCTATTACTATTACTATTGGCAGTATAAGTCATATCTAACCAGCTATCATATTTTAGGAGCTACACCAAATACACCAATTGCATTGAGATAGGATTCTCTAATTCTACACGGATGGTATCCTTGCTCAAACTCTTCGTTCCAACAACTCGATGGCATTCACTTCACTAACTAACCACTGCCGTGCATTACCTGTACGGCCCCAACATACTTCCAAGATCTTCATCTGCCAATAGAGCTGCAATAACATCCGAGAGGAATACGTCATCCTCATCATCTGAATCATCATCTTCGTCGCTGTCGTTTCCTCTCCTTGCTAAGTGCCTTTGTAATCCCATCATCAATAACATTTCTGTAATATGTTCCAGGTCTCGATCCCGCATATTACTTCTATCTCTCTGCCGATCCTCGTATAGCTGTTGCATACTCTTATCGCTACGCTTCATATCCTTTCCTTTCTTACTCTTATGAGCATAGAAACAGTCCCTACCAAATGGACAACTTCCCAGCTTTCCAATCTCCCAATGTTTGCATGGTTTAGTTGCACAATGTGCTTTGTAATTCTGTAATATTTGTTCCTTTTCCCTTTCTGTTCTCGGCATAGTCGAAGATGGCACAACATAGTCAGATGATAACCTACAAGTAGGACATACACGTCGTGATGAAACTTCACTGCTACCTTCTGTGCGCCACTCCATTAAACAACTAAAACAAAATGAATGATTGCAACACGAAAGTATTCCGTACTTGCGTCCCTTTTCAATTGTATTTTCTAAACATATTCCACAGACCTCATCACTGGTTTTTATCTCTTCGTGTAATAGTTCACATCTATCTCCAAAACGACATGACCCAGAGGCATAATATGGACATGGAATAGTCTTTAGTGCTTCCTGACGTGATAATCCATTGGCATTATGTGAAAATCGACATGAGTCGCCATTTCTGCAATAACCGCTTTGAAAAAAGAATCGACAAAGGGTACTACTATTATTTGCAATACTTCCATTATGATTATTACTACTACTTCCATTCATTACTGCATTTGATAGTTGTTCGTATGTCTTCATTTTCTAACACAATATGTTTGATGATAATATGATAATACTACTAATATTCAGTATTTATTATTGCATGGTAGGTACATCAGGCGGCGTATAAACATTTCTGCTGCAATGAGGTGTGTGATAATTTTATATGTTAGTAAGTGTTTGAATATTAGTAATATATAATATACTAATGACTGCATATATAACAACAAGATTATACAATGGCACTGAATATCAATGTAGGTAAACAGAACATTATGTCAGTTGTCACGTTGCAATAAGAAGGAATCAGTCCAGCCTTCCTCCAATAAATAAAAAAGGCAAACTGCACCTACTACAACTATCGTTAATCATCTATTGCCGTCGTATTTTGGTATGATGTGCAGTAGTACCTCTCTAGGTACTCACTCTATGTTTGAAGAGTGGATACGTAGTAATAATTTTGTACATAAACATACCTTGACTACTACTACTACTCTAGAGTGCATCACTTCTTTGATTACACTGACCCTATCAGGTCGATACGTAGACCTGTATAAAACTAAAGGAACCTCCTCCTTAACTCAGGAGACATACTTCCAACAGATTCCAACCTGAGAATGGGCATTTTTTGGTGCCGACCACGCATTTGTATGACGCGCTGGTCATCTGCTTGAATCTCTCATCATATCTTTGTTCCTCACACTCATTGCACTCTATTGCACTGTATGCATTGACCTCATAAAATATCTTTTATCTACTCAAAACAACAGGTATGTTTTTGGATGTGCATATGATGTGTATTATGAACTATTCTAATCATTATCTTCCTTTCCATGCTATAATTAATGTAGACAACAACAATGGCTAACCCTGCTTGTGACGTACCCGTCGGTGTTATTACCGGAGATGATGTGATGAAGTTACATAAGCATGCTCGTGATAATGTTTATGCTATCCCAGCCTTTAACTGCACAAGGTATGTCTTTGCAACTAAAACTATCTACCACTTGAACTAACGTATCTTTCACACCGATGTACTATATGTTTAATTGTATTTATATCATATCTAACTTCATACAATCCACTCACCGTACACTATTTCCATATATCAGCTCCTCAACTGCAAACGCAGCCCTTGAAGCGGCAAGTAAGATGAACTCTCCGGTTATCATCCAGTTATCTAACGGCGGAGGTCAATTCATGGCCGGTAAATCTGTCAAGGATAAACATGCCTGTGCCGCTGGTTGTGTTGCCCTTGCTATCCATGTTCGTGCCATGGCACCATACTATGGAATACCTGTGATTCTTCACACCGATCATTGTGCTAAGAAGTTAACTCCATGGTTCGAGGCTCTTCTAGAAGCTAATGAAGAGTACTTCAAGCAATGTGGCGAGCCTCTCTTCTCCTCACACATGTTGGATCTTTCTGAGGAACCAGATGAGGAGAACATTGCCATTTGTTCACAATACTTGAAAAGGATGGCACCCATGAAAATATGGCTGGAGATGGAGATCGGCATCACAGGCGGTGAGGAAGATGGTGTTGATAACTCTGATGTTGATCAGGATAAGTTGTACACCAGCCCAGAACAAGTATGGGTACGTGTTTGTTATGTGTTGCAATTGTTTTCCTCTAATAAGACGTTCTAACCATACACTCACTTCTTTGTCGTTCTTAATCTATCATCTCCATACACATGTGATTTGTAGAATGTTTACAAGGCACTTAGCCCCATTTCTGATATGTTCTCGATTGCCGCTGCCTTTGGTAACGTTCACGGTGTGGTAAGTTGATGATTGTGTGTGTTATGTACTGCTTTTATATGTAATCTTTTATATCTAATATATAATAACCCCATTCCCAATCACTACTATTAGTACAAGCCAGGTAATGTAAAGCTATCCCCTGAACGTTTGGCAAAGCATCAAGCTTATGCCGTTAAACAGCTCGGGGATAAATGTACCACCGACAAGCCAATCTTCCTCGTCATGCATGGTGGATCTGGATCAACCGATGAAGAGATCAAGACCTCCGTCGAGGCCGGTGTTATCAAGATGAATGTTGATACCGATACCCAATGGGCAAGTCTACATGTCATCTGATTATCAAATCTTTTCTACAATACTTTCCTATCATATACTATTACTAACTAACAAATTATTAATACTCTCCACTTTCATTTAGGCATACTGGGATGGTGTTCGTCAGTTTGTTGATACCAACAAGGAATACCTTCAAGGTCAGATGGGTAATCCCCACGGCCCCGATGCACCAAACAAAAAGTACTACGATCCTCGTGCATGGATCCGCAAGGGAGAGGAGTGTATGGCCGAGAGGTGCGCAGCAGCCATGAAGATGTTGGGTTGTAATGATACATTCCCCACTAAAAAGCCTGACAGTGGATCAATTCCCATCTTTGGTGGTTTCAGTACACCTCGTCCAACTAATCCTGTAATGGATGCTCTATCTGCTTGTACACAGAACTAAGCGTGTTTTTGTTGTTGTATCATGACTTGTTGTTGTTTCAGTACTAGAGTGGGCATTAGAAGATTGATTAAATATGTACAATAAGATCATAGTTTAATCATCAATCTTCTATACCTACAACTTCGACCTATTTGCAATTACAAGTTATTGCAATGATATCTAATCAGTACTGTCTATTCATTTACTATGGCACTACCATACCTACTGAACTTGGCTGGGGGATAAAACTTAAACATTCACCATCCAATCTAAACGGTATCCTTTTATGAGAGTGTAGTATATCTTTTTTCGAGTCAAAGATGATGGGTTGATGGCCGATAGGATATATCTATCAAGATGTTGAACAATAGCAGACCAATAAGCAGAGAGCGTGTCATTAAAGTTGTTTTGTAAGAGTGGTTGCTTCATTCACTATTCATCGAACGGTTCGATAGATGATGGATAACAACAGATCAATGTCAATAAGCAGAGATCGAATCGTTGAAGTTGTAAAGCTATATGGCGAAGCCTGGACACAACAAAATACATCAATTCTACCATCAATCTTTTCAAAGGATGCAATCTATATAGAAAGAGCATATGATAAGAATGCGACATTCAAAGGTCTTAAAGCAATTGAAGATTATTGGAATTATCAAATTGTTGGGAAGCAATCAAACATACAATTTAGACATGTCGAATCTGAAATGGTACGAGATATTGATAAGCCTATTGCAGTGGTGAAATGGTTGGCAGAATTTGATAATCGGAGGGAGAATCGAGTTGGAGAATCATCAGATAAAACATATAAACGAGTTCGGTATGTTCATTATCTTATATTATGATATAATATGATATCACTTTTCTGACAATACTCCCATCATCTTTATACCATAGATTTTGTCAGATGGCCAAGCTCACATTCGACAAAGATGATAAGATATGTATACTAGAGGAATATGTTCAATCCATGACAGGCTCTGGGGTACGATGGCCTGGTATTGGGAGTGAGATTAGTGATGAATACCTTGTAGCTAGGTTGAAACAAGAGGAGATAGTGCCAAACAAGGCAACTTGTAACGAGTGTAAGATGCAATTCTCATCTAGGTCACAGCTATTCATTCATTTGAAATCTACTGAACCTAATGGAGAAGGGAAATGTGTACAGATACAACAAAGCATAGACCAATGTACAGTTTGGGTTTGTATGAGTTTGGGGTATCTAAATAGTGATTGTGTAGAGGAGGACATCCGCCGCGCTTTCACTGAATCGGCAAAAGAGTTACAACAAACGATAGATACAACAATTGATATTGATAGTCTGACATGGGCAGTACCACCCAGTTACTCATCTTCCGCGGTTGTAAACGTCGCTTCTATCAAACTCAGCAAGCAAATCTCAGTTGAATCTCTGCCATCAATGTTGAATAACAAGCTACAATCATCCGGAATTTGTATACACACAGCAGTAGTTGTGGAACGACCATGTGTTCAAGACAGACGGGAGTTCGAGAAGTATGAAGCCTTTATCCCCTGGAGAGTATTACAGGGTCAAGACAATCAACAGCAAGATTCAAAACAGAAAATGTCTTCAACTTGTAACAAAGGTTGGAGCAAAACACAAAGAGGTTGTCGTAAGCCGTTGTGTGAAACAGCTGCATTTCAATATGTTGATCCAGATATGGCAAAGAGACTTCGGAATGGTGCTAGACTGTTGAAGGATTGTGGTAGAACAGATCTTGGTCACTTTGCAGACAATGCACAGGAATTGAAAGTAAGGATACGAACGAGCACAATGGAGGAACCGTGGCATCATCTTTGCCGTATCTCGGTATCAATGAGGCAGTCTCGAAAGGGTATTGTTGAGAGAATTCTTGAACTACTGCTTTCATATGCTCGCTCTGCAATAGATGATGAAGAAGTGGTATCGCTTGCTCTACAATTGTCTTCACATGACTGCAACCCTCCATCTACGACAACATTGCAACAGTACATTCCTCCTGTTTGTCTTCTTGAACCAGATCTAACAAAGTATGAGGGGAAGATCGGGATTAAACTTTGTGGTAACATAAACAATAATGCTACCAAAACAATATCAAAGGAAGCAGAACGGAGTATTGAATTGATGGAGATTGCAATCATTGATAACTTAAGTATATCATGATTCATATTGTTTACTCTCTTGCTGCACATTCTCAGTGTCTTCTGCTCCTTTAACAATAAACCTGGTAACTCTACCGACAATTCCATTATCTAACATTACCTTGATCCCTCGTGGATGATAAGCAGATTTGGTAAGTAATCTTGATACAGTTCCAATAGTTTCTTTTCCTGATCGTTGATCTTCCTTCTTGACAATATATACATCTATTCCAGCATTTATACATGATCGATGGCATTCTCTTCCTGCTTGACCTAGTGATGGTATGGGTGGAGGTGGACTTCTTGTTCTTCTCTTCCTGCCTCCCTGCCTGCATCTGTTGTAACTATTGTTGTTACCCCTACCCCTACCTCCTCTACCTCTTCCTCTTCTACCACTTTTGCTACTTCTACCACCGCCATCTCCTGCTATCATGGATAGACAACAAACTTGGTTGTTCTGATGATTATAAGTATGATATGGTTGTATGTATTGTTGCAACAGTGGCGATGAAGTATATAAAGAAGGCAGATATGAACAACGATGTAGAGTTACTGAATAATGAAGATTGATATACTGATGACTCCCAGTAATAAATGCAATGAGTCTATGTCTCATAGTGTCAACACTGCAATGCGATATAATATCCACTAATTCTACGCCATAGATAAACCACTCCTACAACCCATCAACATAGATAGTAGCAGTCCAAGGCTTTTGAGTTGTCAATATCTTTTTAATAACGGTATCCTCAATATCAAAACCGCCCTAGATACATAAATTTTGCATGCAACTATCTTGACGATGATTGGAGTTCTCAATCCAATCCATGTATTGCCATAACAATATATGGTTCCTAAAGATAATAACACTAAGCTAATCGGTGGTTGACAATAGTAAGCCAAATCTAAAGTGATAGGGTATCGTTTTCATAACACACAAGTAAATTATATCAACACAAAAATTACATACTGATAATAGAAGGCCTAATCACAACAAGTATGACGCTAGGCAAGTCATCTACACGCAAAGTACCTAGTCTTCTCCTCTTCTAACTGCTTAAGGCGAGTATGTTCATCTAAACTTTCCAGAGCAACGCCTGTTGTTGCAGTTGCAGCCAATCCACCTATGACTGCACCGATCGGACCACCGAGCATCATTCCAAGAACAAACCCACCTCCCCCAGCTGGATGATGGGAAAGATAAAGAGAGATGATTGAAACTTCTGTTAGTATGTGATTTGCAAAGTCAATCAAATAAAGCAAACCCAGTTCATATAAAACAATACAAACGCAGACTTTCCTGCTGCGCCTCCTAATCTATTCTTATTCTCGACTGCATAATCCGTAGTGTTTGAAGTAGCACCCACTGCCCAATCAATAATGTTTCCATCCCCATCCTTTCCCCTTTTGGCTGCTCCTTCTTTTGTTGCTTCTCCCGCGGCTTGAACTAAGCCTCTAAAGAAATCTCCTGGCTTTGTGTCTGCTGATTCACTTACATTCCTCCTCCTTTTACCAGCGTCGATAGCTCCCTTGACTGCATCAACACCAGTAATTGCCGCCACTCCTGCTCCTGCACCTAATGTACTTCCAAGCGTGCCAATGCCCGCCCAGGTAGCCCAAAGACCGGTAGTATTATCTATAATATTCAGACCTAACACTTCTGCATTGGAGATAAAGTCAGGAACTCTTGATAGACAAGCTTTAATGTAAAAGTTAATCACTTCTTTTGATGTTGTATCTTCCTTCCCTCTAAAGGCTTTGATGGTCAGTGTTGTATCTTTTACGGCTGCAACATTATATGATGCATCCAAGCCGATGCATAGATTCATCTCTTCTATATTAATGAAGGGCAGCTTTACAACCTGCTCTTTTTGTTGTTTCTTATGTTTCTTGGATGATTGTTTGGCCTTTGTTGACTTCTGTACTTGTTTCCTGGGGATGAACGCTTCTTCCCACTCCTCCGTCGAATGTCCTTGCACAATCTTGACAGTGCCTGCAGTAAAAATGAAATCATTGATGATATTAACTTGATCTGAAGGGATACTTCCACAAAGGCTGACAGTTGACAATTGACACAAGTAGTTCCTAAAGCTATCGAATTCAATTGCAACTCTGCTGGCATTTTCTTCTTTTAAAGCATATACATGCGACCTACCAATTTTGGTCAAAGATCCATCTTCGGACTTTTTGATCTGAATGCCCTCTTCAATATTCAGTTCAAGATTACAGGGCAAGTATAATGGTGACACAATTGCATCACTTTGATTGCCATCTTCACCTTCTTTCTTGCTAAATGTGACAACATCAATCGTCTCAAGCCGCATCACAAGTGTATTTCCTTCATATGAAAGCTTACAGTCTTCTATCGGGGTTGCCAAAAGCAATGTATCAAAGTGAAGAGTATCAATACAACCTATTGTCATCTCCATCTTTGGTCTCATGGATATTTGGACAACTGAGGCGGATGCTTTGCCTTTGGTATCACTATCAAACTCCATGTTGCCAGCCTGTATGCTACAAACTGTACCATCCGCTCGATAACGCCCTGTGATACCAGAAAAACTGATCCGCATATCATCAAAGAGTACCAATGAAGCAGAAACGAGTGGAAAGGTAAATGAAGAAATCTCTATTTGTGTACCTTCATCGTCTGAGTACTCTGCCGATTCTTTCTCGTCTGAACTTGTGGTACTATTGTCGTCATCGGGAGGCGCCAATATCATTACGCTGAGCTGCATGAGATACTCTAGTTGTACATTCGAAAGGTGTACTGTTAAACCATTGCCAATAAGAGATACCAAATCAGGGGAAGACTCTGTAGGTTCTCCCAACCCATTTACTTCTAAGCCACGCATGAACCCACCAAATCGCTCGCCAATTCTCAATGTCTCTGCAGAATAACTCAACGGCTCAAGTAGTGGGTATGATATTATTACTTTTTGATCATACTTGCCCTCCAAATTAATATTGCATGAGAATTGGCTTAGATTGATTCTCTGTTTCAACTTGGTAGGGGTGGTATCATCGAGTTGCTCTTTCTTCTCATTATTTTTTCTTCCAAATGATAATACTTCAATCTTATCCCCACTTACGACCAATACCCGATTACATGAGTTTGTTGCCGATATCCCAATATTATTGCTATCTGCAACTTCTACTTCTTGTACTTGTTGATTCTGCGGCAATACAATACGAAGCTCAAAGTTAATTAGCCGAAGTGTCAAGGAATCTATAATCATCTTAACTTGATTTGAAACAAATCCATTTAATCCACCCTTTTGTTCCTTAATCTTTCGTGCTGATGTTTGATCAATAGTATCCGGATTAACGAATGCTTCTCTACGATCAATATTCTCTTCTTCTTCTTCTTCATTTGTTTTGGATGTATCATCTTTTTCTTTGATACGCTCTATATGCTCAAGATTAGCCTCAAACTTTGCACCATCAATTGTCAACATTGAATCATTTACCCACATTACATCCCCTACACTCCATGACCACGAGAAGGTTACACTCTCGACACATCCAGTAATTGTAATCTTTGTAGATTTACCTGCACTATTGATTGGAATTATAGTCGTCTGCTCTTTCAGTTGAACATTTCGTAATACAATCTTTGCATCTGATAGGAGATTTGATTCAATTGTAGATGCATCAACAATGAAATACTCTTCCAAAGCATTAGCTATTGCAGAGGATAGAATTGCCTTAGGTCCCTTTATCATGATGATATAGATATAATGTACTAAAACGCGCTAGCTTCCTTCAATGAAACTGTTAGAACGATCTTTATTTAGACTGATAATATATGTTACAGGCCGAACAATTCTTTGCAGTAAGGCCGATAGTAAGATTTGTCTCTCAAAGATATTATCTCGAAGATATTATTAAGTATGGTTATGATATCTTTTTATATCTTTTTCTGTGTCTATTTTGATCTGGCCGCTAGATCCTGGGCATCATTAATAAATAAAGTACTCCAACTGTTGTATAAGGGTGAGGTAGAGGAGTATTAAGTTGCTGCCCTACGGTATGTTGTGTCGTTGGATGCGGTCAAATAGCGTTTGCTCGCTAAAACCTTATTGTCATTTTTAAATTAATTCACCCCTCCATCTCTACTGCTGATGGCCACCATCTATCCTATTGCTATGCGTGCATTCGTTATACCGCTAATTCTCATTCAAACAACTGCTTTTACTAAATATCATACTACACACGTTGGTAGTTCAAGATTTGGTGAAGAAATAAGATATGCATCATTTATACATCAACATCAACCTCAACGGGGGGAGAGCATAAGATATGCATCAACAAATCAACATCAGCATGAAAGAAACATTGTAGTATTATCACATAATGTATCAGATCATGTATTATATGGTCATTATGATGTGAATTATTTGCTAAAGGGGAGGGTAGATGTTTTATGTCGATGTATAAATAGCGCTTTATGGATATCAAAAGGTATACGAAAAGATACGACAATATACTTGATGTTATTTCCAAACAATAGTGAGATAGGAACCACGATAGAAGTTAGTGGAAGGGAGGTAATAGAATTAAACCCAGATGAAAGGACAATTGCTTTATATTTGCAAAGAGCGCTTCTTGCGGCAAACAGGAGAGAGGAACACACTACCGATAACAATGATATAGAGAATCAACAGCAAAAGACAGAAATAGAACGTCTTCTAGCAACAGACCGTAGAAGACCTGATACTATCAATCCCAACAAACCTGGGTCACTTACTAAATCTCAAAGAAGAATGCTGCGGAAAGATAGAATGGCAAGACAAGCAATGGCCCGTCGAATCAAAAGATCATCTGGAGATAGTAGTCCACCAAAAGGATTTGCAATTTGCCAGGAAACACTAGAAGAAAGATTAGATAAGTTAGACGGAAGGATTCTTATATTAAATGAGCTTGGTAAGCCTATAAGAGATGTCCTATCAAGTACGGTACGGTCAAATTCAACCATTAATGATGATATTGAATCAACATCTGTAATACTTGGAGATCAAATTGGTTATACATTATGTGACGAGGCGATATTGTTGAAGAATGGGAACATAACACAAGTTTCTCTTGGATCGCTTTCACTGCTGACTAGTCAGTGCATTACAATTGTTCATCATTATTTGGATTCAATGCGGTAAAGATCATCTTAGTCTGAGCTGTAGACTATTATATATTCTGCATTATGTATAACCAATATAGCAATGAGTTATAGCTGTTACCCGTTTATAAGATGTTTACATATTGCAATATGTTTATTTCGTCTTATTGCCTAAGTTAGTACGCTTTCCATCTGAGCTTGTTATTACTGGATGTTTTCTTATCGGCGGAGCCCTTTGTCTCCGTATCCTTAAGTCTGGAAGGTCTTCTTCTTTGTTGTCTTTCTTTTTCTTCTTTCCTTTTGAATTACTAATCTCTGCATGTAATGATGTTGGTAGTTGTGGAGTTGATGTTGATGTATCATGATTGTAATTGTTAATCTTTTCTAATGCACATAAAGCACCATCTTTTGAGTAGAATGACATGAATGCAAAACCTCTGCAATTTCCCTGATCATCTCGTTTAATCAAAGTTGTACCTACTCCTGCCCAAAAAATACTATCTTCGATGATAATTGATACCTCTTATCGAGTAGCTGTTCTATTACTTCATCAGCAGGTTCTATTGATCGATTGAGTCCACTGATATGTATTTGCGTATATGACATTGTATTTCATCAGAGTTTCTTGCTCCTTCTGAATATAAGAAACACTAAAGTTTTGTGTTCCGATGTAAACCTCTTAGATATTGAAGAGTCTATCAGTGATGGGAGGTGAGTTAGGTACTTATTAGTTGAGGAGTTGTAATGTTGAAAAAGTATCTTTGAGGTATCTTAGCCATCAGTACTCTGAATTCTAATACCTAGTACCAGGAGATGTAGATTGATATCATCTACGTCCTCCACTATTCTAGTACATCAACTAGTCAGTTTATTAATCAATCGAGACCACTAACATATAATTGCAACAAAAGCGGTATATAGGTTGACCCAAAGTTCATGAGTCACCCTAATAAATGCTCATCATCTACAAAAACTATATATCTCATCAGGCATGGTGTTGCACGACATAATGTTCGAGGTACTCATGGGGAGAAACCAGATTTGTTAGATCCATTGTATACAGACCCTGAACTTATTCGACAAGGAGAGATCCAAGCATCTGTCTTAGGAGAACAAATGAGAAGAAAAGGAATGGCCATCGATGACAGTAGCATGGATATGGAAGATAATGACGACACTATCAAGCCTATTGACTTAATAGTATGCTCACCATTGACGCGGTGTTTGCAAACTGCATCACATATATTTCCATCACACTTTGCAAGTCATACTCAACAATTGAATGAATCATCATCCCCATTTATATTGGAAAGAAATTGTAAGGTATGTTGCCACAATGATGTAAGAGAGGCATTCGGAATTCATTATCCTGATAAGAGAAGGTGAGTATTGAATGGTGTGGTGTGGTATTGATATCTTCAAATCAATATAATATCTTATGTTCTTCATATCACAGTCCACTATCTCAGGTTAAATCAAAGTTTCCCACAGTAACTTATCACCCATCAATATCTGAACATGATACAGATTGGCAACCAAATGCAAGAGAGACATCTCATGATGTAGTACAAAGAATTCATAATTTCTTCACTTGGTTAGCACTACAACCCCATGATCACATTGCAATAGTAACTCACGGTGTATGGATTGAAATGGCTTTGTTACATTACTGTCCCGAGGTACTAGATAACGGAAATAAGAGAGTGTACAATTGTGATGTTTACCGTGGCCAATTAAGTACAAAGTTATCGACACTGACGCTTTCCAATGTAGAGCAAATGACATTTTATCACGCATAATGCTATATATTATGAGAAGGAATATGCAGCAAGAGACTCTTCTAGAGATAGTATCAGATCATCTGATGATGGGTAGTACTTGAGCAGTTCTTTTCGAACATTCTGTAGGATTTGAAGTGCAGCCATATCCATAGGATTTTCAAACAAGCGAAGTTTGGCTTCTACTCCTAACTTCTTTACTGACCAGGATAGGTTACCAAGATAGTCCATGATGAATTGTGATACCCGTCGGCTTTCATTGATAACAACTAATGCATCATGGCAGATTTTCAACTGATCTTGTTCATTGCTCATCTTTTTCAATTCGTTTGCACACCAATTGATATAAAGATCTGCACTTGACGACAAGTAATAGGAACTTTTCATACAACAATACTTCTTCAGATCGTCATACACTTTTCTAATATCACCTCCTACCTTCCTGTCAAGTTGTGTTTTCGTGTTCGTTAATGATTCAAGTTGTTTCATCCTATCTATAGAGTCAGATTGAGCTTTCCGTGCAACATTAAAATCCACATTATTGCAAACATTGCATTGGTATTCACTGCTAATGCTTTCATTCAATGCATCAATAGACTTCACCAGTCCTTTGCACTTGCCGCCATTTGTAGTACACTTCAAGCCTACTATATCATCGTCTCTATCAATGTCTTTACACAGTTTACAATCACATACAAATTTATAATTTTCCAATAATGTTGACCTTCTTATACTTGTTGGAGTGGATGTATCACAGTAACTAATTGTTATCTCTTCACCAATATTAATTTCTTTACATACTGTAACTTGAAGCATCGGAGGAGTATTATCACACAACCAAAATGTCTGAACAGCATTCGGTCGGCATGAATGATTCATCATACTACTAAAACCGCAATATATACCATGTCCAATTGCATGTTGCTCTGAATAACTAATGGTAAACCCGTTCATGCACATTCTACTCATGAATTGATATACTTTTGTAGGATTTGATATCATTTCATAGGCCATCTTTGCTGTTGTTGTATCACCCATTGCTCTTAGAAAGATGTGAGCTTGATTAAATATTTGCAGATATGACTCCTTCTCTTGTTCAGAAAGGGAATCAACATTGTAGCATAATTCGTTGTATTCATTTAATGCTGATGGCAACTCTGTAAACTTTCTCAATATACGTGAACATGACAGTGCAGTAGGTGATGGAGGAGAAGGTAGCTGCTGCAAAGCATGTGTCTCAACTCTCCAATCAGTATCGAGACTCTGGCACTGTTGTGAACAATGATAATGCAGTTCAGAAGATCGCATATATCCATGTTTGAATCGTTGAAAACAGTAGGCACATCTTGTTAATCTCATAGATTCAAGTAGAACAGGATGAGCAATCGGTTTACATAATCCATCACTTTTTGATAGAGGATGACATCCAACTTTTAGTGAAGTATTTGCAAATAACGATCTCCCTCTACCCTCAATTTGTCGGCATTCCACTAATGGCTTTTGTGATGCTACTATTGCTGATGCTGATGTGTTATTGACTTTCTTCTTTGACTTTGCAACTCTTCTACACTCGACCTTGTGTTTTGGGTAATGATTTACTTGGCAATTCCTATCGTGATACCAAACACTTTCGCATCTTGTGCATTTTAACAAAGGTTTGTTTGGTAGGGGTGGCAATCCACAGGCTGAGCAGACTGTTGCAGACATTGTACTACAATACGTAACTCTATAATATGCAATATGCAACCCACCCAATTATAGATAATTGTCTGGGTAACAAATAATCTCTATCTAATTTCCTACGTTGTATTGTATTGCAAACCACCCAACCTAACCCCAACAAAGTCATGGCCAATATTCGTCATGCATCCATTGGTCAGTAACTCAACTCTTTATGTCAGGATACCGTCGAATTATTTTTTTATTATGCCCATGAAAGTCGGTGCTCCTAATAATATCATAGTTGCGTGCCACAAGCTCAAGATGGCCGCCGCTCAATCCAACAATACGCCGACGATATCAGCATCGTCATCTGCTACAAATGGCGCCGCCGATATGACAAGACGGATGGTCTGTGGCGGCCTTGCTGGAATGATTGCAAAGGTAAGACAGTTCAAATAAAATTCCTTTGATGCGTGATGCACCAACAACTTGTGTATTGCTCGCTATATATCTCTAATACATATATGTACTAAATATATCATACATCAATTAGACTGCTACGAATCCATTGGATCGTATCAGAATGTTATCCCAAACAGGAGAACATGGTGTAAGTAAAGGAGCTAAAGTGTCGCCATTGCAATTATATAAATCAATTATACAAAATGAAGGAATATTAGGACTGTGGGCAGGTAATGGAGCCAACTTACTACGGGTATTTCCCGCAAAGTCGATAGTATTTGCAAGTAATGATTTCTACAGAGGATGTTGTGGATATTTATATTACGGATCGAATGAAGCATATATTGAAAATTCATATCAATTACCATTGGCATTATCATTTATATCGGGTGGATTGTCAGGTATGAGTGCAAGTGCGGCAACATATCCATTAGATTTGGCAAGAGGTAGAATAACAGGTAAATTGGCTGGACCGGGTGGTAAGAAACATTATAAAGGTATCATAAATACAGTCTTGATAACAGCAAAAGAAGAGGGATTTAGAGCATTGTACAAGGGTGTTACACCTACATTGTTAGGTGCCATGCCATATGAGGGAATCAAGTTTGGTACAGTGGGTATATTGGAAAAGACATTTCCAAAGAACAAAGATGATGATAAGACTAGTAATGTGATACGAAAACTAATGTTTGGTGGTGCAGGCGGAGCGACTGCTGGGGTAATGACATATCCAAATGATACTGTGAGAAGACTATTACAATTACAAGGGAGTAAGGGCACTACTGAACAATATAAAGGATACTGGTAAGTAGTGTATGAGGAAGAAGTAAATGTTTGTGAATGAAGATATTTGATCAAACCAACTAACATCGATGTCTTTGCTCAGGGACTGTATGGAGAAGACATATGCTAAATATGGTATAGAGAGGTTCTATCGTGGAGCATTTATCAATATAATACGAATGGTACCTAATACTGCAATACAATTTGGATCATATGAGCTATTGAAACAATATACTGAAGGATATTTCTAATCAACAATGGAAGGATAGAAGCTGAAGGCACACTTAACGGTATCTTTATCAATATACTTAAACAAAGTACCCAATCATGCTATACTTATTGACTAGTAGTGTAAGTAAAGTAGACAAGTCCTTCCCGTCATTAGTCTGCCAATGACTATCGTTTACTCGTGGATTATCTTCGTGATTGATTTGATCTCAAAGGATACCGCATGTCAAAGCAAATCTTCACTCCACTAACTCCACCTCTAAAAATTTTAGAGGCTGGTTCAATACCATACAACATACATAGGTATACAGTAATATAATATATACAATGGCAGAACACAAAGCATTTACATTACCTCCTGGCAACGGTGCCAAAGTCTGTATAGGCGGTGGCGCTGGTTTCATCGGCTCACATATCGCAAAGCGTCTAAAAGAAAATGGATATAAAGTAACTGTGGTCGATTGGAAGGAAAATGAATTTATGAAACCAGATGAATTCTGTGATGAATTCATCCTTGATGATTTGCGTAAATTGGAGGTAGCTGTTAAGGCATGTAAGGATTGTTTACAGGTATACAACTTGGCTGCCGATATGGGTGGTATGGGTTTCATCTGTTCAAATGAGAGTGTATTAAGTTTTAACAATACCTCTATATCAATGAATATGTTGGAGGCTGCCCGTCGAGCTAAGGCGAAGGATTTCTTCTACGCTTCATCGGCATGTGTTTACAATGAGGCAAAGCAGGAGGATCCCGAGAATCCTGGATTAATTGAATCTGATGCCTGGCCTGCACGTCCACAGGATATGTACGGATTGGAGAAATTATATGCCGAGGAGATGGCGTTGGCATACGGGAGGGATTTTCCTATTAATATTCGTATTGCCCGTTTCCATAATATTTATGGACCAAGAGGAACATGGAAGGGTGGACGTGAGAAGGCTCCTGCCGCCTTCTGTAGAAAGGCAATTACCTCTGAAAAGGAGTTTGAGATTTGGGGAGATGGGAAGCAGACACGGTCATTCACCTTTATTGATGATTGTGTAGAGGGTGTTTTACGTTTGACATTCTCGGATTGTGATGTTCCTATTAACCTTGGATCTACTGAAATGGTGGATATGAACGAATTTGCAAAGATTGCACTAGCTTACAAGGGAAAGGAAGATATGCCACTCAAACATATCGATGGTCCCATGGGAGTGCGTGGACGTAATTCCAACAGTAAGCTCATCCTTGAGAAGTTGCAATGGGAACCAACAATTAAGATTAAGGATGGTTTGAAGAAGACAATCGATTGGATCGAAGGAGAGATTGAAAAGGAACGTAAGGAGGGAAACACTGCTGACTTTAGCAAGAGTGAGGTTGTACAACAGGTTGATGATTCTCTTATGCAATTGGGAAATGATGAGAGTACTGTATAAGAAATTAAATACCATGAAATGAAAATGAGAAAGGGGTATTAGTTGGGTTAATATTGGAGACAAGTGGAATAGAACATTGTTTGTGTCGGATTTCAATTACTAATTGCTGTTCGATTATTAGTACAATATAAAGTATAACAATTATTTTGGATAGAAAAGAATGATGTAAGGTGCTATTATCAATGGACAGATTTATTCATCTATCCTACCTCGTCTACCAATCACTTTCAAGAGCAGAGGTATCTCCAATTGGCAAGTTACTTTTATCTTCGTCTTCATCTTTGACATACTTGTTTGGGGTGCTGCTCCTTTTCTTTTGTTTATTACTCATTTTCTTCTTTGGTGATATGTCATCACCTAAGTCCAATATAGACTTCAGATCAAATGATTGTTTCGTTTTTAATAATACACATAGCAATTTAAACTTTGCCCGTATCCTTTCTAATGAGGTAGATATATCAAGCATTGCTGATTGTTTAGAACTCTCTTCTGGCATTGCTGGTATATTCTCATTATCACCCTTGTTATCGACTTCATTTTTACAACAAGTATCATCTGCACTAGTACACTGACCATCAGCTTTGTGGGTACAACAATCTTTCTTGTCAGAGGATTGCTCCTCGGATTTGTCTATACTAAATTCCTGATTTTGTGATAAAAGTGTATCGGGATCTGGAAACTTGTTTATCATATCTACAAGATCTCTTGCCAATGTCAAACATCTTTCTAATCTATGGCTTCTTGTCTTATGTTCTGTAGTATGTTGGGGTTGATGTTGTTTTGCCGATTCTTGTAATGAAGTTTGTAATTGATCACCTTCGTCATCGCCGCCACCCGAACAACTACTCTTCTTCTGCAGATATCCATCTAATATACCCTGTGAAAAGTCATGTATATATCCCAATTCCAAACCAATCTCCCATCCCTTGGATCTGCCAATATTAGTACCTTCATTATATCCATCACGTAGACCGGCTTGTCTACCTTCCTCTTTCCCTGATATTGCAATTTGTTGAAATGGATCTATTGCTACTTCAAATAGTAGGTTATCATCCCATTCTGCGGTTGTTGACATGTTGTATATTACCTCTGCCGCTTTGCAACCAACCTCAGATACGCCACCACCTGCCACCACTACGATATATAGTACGCCGTTTCATCGCCAGCCGTCATTTTTGCTTTATTCTCTCTTCTCCACTCCTCAAATTTAGTGTCTCTACTATTGGTGTCGATTTATAGCCTCGTATATTGCAATATAGCGGCATTGGCATACTAAAATACTCATTATATTGTTGGTACATAATATTGTCAGTGGTTGCGGCGGCGAAAGGTTTTGCGCATATCTTGTGCACTTTATTTTTATATCTTTTATCATCAGAAATATTGAGTTGCAATGGCTCCCCCACATACTAATACTGATGAAACACCCGAGTCTGCAGTGCCATTGACGGACAAAAGACCAACACATATTACGTCTACCGAGTCTGAAGATGGTAGTAATTCCAATTCGGCATTATTGATGAAGATTATACAGGCTGGCGAGGATGAGGTAAATAATATACACAAAGCAGACACAGGTTATTTATCTGATGAGATATTAAGTGCAGCAGCAGCTGAGGGTGAGGCTACAATGAATGGTGAACAACAACAGCATGATATTAATGATCTGATACAAGGTATTAATACGGCTACGCCGCCATCGGATACCGCTGCGCCGTCTAATAACGGCACTTCACACAAAGAAGATAAAGAGGAAGACTCACAAGCAGCAGATTACATCCGTGCAGCGCTTGCCAATTCTACACATTCCCTCACAGGTATGGACACTCAAAGTAATAACAGTTCACCAAATGAAAAGCCACCCCGTCCACCACCAACATCACATAAACAATCACCAAGTGATTCCTCATTTAATATGGATGCCTCCATATCAGCACGAAAAAAGGGCACAGGATATCTAGCATCACAAATGACATTATCAACACCCACGGATGTATTCGCTGCGGGATGTACACTATTACAATTATGCGCAATAGGTAATTTGCAAGCTGTGAAAGAATATGTTAATGGTGTATTCGATAATGTTAACTTTAGGGATTATGACCGACGTACCGCATTACACGTTGCAAGTTCAGAGGGGTGTTTAGATGTTGTGAAATATTTAGTATCAAAAGGTGCCAATGTAAATAGATCAGATCGATGGGGTGGCTCTCCGCTGGATGATGCACATCGTCATAGACATCAGGATGTTGCCAAATATTTACGAAGTAAGGGTGCAAAAACTGGGAGTTTGAATTTAACATCCAATTTAATAGCAGCGGCGGCAGCCGGCGATATTGAAGAAGTTCGTATGATATGTGGTGATGGGAAGAATGTTAGTCAATTGGCATTAGATTTAAGTGGTAGTAAACATCGTAATGCTGATGGTAGCAATGAACGGAAGAGACCAGGTTCTCCAATCAAGAAATCAGGATCAATATTGGACATATCAAGCGGTTTTGTTGACACATCTAATGTTGATATCAACAAGGGCGATTATGATAAGCGTACAGGAAAGTCCGAGTTTGTGTTGTTTTGTTGTGTGTTATGGTTATGATGTGAACCCACACGTACTAACATTTGTTGCAATCACTTCTCTTTCATCTTCATAAACTATGAAACACGCATCTTTCAGCGTTGCACTTAGCAGCAGGAGAAGGACATTTAGATGTGGTAACATTTCTTTGCAAACGAGGTGCCAATGTAAACTGTGAGGACCGGTGGGGTGGCAAACCTCTTGATGACGCGTTACAAAAGGGGAATGAACGAGTGGCTGCCATTTTACGAAAGTATGGTGCTAAAGATGCTGTTGATAAACTTTCTTTAACCCAGAAACATCGAGCTTCTATTAGAGGAGGATCGTTTGGAATGGCAGATTTAGCAGATTCTGAACTTCGAAGTGAAAATGAGCAATTGCGTGTCGAGTTCTCAGAACTTGAAATGATTGAACGAATCGGATCTGGAGCGTTTGGTGAGATATACAAGTGTCGATGGCGTGGTATACTAGTTGCTGCCAAATGTATCAAGGCATCAAAGATTCAAAAGGAGTGGATACTCAAGAATCGAAGTGACATGAATAACAAAGACAGAATTGCAAACCGAGTCGAGGCTATTAAGCAAACTGCAATCACAGAAGAGGAGAAACAAATGGCACTTGAGGACTTTCGTAGAGAGACAAGTATTATGAGAAGACTTCGTCATCCCAATATTGTCATGATGCTTGCCTACTCACACTCGGATGATGTTGAGGTAATGATATCAGAGATCTGTCGATGCAGTCTACTTGATATATTCAAGGCAAACAACCTTAGCAACTCCCAAATACCCAAGAGGACACAGATTGTTTATGCACAACAACTTGCACAGGGTATGAATCACTTGCACAAGAGTAGGCCGCCCATTATCCATCGTGATCTAAAGCCTGCCAATCTATTGATCGACTTCAGCGGGACTTTGAAGATTGCTGACTTTGGTCTAGCCAAGATACGTCCTAGTTCGGTACAGAATGAAACTGAGGCATTCATGATGACGGGGGAGACTGGAAGTTATAGATTTATGGCACCTGAAGTTTTTAGGCATGAAGAGTATACTCAAACAGTTGACGTATACTCCTACGCTATGATATTCTTTTACATGTTGCGAAGTACGCCCCCGTGGGCAGGACTGAGTGGCTTAGATGCAGTGACCCAAGCAGCCATTGAAGGAGAGCGACCGCTCATACCTAGAAATGTTGATGAACGGTTAAGTACGTTAATGAAGCGGTGCTGGGATGAAGATGCCAGGAAAGTCCGCGTTTGTATTATTTTGTCTTGTGTTATCATGTGTTTAATATGAAGATTCGGTGATTTGGCTACTTCATTTGGCCTTCTTTAGTCTTCATTTGACTGCCTTTACACCACATGCACTAACATTTGTTACAATCACCTCTCTTTCACCATGACAAATCATATCAACGCGCATCTTCCAGTGCAAGACCGAGTTTTGAAGAAATCATTACCTGTTTGAATATATATTCACATGATGTATTCAAAACGGACGACAAGCAAGTTCAGAGCGCATCCGCTATTGATTCAAGATGTGCATGTGTTATTTCATAAGGGTTAGCAGTATAGGTGTTAAGTATCTCTGAATTAGTTTAACATTAACAGTTCGATTTACTATGAGCTGTTCTTCTTCTTGTGATATGATACAGAATGTGTCGTCACCGCCTGCTTTAACTTGTTTTCCTCTTCTTCCAAGTCCGGGCAATCAATGAATTTACAACTCATGTGAGGATCCCTCCCTACCATGCTACCATCAGAACAAATAAATAAGTCTGTTGGGCAGTGCCATTCGTTTGCTAGTGCTGTCATCTCATCACCTCCTTGTCCAATGATAGTGTTGTGCTTACTATGAACCCTTGCTGCCATTGAAGTAGCTACTGTTGGAGTATCCCGAGCCTCAAAAGAGGAAGTAATGGAAGCTGCTAACGATATCATAGGTTCTTCCTCGTCCTCGTCAGACTTCGAGTTTTGAGCAAATGAGGATGTAATTGAGGCTGCCAAAGAACTCATTTCGGGTCGAGTGTCACCAAAGGATGATGAAATTGAAGAGGCTAGAGCGCTCATCGGCTTCTCGTCATCTCTCGAGCTACATGGGTGGAACTGGCAGTTGTTCTTTGGGTCTCTTCCTACAAATGAACCTCCATTACATTCGCGCAAGTCAGCATCACACGTCTGTGACAGTTGAGTGATGAGTTGTTTACCGTCAGTCGCTTCATATTTATACTTCATGTCTAAAGCTGAATTGATTGATGATGCAAGGGAGTCACCAAAAATCTCATCATCCTCGGGACATGGTAGATATTTGCAACCATTAAAAGGGTCTTTACCTCTAAAGCTTCCATCAAGGCACTCTTTTTGTACATCATCACACTCCTCTGGGCAGGGATAGAATGCACAATTATCATGGCGATCTCTACTAACAAATGTTCCATCTGGACATTCAAGCATGTCTTCAGGGCAAATATTTGTTGCCGGTTCGCTCTCCGATACAGGAGGAGATGTCTCTTGTTGAACTTGAATATGTTGTTGTGGAGATTGAGTCGGTGTACGTGTGGGTTTATTAGAGGGTGAATTTGTATCGGCAGTCTTGAATCTTGGGTCAAGACAGTTATATGATTGTATGCCTGAACCACATGGATAGAATCCAAATGTATCAGAACATGTTTCTTCACAGCAATCTCCTCCATCAAAGTTGCATTCTGGTGTATTCAACGAAGGATTACACTTGCCATCTGCAATACGATACTTCTCTTGAACAACACATGTTCTTGAGTCTATAACAGAGTCTCCCTGTGTTGGGTCTATGCAATAAAAGCCAAAAGGACCATAGTCTTGATAAACACTACCTTCCTTTGTCTTACAACCAAAGGCTGAGTCTTCATTACATGTTGACTGACAACAATCTCCTCCATCATAACCACATACAGCAGTGTTGTACGGAGCTTCTGGATCACAAGCGCCATCTCCGACGAAGGCAGAGTTGGGTACACAACAGTCAGAGTTACCTTCCCATGGCATTAAGCTCTCAGGACAGAGTGCTTCGACAGTATCAACTTGACCAGAGCCCGGTGAATAGGATGGTGGTACAAAACTATCAACAACTTCACCAGTTGTTTTCCCAACATAGCGTTGACAAGAATTACACTTCCCCTCAACGAGACAAGTGTCGAGAGCCTCTTGTAATCCAGCACAATTGTCAAGACGCATTAGATTTGGTAATTCAAAGGCCTTGGAAGCTCTACAATACCGATCCAGCCTGGCCTTGACCGCATCAACATGCCAACCACCATGAGCTGGACACTCGAGTCCACCATTGATATTGTTGAGCGTCCCTCCGAAGTCTCCACCATCTCTCAATGATTCAATGTGAGATGTAGTGTCTTCCTTGGTATGTTCCCTGTATGGTTTATGAAGATATGAAGACAGTATATCATTAGAAAAGAATATAAACATATCATGCACCAACATAACAAATATAACTTACATCCAGAAGAAGATACCGACACCCCAAACATACTTTCCCTCTCTTGCAACAATATCGGGATCCTCACAAAACGTATCAGGACTACCCGTGAGTGCTACACTTGCGCCAATATAATTATAATTCCATGACCTATACCAGAAGCAAAAGTAAGGCATAAGTAAGTGTAAGATCATGTACATAATGTATAAACCCAAGCAACAGCAAACTGGAGTCAGACACTTACAATTGTATAGCACCTCGACCAAAGAATAAATGCTTGGCAGCAACATATCCATCTAATTCACCACCCTCTCCTGCACCTACACCACATTGACAAGCCTCAGGCGGAGTACTCTGCGGTTGACAATATTCATTAAAATCACTATTACCAGAAACTAAACTATGTCCACATTTCTTTGTACTCCAATCAAAACTGCCAGGATCACAAGGCTTGCAATATACTTCACCATCTTTTATTATATTATCAGCACACATTAAATATTCACGTGGTGCCTTATATTCATCAGATTCATGTAACGTGTTACCAATAAAGGCGGCTAATTCGGCAGTACGTTGATATACATTTCCCATACCAAATGCCTTTTCGGTATGTTGTGCATTATATGATAATATAGCATCGCATAATCCTTCATATGTGTATGGGTCATTTGCTGCAGGTGCTATTGTATTGAACATTTCTTTTGTTAGTATATCGTCGCAGACTGTATAGTATGTATACAGTTGTTCATCTATTGGTATACCTGATGGTGGTGCAGGTGCAATACGGTCAGTATCGTCCGTATGACACCAGCACAAGCCGGGGACATCACATGGCCACCAAGTCTGTCCATTAGCACAGGCCTCGCATTCTTCATCTTGAATGAGCTGCCCAGAAGCCGAATTACCAACACACGTCGATCCAGATGGACAGGATGGTGAACATGTTTCAGAGGCTACAGATAGTAGGCCAAATGTTGACGTTGAGATTGTATATGGGGATTCTGAGTTGTTGCTATTGTTAGATGGAGTTGATGGGGAAGAGACTGGTGGAGTTGGGAGTGGTGGTATACCCAATACTTCTGTCTTGTCACTTCGTATTATTGGCTCTTCTTCAACTGATAATGATATGATTGGATCATTTTGTTCCTCTGGCGATTTCTCGACTACCGATAAGCCAAGAGTTGATAAACTACTTTCACCCTTTGGTCTGCCTAAATTACTTTGTACCTGCGGTCTCTGAGGAGGTAGTAGCGCATCATGCAAATAAGGTTTAATATCATCATCATCCTCATTCTCTATCGGTATCTGTTGTGTATTAACCCAACTACTTAATTCTTCATTAATACTTTGCTCTTTCTCTTCTTGTTCAATTTGACTAACATATTCTAAACAGTTATTATCATTATCATTATCATCTGGAAACCACTTTGTACAACATTCAATACCACTTTGAAATAAATGTAACTCGGCATATCCACCTGTATTTATCATCCAATTTGGTGGTGGTTTAGATATAGAAGAGAGTAAACATTTTTGTAAATGTTGTTCTGGATACCATGGATGTGTTTGTATGTATTCGTCTGTTACTTGAAGATTGCGATGTTGTTCATTTTGTTGTTGACCTCTAAGTAGTTTACGCTTACGAGTATTGCCAATGAATAGATCATTATTATTAGTATTAGTTGCAATTGTTGTCTGTAGAGTGATTAGAGATAGGATTTTTATTCTTCCTCTTCGTGTTGGCCTCATATTATGTAGCTATCGGGTATCGAAGAGCAAACCAATTGCAATATGACTGCAAAGATCAAATTAAGGATACCGTATCTTTTTTAGAAATTGATGCCTCGGTCAATTGAGTATAACCATTAGAAAGAGCATTAAAAACTGATATACTGACAGTACTGTTGGTATACGAATGTATAAACTCAGGTTGCTATAGACTATCTGAGCGCTAACTTTGCTTCACTTTCACCATCATTATTTTCACCCAAAAAAATCAAAGTATAGGCCACTCTATTTAACGCCACTATTGTCGTAATTATGTCACACTTGGGGGCTTAGCTAATTGAGCACTTTCTTACTACTATTTTGATTGGCCCGGCGTGAACGGCGAAGAGGATATTTGAGGAGTTGTTGCTGGAAACGATTGACTTGGGTTTGTCTCTTTGTAATGCAAAAAGTTGAGTAGTAAAGGAGGGCTCTAGTACTTGTAATCTGTTGTACGATAGGCTAGTTTCATTAATTGCAGCTCCTCACAACAACCAAGTCGTCATATGGTACCATTTCATTTATCATTGCAACAACCTACTCGAGGGCTGAGAATATACATTCACTTGAAATCCAACAAGATATACTCAACACTATAACACAACACAACAAATAATGAGCAAACAAAGTAAGAGAAGAATACGGCAGCAAAAGTTAGCCATATCATCTGTATCATCAATAGCATCCACTGCAATACTAATATCATCAGCGGTCGTCGTGGCAGCTAATATCCATGCCTCCTCTACGTATCACAATAATGATGACCCGGCCGCCGCTCCATCGAACAATATTCATTTAGAGCATGAAGAAGAGAATAGCTTGATACCACCATCAACACATACCCTATCAACAGTATTTTCATGCGGCACATCATGGAGAGATGCATCATCAACATGTTCCAACCTCTGTCCATCGGGATTAGACTCGTCATGTCCTAATGGACAATCTTGTTATGCAGGCTTGACATGTTCATCACCTACATCCACAATCGAGATCAACAACGATGAAGAAGAAGAGGGGAGAATGTCATATGAAATACGATCACATTCCGATGCCCTACTACATCAATCCCAAATTGAATCCAACTTACTAAATAACATCCAATCTACCAATAATGATGAATATATAAATAAATTTATATGTAGTACATCACACCAACTTGCTACACAACAATGCAATACACAATCAAGTAATTTGTCAAGTTATAAGGGTAGTTTAATGCCATTGACATATTGTAATACTAATAATGAATGTCCGAATAAGAGTCAAGAGTGTTATGTTGTTAGTTGTCCTAGAGAGTTACATACTGCCGATAATAAGGGTGTGGTGGAGTTACTTACCATGGAAAATGTAGGTAGCTGGTTAGTAAACAAGTTATCTTTGTTCACTCCATCCTCTCAAGAAGATGAGGCCGACAAGGTTAATCAGACCACTAGCGATAACAGTCCACATCCTGAGGAAGACGAAGAGGATAGAGCCGTGTTTAGCACTTGGACATCCTACTTTACTGAAGAGTCAGCGAGTAGTGTTTTGAGATTGAGTTTAGATATGATACCCAAGAACTAAGCTTAGACTGAGGCCGAGTAAGGTGAATAAGGATTGAGTTAAGAGTTGAAGGTCTCTCATATGACCTCCTCTATTTCTCAAGTGTATGGCTGTGTGGCCATAGAGCCCCGCCTAAAACACACCTCAAGTTTTTTCCCTCAAGACTCTCCCAAGAATGTAAGCTGATGTTCACTTTTTCCAGAGTTAGACGAAGATAAACTCTCCCCATGAAAGTCTTTCTGCCCCTCAAGAAAACTCAACTGTTCATTATACATGAATAGGTTGGATGTGAGTGTATGATAGGTAATTTTATAACTAATAAAAAACAAAAATTGTTTGTCTCTTTACATTTATTTTTTTATCTTAGCTACCATTTGGACAAAGTTTGGTAGCGATACTAGACACAGTGGGTTAAGATAACTTTAAAACCAGCACCCATTATCACTCTTTACAGTCACAATCCAAAAGGGTTTGCTTTGACATATGGACTATCTTTCAAATAAGCAGCAACATTTGAATCAGCAGCAGTACGATCACATAAGGCAGAAACTTTCTTCCACTTTGAAAAGTCATACGAAGCAAGCTTAACTGCAGCTCCAAATGGCATGAATGCTTGTGTAATATTCAACAAAGCAAGATCAGCTGGGGTAGGGTATGATAGTCCCAAAATGAATCCTTCATCTGGTAACTTTTCCTCGAATATACCAAACCATTTATCAAGTAAGGTATTAATATCTTCAATTGCCTTGTTCTTATCAGTCTTTTGGGTAGTAAAGATTGCCTTTGCACAATTGAAGAGAATTTCTTCTTTGATGCAGCCATACATATTATCGATTGCCTTTTGCTGCGGAGTTAGATCTTTGTACTTTGGAGCGATCGAAGCGACATAAGTCTCAATCGCACCACTTTGTGATATCTTTAGATCTCCGTGTTGTAGTAGAGGCATACCCGATGGTGACATATAATTGTTTCTGCTTTCACCTGATGATAATATGAATAGAAGAGGTAAGATATAAAGATATTGCATTAACATGTCATATGCACACATATGTACATAAGATAGTTACAATATTGATACATACCAGATGCAAGAGTCGGTTTCGCAAATTCTTCTGCGGCCTCAGTGATGGTAACTCCTCCAGCAGCGGCAATTAGTCGAATAAGCTCAGCACGTCCCGCAATCGCGGCGTAGCTTAGATGAGGAGCGGAGGAGGTCATTCTTTCTGTTCTGAAAGTTATGCAATTGCAATAATTATATTTATATAATTTGGTATGTGTTGAAGCTTATACGACGCGTCACGTTTTACAGCCACTCTTTCGAGATAAAGCAAATGATAATGGCAATAATCAAACAAGTATCAATAGATAGATCCCAACAGTTATGAGCAATACGCCAACTTAATCTAATATCAGTAGGTGAAAATTGATATCTTGTGAATCTATCTAACGTTTTGGCGATAGATCGGAAATGCCTTTGTTGCATGTTAATTGTTGCATTGTTAATAATTGTTGAGGGGTTGTATGTTATCGATACAACATTGAAGAAGGGTTCCATATTTAAGAAGAAGCAGAGCAGCAAGAGAGTTAAGAATAGTAGGGGACAGTAGTGTTGTGTCAATATTACTGATAAATTTTGGTAAGGTATGTGCTAGTACATATTCAAAAAAATCAATAATCAGTATCAATATGAATGCTAATGTAGATAACAATCGAGATGATGCAGAAGTACCGCACGAGATACCACCAGCGGTACCTTCTACATCAGATGAAGAAGAAGGTAATGATCAAAAGAAGACTTCAAACGAGGATATCGCCAAGAGCGAACTTAATAATCAGAGCAATTGCAGAGATGATAACAACGCATATGAAGTTGGAGAACAAAATAACAACTCAGGTATTCTATATTCACAAACTATCATGGGCAATCCCAATAACAATCGAATGATGTATCCAAATAATGGATTACAGCAATTTCAACAACCAGAATTCGATCAAGGATATGATTGTGGTGATTCATATTCACATCCGCCACCACTAAATAACAACAACATTCTACCATTCAATCAATATCCTCTCAACAATAATCAACTACAACCACAGCACAATAATATGAACAATATCCTACCACCAAATCTCGGCATATTAAACCAGCAAATTACTATGCAACTTCCACCAATACCACCGCCCCCTTCACACCCACCAAATAATGTTGGAGGACTAGACGCACAACGTCAATATTATGAAGAACAAATGAGACAACATGCATTACAGTATGCTAATGCCGCGGCGGGAGCGGCATGGGCTGCTGCACGAATTGCCTGTGGCGGAAATAGTGTGAATAATGTGAATGCAAGTGTGAGCAGCGATATTGTATTACAAAATCCTGGAGGAGGGTTTGTGCCTAGTCAAGTACAGCAGCAACAAGCATCATATTATACCCCGGTTGCTTCAGGGCCTGGATTGATTGATAATTCTACTCAACAGCTGCAGCATCCGGGACAGAAGAGAACATTATGGCAACCCTCTTCTTTAGGAAATAATAACACCACCAAGAGAAGCAGTGGATTGAAGATTGAAGCTAAACCAAAAGCATCTCAGCAGCAACAGGATAAGAAGAGATCCAAGAAGAGAGAAAGTGGGAATAGTTCAGTATCATCTCTTGGAAGTGATAGTCGTGATCTGAAGGGTATCGGCAGCAGTAATAAGAAGTTATCTGGTAAGAAGAGTAGCCAAAGGCGACGCTTCAATGAAGATGCCAATACAGAGGGAGTGAATACAAGTAATAAACGAGCACTACACCATGGGCATGGCTCGAAGAGTTCCTTCTCTTCACTTGGGAGTAACGGCAACAATAGTCAAAGAGGAAGAAACAAGAAGAAAAATCGATCACAGTCCAATAGCTCAACTCCACAGAAGAGTACAGGTAGTAGGGGTAGTATCTTGCCCCCTCCGCCAAGCATCTTCCTTGGAGGATTGTTAGGGAAGAATGGGGTAAGGGCATTACATGAATTGTGTGGCAAATATCACTGGGATATGCCAAAGTATACCCTTGTTGATCCCCAGAGCGGTGCTCAATTGTCTGATAATGACGGTAGCGTCAAGAGCCACAAAGACACATTTTGTATGACTGTTCATGTTAATAGTGTAGAGTTGGGCAGGGGTCGTGGTGGAATGAAAAACGCTGCAAAGCAAGATGGTTCAAGGAAGGCTCTTGCCGCCTTGATACCCGGTGTTATCTTTGACCCCAATGGAATTCTGACCGATATAGGTGGTACCCGAAGAAAATCACTCTCGCTAGATGAGTTGGGACCACACTTGGCTTCACAACTTGCGATTGGCGGAGCAAATGGTCCTCTTGGAGCCGGCGTTGGGGGTGAGGGAGATCACAGTGAAACGTCTTCGATTAGTACTGCAATTGACATATCCGAAGATGTTATTGGTCATGGAGCGCTGGTATCGGGAGGACCTCTTTTATCGTCTAAACTTGGGGCATTATCATCACCAGGCGGTTCGCTAAATGCCAGTGGATCTGGTCGTGTATTCTCGTCAAATATTTATCCCTCTTCTGGTGTGAGTAGTGCTAGCGATGTCGATGATGAAGATGAGAATGCCTATTATGCATCAAGAGGAGCATCCGTCTGTTCTACCTTACTCCATGCTATGTGGCAAATTGATTCCTGCAGGATACGGGAACCTCCATCATACTCCTTTGATCTATGCCCAAGTATTAAGAGTGATGTATCAGGAGATGCTGCGAGTAGTTCATCAAAACGAAAGAAGACTGAATCGCCTCGAGAGGCACCATCTCGACCTCGCATGTTTCAATGCATTGCAACCATCAATCTTTACTTTCCAAAACATCTAGTTGGTGATAATGATGACATCATGACCTATTGGCAATCTCCATTGGATTACTTACAATCAAAGTTTAGCAGTCCATCGCCCACCAGTGACAAGGTAGAGTCATCGCAGAGTCGAAAACGGAAAGATAGCTTTTCATTCGAATCACCGTCACCAAACAAGGCAGCTCGACCAAATCATTCAACTGATAATGAACAGAAAGAAGAACCACAACCAAAAATAGAGAGCAACCAAGAGCCTGAGAAGAAGGAGGAAGTTGTTCTACACAAGTTGACAGGTACTGGGCTAGGGTCAACTAAAAGAGAGTCCAAACACAAGGCTTCAGCACAATTACTTTCTTCGCTATTTCCTGGATGTAGCAGTATTGTCGAAGTGAAGGCCGAGGCAGAAGCTTCTCGAGAGTTATATGCCGCGAATAGAGTAGCAACTAGTCAAACAAAGCGAGCCAAGTTGTCATCACCAGAAAGTAAGAAAAGTAGCAAGCGATCAGCATTCTCTGGCACTCCTTTGTCGTCAAAAAGTGGTATTTCGTTGCTTGGTTTATCACTGTCCGAGCCAAAGAGAGCAAAACGGACACAATGGGGTGTAGATGATCAGCAGCAGAAACAAACCTTTCACGATGAGGTTGATGCTGCACTCCTATCTCTTCAAGAATTGGATGATGAAAGTGAGTCAAACAACGATGATGATAAAGTTGGACGAATAATATTGAGACGGGCAACTGAGGTTGATGTAGATCACATTCATGCACTCATGGAGAAAAATTATTCGTCACTATCAAAGAAGGAATGTTCATCTACCCAAAAAGAATCTCTGAACTTGGGAGAAGAAGATCCTGAATCAGATAATAATGACGAAACACAAGAACAGGAACTCCAGCTGAGTGATGAAACATTCGTTCTCGTACTCTCAAGAGAAGTTGCCACTCAAGACCCTCCACTAGGATTTGCAATCTTAACATTGGATACCTCAAGCGAAGAGCGAGCGCTTGCTCTCTGCAAAATTGTCCATGAAAAACATCTCCCTCGTGAACGCTTTGATGAATGCCTAGAGACGTTTGCTAAAAGTATACATTGTAGTATTGAAGCTAATAGCAACAATCTTGGTGATTCGGAGATGACCTTGGAGACAATTAGATCATGTATCTCACGCTCATTACAACATCCATACCAAGCTGAAGATGTTAAAAGTTATCATCAGCTACATTCTGTTAAAGAAGAAGAAAATGAAGAGAGTGAAAGTGATGGAGATAAGAAAGAGCCTGATACTATTTTAAAAGAAGCATCCAAACCAAGTAAAAGAAGTCGAGTTGTTTAAGATAGCTTTGAAAATATATCAAACAAGAGTTTACTTCTTTACACCTTTGATTTACAACTGTATAATAACACATCTTCTATATATACACCCTCTGACACCGCTTTAATGTAGCGGTTAACTCTTAGAGATCATCACTTGATACTGAAACCGTCCGTGGTTTAGGAACCTCCTCCATTGATGTATCTACATTCACATCCTCCATGACTACAGAATCATGATCGACATCTTCTTCATTTATGTCCTCCTCTTCCTCTTCTTCAACTGCAGACACAAATTCATCTTCGTCAAATTCATTCTCCTCCTCAAGATCCATGTTCATGTCATCATCATCATCTCCTGGCTCTTCCATATTGTCCTCTTCATCATCTGAATTGATGTTCTGCAATATATCTCTCAAATTGGACAAGGCTGACCTATTTCGGTTGTTTACAACTGCCGTTTCATCATCCCTGATACCATCTGCTAGATCTAAAAGATCCTGCTCGGCATTATTATGATTGCCTTGTTCTTCGTGTTCATTAAGCAGAGTGTCTAGTCTAGACTGCCATCTTCGAGCCAACATTTTATAGACACTTCGTTCTCTCTCGGCAGCAGCACACTTCTCTTCTGCCTCTCTTCTTGCTCGTTCCAGATTTGCATTCTTCAACTTCTCTTCCCTTAGTCTTCTCTTGAGATAGTCGGTCTCATTCTGTTCAGGCTTGAACCCTAGTACGAAGGAAAGTGTAAATTGTAGAAGAGGTAAGTTGCTGGTTTAATATGCCGAGATTTGGTGGTAGGATATTGTTCATATTATTGTGCTGTGGTTGTAG
>Ga0214481_100097_pt1 | contig 38973 bp, 27 predicted proteins | sample M1_20Mar14CPVII9_4_FD_165057 | JGI IMG/M metagenome (GOLD analysis project Ga0214481, IMG submission 165057) | Marine eukaryotic communities from Monterey Bay, California, United States - M1_20Mar14CPVII9sort6BwellG10 | ecosystem: Environmental > Aquatic > Marine > Unclassified | place: USA...
CAATCGATTTACTACCTCAAACGATGCACCAACTTTGGGGTAATATTGTGATACAACTACGATGGATGATATATATCGCCCATCACCAGAACAACTGCATGAAATATCGTAAAGGAAGGTAACTATGTCATATCTCTAACGCGGGCAGATGCCTAGTATCGGAGCAAAGAAGAGTGGTCGTCATGTTGGCTTTTGCAATGATTTGGTTTGATCATAAGAAAGAATGAGAAAGCCGTTTAAATTTGAAGACGAGCTTTAAAGGTATTCTGGGTGAAAACAAGTACTCTTTACCTTATGACTCTACCTTTATTCCCACGTGTTCTAGCGCATGCGAAGATAGTACAAGAACATTGTTAGTAAAATTTTGCAGTTTATTGCGTGTTCTTGTACTAAGCTTCGCAAACTCTAAACGGTATCTGCCTAGTTTGTACAGTGGTGTCCCACGAACTATACCCCCCGGGGGGTATAATGTTTTAGACTAGGCTGAGATTTGGGAGGGGGGTATAACATATTCCTTAGTAGGTACACTAAGTAATCTGCAGAAGGGGGTACAGATTTCATACTAGACTGACCTCGATGAGGGGGGTATAGTGGAGGTTTGGGGGGTATAGTTCGTGGGACACCACTGTAGAGGTTTGTTAACGCGCTGTTAACCTGAGTCAACAATAGTGAGGTCGGGGGGCAACCAATGGCCCCCGGAGTGCCGCTTTCTCGAAAAATCGCTCTGCTTTTATAATAGGATTTGTTGCGAAGTTTTTTAGAGTCCATCCATTAAAATTACGATTGCAAATTAATCCACAGTATAGTACCGACCGAAGTAAAGATAAAGGTTGTATATCGGCTTTGTTACCAGGTTGAAATAATAATATCTTATGATGGTGGTACTTCCGCGACGTTCATTTTTTGAGAATTGGGAGTCTTTTAATATTAATGGAACACGATTGTTAGTTTGAGCTAGTTGTACTACCTCTCTAGAGAGATCTAGGTAAGGTGGTATAATTCAATGGAAACATCGATTCGTATACTGCCAGCATAGTCAATTTATCGGTTTGTAATACTCTTTCGAATGTTAGTACTGTGATATCCGAAGTACTGTGATACCCGAAATATTTTGCAAGTCGGTGCATCAAAATTAACATGAGCTCAGAAGAATCGGATTGTCCACTATGTCTGCTACCACTATCAACATGTGACCACGCACATCCAATACAATGTTCATCGCAACATTGCAATTTCAATTGCTGTCTTGATTGTCTACAGCGTATGATTCAGGCAACAAAGGACGAATCGACAGAAGCAAGTGATGGAAATGTATTCAAAGTATTCCTACACTGTCCAAATTGTAGGTCAAACTTAGGTCCAAGCATTCGAGATACCATACTACTGAGAAAAGTTGATAAGAGACTTAAGGATACAAATAATAACGAGATAGTCGATGAAACAAAGTTACCTGCTAGTGAACTACGATTTCAAACGGCATTAAAGGACGATGTGGATATATCAAATGCAATCGAGGAAGCCAAACAAAGAGAAGATGAGTTCTTTGGTAGGGATAAAAGTCTTGACTTTTATCTTGGTAAAAGTGCTAGTATATCTGCTGAAGAAAGTGTGACGAGACAAGAATCGGTGTGGTCATTTGATGATGAAGAAGGGGTTGAAATTTCAATAGATAATGGTCCACACAAGTCCTTTGTATTCCGTCATCATAGTCAAATGAACTTAAGTACATCAACAATAGATGACGAAGAAGTTAACTTGGAAGATGTACCGGCAGATTTAACACTCCTCGGTGGTTTGGATGGCTTCATGACAGATCAAGAACAGCAGTTCATTACTTCACAATTCATATCAGGAAATCCAAACAAATTGGCAGTAGCTGTGGAAATGATGCATTATGTTGGCCTAACAGCAAAGCAAGGTATCAAGCCAAGTATGAAACGGAAGAAGAGCATGCTAATTCGTCAATCAACAGCACAAAGAAGTGTTTTGGCTAGCATTTCCGAATTGATCAAAGAGGGTAATGAGGCACGGAAGATTGAAAATGAAAAGGAAGGTCGCAATGCCGTGGGCGTGGTGGCATCTCAGTTGAAGACAATTGCCGGTGGAAAACGAAACCAGAAGCAACTGGTTGATATGGAAATGAAACAACAAATGCAGTATATGAAGTCACATCCACTGCCGCTCAGGATGCCAAAGTATGTGGAAGTAGTTTCATCTTCATCTAAAGACTTCTCGGGCACTTTTGTAGATGATACATGGGACGGCACTGTACTGGACGCCTATTCCAAGATTACAGTGAGGACTAGTCTTCTAAGTAGTAAGATCACTATCTCGAAAGAACATGCTGAAAGCAGCGGTATACGACGAGTGATTGATGCTGGTTCATCTGACAATTCTAAAACAAAGGGCAAGGGATATATTGATATTGAAAGACCTCGCGTGATTATTGCATCAATCAATAAAGAAATGGGAAGACAAGGTGTTGTGAAAGGAGACGTTGTCTCTCATTTTAATGGTGAAAAATTCAAGGGCACTGCAAGCGAGTTGAAAGAATTGATTGATACAAGTCGATATGAAGGTGAAGTGTTAACGTTTGCCTTGAATGCAGACGCAGCTGTGGCCGAAGCATTGAGGAGAAGATCATTGATATCATAATGAGTATATGAGTCGGGCGGTGGGTATCGATCTAGTTCTTAATCTTTACTTGCTGTTACCATATGAAGATTTCACGTTGAGGTATCATCTTTTGAATTAGATTGCGCTTTCTTTTTGTTTCTAAACTGGCTTACGCCCTTCATTGCTCCTTCTTGTGGAGTGTATGGTTGAAAGTCCTTCTTCTTTGAAACCCACTTACTATTCCCAATGTTACCTACTGTTGAACTTCTCTTGATATCTCCACTTGCTAAGTACTCTCCCCGGCCTGCAACTGTTCCTCTTCCGTCAGGATGGCCAAGAGATGCAACACCCCATGATTTTCTCTTTATTGATTCAGCAGGCTTCAATGGTCTCTTCTTGGATACACCGGCCACATCCGTTCGCTCTTGTGCAATTATATCAGAACTTCGCCAAATTTGAAATGACCATTCTTCCCAAATATCAGTTCTATGTATACCTGCATTGCCTTTATTGTTCATAAGCTTATCATACGCTTCTTTCACTAATCTAAATTGGTCTAATGCAATCGATGGTTCAAGCTTTGATACGTCTGAATGTAGCTCACGAGCTAATCGTCTATAGGCATCTTTAATCTCTGTTGCTGTTGCTCCCCACTGCAATCCAAGCGCTGCAAATGGATCACTCTTTTTCATTTGATCTGTGTTTGTAAAGTAATACCGAATATTATTATTCTGTGTTGGTGTTGTTTTTGATGGTATGAAAGTCTTGTTGCTGCATATCATATGTACCTCACAAAATTGTGTTGCATATGAAGTCATCTGCATTCTCGGGCAACGCCGAGTAAGTTCTCGAATGATCACCATACGAAATTACTTCTCTTGAGTTAATAAGGTTATGCAATAGTCTATAGAACTAAGTTAGGTATTTGTAAGTAAATCTTTGTTGTTGTGTCTCACTCACTTTATTGTAAAATGATATGTATGCAAACTGTTTTTCTGTAACTACCGACAACTTCTAATACCAAACCACCAAATAAAAGTAGATGCTACTGTATATGTAATACCGGTACTCGTATGGTCCTATTGTATTTCTTCTTTGTCAGTGCCATCGTCGCGTCATCATCATTAGTCATCATTCTCTTGGGCGATGCGATTAGGCGATGCCTTTAGTTTGGTTGGGGATCTACGTATCGACCTTTACTATGAGAGTTTAGCAAGCTGTTGACGACATTAACATAGTTACCCTACAAATCGGCGGCATGGTATACAATGATATCCAAAGAGAGTTAGTAAATAGAGGTTTCGATCTATGTCATCCAGTACATACATTTTGGTATAACAATTTAATAACAAGTGAAGGACTAGTAGAAAGTGGAACACTGGAATTGTTACCAGAGTCATCATCAATGAACGATGGAGAAGGGAGAATATATAATGCTCTGTTGATTGGTAATACGAAAAGTATATGGCCAGTATCTCTCAATTGGTTATCAACACAAATAGATGAACAGAAGAAAGATGATTGTAGTATATCAGATGAACAAGCTTTGGCACAAATATCAAGTCCGTTTGATACATTTACGCAATCATCTATTTCAGATGCAATCAAACAATGTTGTTGTAAAGACCAATCCGATATTAGTTCATATCAGTTGTTTTGGTCGAATGGTAAAAGTCAAACAGTAAATGTTGACAAGGGTGATGGCTCTACAAGTACAACGGAATCTGTAAGTGATGTTGAAAAGAGTAATCACTGTTTCAACAATACATCCGATTCATTTTTGGTATCGATGCAAAGAGTGGCAACTACTACGGGAGAATATTGGCATGACGATGATGCTACAAAACTTTGTGTACATCCAGAGTATGGTACATGGACGGCCTTTCGAGTAGTTGTTGTTTTTCAACCAAAGAACACTTGTGGATTTGCCGCTGCACCTCCTACTCCACCTCCGTGTCCTTGTCCAGTATCAGAAGAGGAAAGTAAAGCAGCCAAGAAAGTCTTTGACTATGCTTTAGAAATGAGCTCTTCAAATGAACATGGATATGGCTCAACATTAAACAAGACATGGGCTGAAATTGCAGAATACTTACATGAAACAATAAGCAGTGGCAGTGAGTGGAGTAAGGTCGATGAGACGTTGAAGCCGTGGATACAACTACGAGATTGTATCACTGTGGGAAGAGAGAAGTGGAAATATTCCGATGCCCAGTTGCTGTATCATTATACTAGAGATGCCGAGATTCTTTGTAATGAGCTGAAGAGAATAAGAGATAAGTAATAAATAAAGAGGATGCATATTATGAGTATGCAGTGCGTTGAATACTTAAACTAAGTAGTTATAGAGTAGAAAGATTGTTTTTGATTTACCAAGACATTATTTTATCAAACTAAGAAAGGGGCGTCAAGGATTCGCAACTACCTATACACTAGCATGCAAGGTACCTAAAGCACAACTGCCAAAAAACAACTAGTTTCCTCCACGAAGACGAAGGACCAAGTGGAGTGTGGACTCCTTTTGAATGTTGTAATCACTCAAAGTACGGCCATCCTCAAGCTGCTTACCAGCAAAGATCAAACGCTGTTGATCAGGAGGAATACCTTCCTTATCCTGGATCTTAGTCTTAACATTATCGATGGTGTCCGAAGGCTCAACGTCAAGAGTAATGGTCTTACCAGTCAAAGTCTTGACAAAGATTTGCATACCACCACGAAGACGAAGGACCAAGTGAAGGGTGGACTCCTTCTGAATGTTGTAGTCCGAAAGGGTGCGGCCATCCTCAAGCTGCTTACCAGCAAAGATCAAACGCTGTTGATCAGGAGGAATACCTTCCTTGTCCTGAATCTTGGTCTTGACGTTGTCAATGGTATCCGAAGGTTCGACATCAAGGGTGATAGTCTTTCCAGTCAATGTCTTGACGAAGATTTGCATACCACCACGAAGACGGAGAACAAGATGAAGGGTGGATTCCTTTTGGATGTTGTAGTCCGAAAGGGTGCGGCCATCCTCAAGCTGCTTACCGGCAAAGATCAAACGCTGTTGATCAGGAGGAATACCTTCCTTGTCCTGAATCTTGGTCTTGACGTTGTCAATGGTATCCGAAGGTTCGACATCAAGGGTGATAGTCTTTCCCGTAAGAGTCTTGACAAAAATTTGCATACCACCACGAAGACGAAGGACCAAATGGAGAGTTGATTCCTTTTGGATGTTATAATCGGAGAGAGTACGTCCATCTTCCAACTGCTTACCGGCAAAGATAAGACGCTGTTGATCAGGAGGGATTCCCTCCTTATCCTGGATCTTAGTCTTAACGTTGTCAATGGTGTCCGAAGGCTCAACGTCAAGAGTAATGGTCTTACCAGTCAAAGTCTTGACGAAGATTTGCATACCACCACGAAGACGGAGAACCAAGTGGAGAGTAGATTCCTTCTGAATGTTGTAATCACTCAAAGTACGGCCATCCTCAAGCTGCTTACCGGCAAAGATAAGACGTTGTTGATCAGGAGGAATACCTTCCTTATCCTGGATCTTAGTCTTGACGTTGTCAATGGTGTCAGAGGGTTCGACATCAAGAGTGATAGTCTTACCGGTGAGTGTTTTTACGAAAATCTGTGGTGGTTGAATTAATTGGGAATAATTGTTGAGTATGTTGATCGGATATGAATAATTAACAATACCAAATAATATATCCACACATCATCCGCATCCGTAGTAAAACAAGTGGGGTATTTAATTCAATAACATACACCATGATAAAATATAAATAGAGAGGCCCTTCACATGAACTGCAAGCCGACCAAGGTACACCCTTCTTCAATCTAACACGCAGCCTACACCCCATCCCACTAACCCCCCCTCCAATTAATTAATCCAACCAATAAATTGGGGTGTATAGTATACTAATCCACGGCGGAGGTTGGTGTACACCATAATTAAATATAATTTCAAACGTGTCAAATTGCCACCAAAGTCAGAATTGTCCACGGCCACCTTGAACATCATCCAATACCTCCAACCCCCTCCTAAACTAACCACCATATTACCCGTATTAATCCATCCTCTCCAAATAATTACAACCAATTCCAATTAATCCAAACAATACTTAATAAAACATTGTCCACGGTTGGGCTGTTTTGAGATGAGGTTGAACAATCCCACATTTTTTTTTACCAACGCCGATGAAATGAAATAAAACCATCGCCGCACGCCCACTTAACAAATAAAATAAACAACACATAACACGCAGCGCCCTCTCATCCCATAAACACGTACCTGCATGTTTTGTTTGTAGCTTAGAGAGTTTGCTCTTTGTTCTCAACTTCTTTAAGAAGTGAGCAGATTTAAGATACTCTTTGGGAGTCTTTGGTAAATGGGAGAGGAGTAAGTCCCCCGTGAATGGTATCCTGAAATAAAGGGCACACTACTGCTAGGCTACTCACACTGCAATGAGGGTCTAGAGGGGATTATTCAGCCAACTAAGTTGATACTGCAGCGGGTACTTAGACAATGTTATGGAGAGAGAAAAGTCGGTATGCAGTATACTTCTTAATCCTTTGAGCTTCTATGTAGTACGATATCTACTCGTCTTCATCATGGTATGCATCTATATCGTTTTCATCTTCGCCATCTACCAATCCACTACCTAATGGCGGTTCATAAACGTCTACTAATTCCTGGCAGTATTCCAATGCCTCCTCACAATCATCTTGTTCTGGCATGATACCAGACATTACATCTCGAGATAAGTATCCCCTGTTACGACGAGAGTGTAATGAGTCGATAAATCCAGTAGAGATTGAGTTGATCCTTGGATATGAGCGTGTAGAGTTGCCTAGCACCGACAATACTGAGGTATGTGTGGCAATATCCCTCGGTGATAGCTTTTGTGATGGCTGCTGTGTTGTTTGAGTCGATACGTTACCTTCTCCTCCTATTGATACAGCTGACGATCTTCTATTAGTAAAGATTGATCGCCAGTACGAGCCAACACCAGTTAAATCTGATACAGAATCCTTGACAACTGATCCCAGGCTTACTTCTGGCCTATACCTTACACCCATACTCTCCATCATTGGGCGGAGGAAGGCCGAAGTATCTCCTACTTTCTCAGATGATGCAGGACGTAACGAAGTAGACAGTGCAAAGTGATGATGACTTGCTCTTCTTCCAAATGGCGTCGAATTGCCAGAAAGCGATGACAATAATCCTCCGCCGCCAAGAGTAGATATGTCTTCCATCCAGTCACCTGGTTCACTTTGTCTGTTCCGTGATGATCTATATTGCTGTCTTTCTTGTTCCATTCTCATTCGTTCTACACTCGTTCCTCTCATGATGCGCTTTTGTAATTCTCCCATGGTAGCTGTGCCGCCACTAATGAGTCCAGATGATGTCAACGAAGCTAGAATTGAAGGTGATACTTGACCTCCACTAGCCAGCAGGAGGGATGCCACATCTACTCCGCTACTCCCACTCGTATCGCCGCCGACATCACCACTAGTCGATGGAAAGGATATAGGACGAAGCAAAGCATCCAACTCAAGGATCGACCGTCTCCTATCTGACGATGGACGTGCACAAGCCAAGAACTCATGATAAGTCAACGCTGGTGCCGAGGCATATGGCTCGTTATCACAATCTTCATACCCATTGCCGCTTGAACCTTGATAAAAGCCCGATTGGATTCCAATACGACTACGACGTCCACTACTGTGACTTGACGATGATGGAGGTTGACGGTGATGCAGACGGTAGAATAGCATAGATGCTTCCAAAGCTAGTGCAATGGCTGCGCTTCCTTCAAAGAGCATACGATTAGATGATGTGGGTATACTGTTGGTACCACGAAGAGCAGTGTATGCTCCATCAATCGATACTGGCAAGAAAGCATCAGCATTCGTAGACAAACCATGCAATGCCAAGCCTGCATTCAAACGTTGACGAAACTGATGTACATGTCTTCCCTCTGTATTGTTTTCCTTTTCATTATTTGATGAGGATATAGGATCAACCATGACAACCCAACGACCAGCAGATCTACATTCCTCTGATAATTCCTCTAAAAGTGATGTGGCCAACCCAGCATGAAAGCCTCCACCAGCCATGATATTAGATAGTTGTTTGGTATGTTTATTTGTGCCACCATTACTACTTGGGTCTGTATTATTTGAAAAACCATGATTGTTTCCTCCACCGCCATCTACAAAGATGTTGAATCCCTTGACTACATCACAACCCTCAAGTACCTTGCGTAATGATTCAGATAGTACATGTTCACGCCATGAGTGTGTTATCCCATTAGAACTATTCCCTCCCGTTGTCATACCACCGCCAGATGATGTAGGATTATATCCCATATTAAAGGATGTTGACCATAATGATGAGTTAGGATCTGAATTGCTGTTTGTGATTGCAGTATCAAATGGAAGGGGTACTTGATACTTGGAAGGAGATGGCTTCGGTGGCATCCAATAATCATACCATTGAATATCTCTTCCTGTTACTGTATTGTATGTTGCTTTATCTGAAGTAGGTTCAGTTCTGTCACTGGTTGTATTATTCACTTCATTAGAACCAATTGATGACGATGATGGACGATGCATATCATGTGCAACACTACTAGCACCATAAAATGTCTCCTCCCAAGCATCTTCCATACAAGTATTCCAATTCTTTCTATCTTCACTTTGTTTTTGTTCCATCTTTTCCAATTGACGTCGTTTCTCTTCTTGGATACGTTCATCATTTTGACCATAGTAATAATCATCATCTTCTTCCTCCTCCTCATCTTCTTCATCCCATTGAACATGTCTACTACTACTGGCAGCAGAGCTACTTACATTGTATGATGAATGGGAAGGAAGAGTGGCATTAAATCGAGAGTGTATTGGAGATAATCCCATGATTGATGCAGCGCTTTGAAATTTGTGTAGAGGATCATCTTCATGTTGTTGTTGTATTTGAGGTGGTATCCGAGTGTCATTCTGTTGATTTTGTGGATGATGTTGATCTCCAAAGATGTTAGCATGATCTGAAGGATCAAATACCGAAACTGTTCCATTCCAAGCATCATTGCCATTTGCTGTTGAGGTTGTAGAGGATGAAGCAGTCTGATGCTGATGCTGATTGTTATAATACTTGCTATTACAAGAAACTCCACCCCAAGCTGTACCAAATGAATCTCGTCCGTCTATAATTAGTGTTCGCGGTACATACATGTATTGCGATGATGATGAACTACTACGAGTTGAGTTGTAATCCGAATCAACTGGACTAATATCATGTGTGACAGAGGCATCGCATAATGACGATGACACATCATCATCATTGGTATCTCCACCGCTGCCACCAGATTGAGATGTTGTTGCAGCTAAACCTTGTAGATTGAGTAGATGGGATGTAACATAATTGGCCGTTGTACCGAGTGATATATGAACTGTATTATTGGATGTCATTTGCCTTTCTGCAAGGCAATCCCTCAGAGGAAATAAAAGATTTTTGTATGTCGTGTTGATTTGAATGTAAGACAAATTGCCAATCGGCGGTGCCACCAAACCAATAGCAACACGCACTAATTCCCCCTATTAAAAGTTGCAACTACTTCCAAATACCGTGAGAGGAGCTATTCAATACTTAGTAAAGTTCGTCTACTACAGTAACTCTCCTCTCAAAACTCGGGTTATGAGCTTAAATTCCATGTCGTCCGCAACCCACCACCAATTGATATTCCTGAAGCGTGCTGTCGACTGTCGATGCCTACCTAATACTTATTCCAAATACCATCATCGTATAGAGTATCCGATGCTTCGTGGCGTGCTGTTTAAAGACATCTAGTGACTATAAAGTAAAGTATGAAAACAATGCTTTTTGCCTTTTTCACACTTATTACGATATCGTACTCATCCACAAGTCAATAGGTTGATTGAGTCGATTGCAATATGTGAGTTGGGAATATCGTATTGGTTTAATTATTATATCGGTGTTGTTATATACTTGCTGTACATAAGGGAAGCGCCGAGGTCTAGTGCTGCATATCTTGTGAACATATTATCAATTGGTATGACTACACAACAATCATTCATCAGCGAGCTCAAGAAACAACTTGAAACTGCAGTTCCTTCCACACTATGCATGCTGTTATATAGACTACCGTGGTTAATCTCACTTGTCTTTGTTGGTAGCATCGGATCCAAAGAACTCGCAGCAGCGGCACTTGCAACAACATTATGCAATATTACTGGTATGAGTTTATCTGTTGGTCTGTCCACTGCAATAACAACCTTAACAGGACAAGCTAGAGGTGAATTGATTGCTAGAAGAAATGAGAAGAAAGAGGTTTCACCGTCACTAAATAATGAAACAACATCACTGATACAAAACAAATCACAAAATGATGATGATACATCACCACTACTTCCAATGGTGTATCTATATCGTGGTATCTTCATACAATTAGCATTTGTTTTACCTGTTGGATGTTATTGGATATATGGCATCAAATCACTACTTTTATTACTTGGTCAAAGAGAAGATATATCAACTATGACTGAACAATATCTACGCCTGTTAACGCCAGGACTTTGGGGATACAGTATCAACTGGACGCTTACATCTTGGCTGCAAGTAATTGAACTTGCTCATATACCAGCCTATGCTGCTTTATTCGGTGATCTTTTACATATTCCAATGAATCTATTCTTCATTCATGTAATGGGATGGGGATATTTGGGAGTCGGTGTTGCTACTTCCATCTTCCAAGTAGTGCAACCAATTGTCATGTTTGCATATCTCAAGGGAACAAAGCATGGCAGAGCAACATTACTTGATCATGTAGGTGCAAAGAATATTGGTAGAACTTCTCTATCCTTTTGGTGCGAAGCCAAGATGGCAATCTCATCTATCGTCGGTTTACTACAATATCTAAAGTTGGCTTTACCAGGGATCTTAGCCATAAGCGAGTGGTGGGCGTCAGAGTTATGTATCTTTTACGCTGGTAGACTTACCCCTGACCATGATATTGCTCTCGGTGCTATGACTATATATCAATCGATTAATTCTTCATGTTTCATGTTCCCTGTCGGAATATCTGTTTCTGGTACCGCTCGAGTGGGGCATCATTTGGGTTCGGGCGATGTCAAGGCTGCTAGAATATCTGCATTAGTTTGTATCGTTGGTACTGGGTTGTTTAGCATATCACTTGGATCAATGTTATATGTTACTCCGCACAAGTACTTTCCATCACTCTTCACTAATGATGCCAAGCTTATTGAGATGACAAGCCGGGTTGTACCTCTCCTGTCAATATATGTTATAGCAGACGGGTTACAAATGTCCATGAATGCAATTATCAAAGGATGTGGAAGACAACTCATATTGATACCAATAGTGATTGTATCGTATTGGTTGATTGCTGTTCCTCTTTCATATCACTTGGCGTTTGTAAGATCAGGTGGGACTACTGATTGTGGTGAGCAAGCATCATTCTGCGGTGTAGTTGGATTGGTAGGAGGCTTAACAATGGGGACTTGGATGCACTTCATTCTACTAGCAATCTACTGCTCATATATGATTGACTGGCAATTAGAAGCTGACTTGGCTACTGAGCGGTTAAGTCTAGAAAAGAGAACAGAGTACAATGAAGAAGTCCGTGATGATGTTAGCTTATCAGATGTAGTACCAGTTAAAGCTTTAGACATATAACAGCAAGTACAGGCAGTGGCAGAAGAATTTGGAGTCGACCAAGATTGGGTATGCTGTCCAAGAGAGTAAGGGCCAGGAGTTTGATGACGTTCTATTGTACAACTTCTTCTCTGACTCCGCAAGACGACGTGTCTTGTCTTTCGAATGTGGGCTCAATATACACAATACATTGATGGTCAACACGGTGCCAGGCCTCGTCAGTTGTTTGTGACGAAGAACGATATGCTCTGTCGCGAGGTCAAACGCTCATTCAATAACATGGGATTGGCTTGGAGGAAGCGACATGACATGACAAGCGATATTGTTGATGATAAGGCTGATGCGGATGAGAGCCGACCAAACTTCCTCACATCATCTGAATGGCTTGATGCATTGGATGTATCACTACCCGGACAGTCCTTCTTCACCAAGGTTGAACTCAAGCAGCGGTTTGACAACCGAAAGAACAAGGACTCTGTGACAAAGGGGATTGAGGCGTTGCTGTCCGAAGAGATTGAAGACGAGAGTACTACTGCATCTTCTCGTCAAGAAGTTACATACGCTGTCTTTCGTAAAATGTGGAGGAAGATCAAGTCCGGATCGGGATCTCAAATGGACTGTACTATGGTGTGGAGAGAGATCAAGAGTTTCATCAAGGGTTCAGTGGCTGCTCTTCATAATGAGGAGCAAAAACAAGATGATGGACCAAAGAGTCGATTCCTTAGCTTGGAGGAGTATTTAGCACTCCCTAAGAAACAGAGTCGGATGAGTGAAGCCCAGAGGCGGGAAGTGTATTCTCTTTATCTAACTACGAGAAGCTAAAGAAGGAGGGTTCCTACTACGATGAATGTGATTTAGTTCTCAATGTTGCAAGTCGAATCTCTGGGGTTGATATTAACAAGTTGGCAGCCACTGGTGGCTCGAATTTGTTACCCATCGACTCATTGTTCGTCGACGAAGTACAAGACTTTACACAAGCGGAACTCTTCATCCTAGCCAATCTATGTCGTGACCCTAACAATCTATTCTTGGCCGGAGACACCGCTCAAAGTATTGCAGTCGGAGTCGACTTTAGGTTCAGTAAGTGAAGAAATTGTGTGTGTGTGTTTTTAGAATATATTAGCACACATGATATGCACATCTCACCTACTACCTTGTCTCTTTAAAACAGCCGATGTACGACAAATCTTCTACAACTAATTTGGTGGTATTGAGCCCAAGCTACTCCAACTATCACACAACTACCGCTCCCATGCTGGTGTGTTACGACTAGCGGCATGCGTTGTGGAGTTGTTGTATCACTTCTTTGGCAACTCTCTCGATAAGCTACCTCCCGATCTTGGGCTCTTTTCAGGCCCCAAGCCCGTCATCATGGATGTTGCAAATACGCAAGAACTTGTCTTGATGTTGCAAGGAGCGAAGCGCGAGACCTCACGCATTGAGTTTGGAGCACATCAGGTTGTGATAGTGAGGAATGAAAATGCGAAACAGGCAGTGGCAGAAGAATTTGGAGTCGACCCAGACTGGGTAATGACTGTTCAAGAAAGCAAGGGTCTTGAGTTTGATGACGTTCTCTTGTACAACTTCTTCTCCGACTCCCCAGCTGGTATTTGTGGCGTGCAACATCTGAGGATGACACTTGATCTTCTTCAGTTTTAGTGACTTTACGCCGAGACTCTCATGGTAGGATACCAAAGGATACCCCATCAATCAATAACATCATTGATTGCAATGCAATTCTAAACAACTTGATGTTCTCTTGCCGCTCTTGTTTGTGGTGATGTCAAGAAGTGTTATTGTAGTCTTATAATATTGCAATAAGGTCTAAATATACTCAACATATCTTAATAAAGTTAGATATGGTAGCACAGGATATACGAAACAATAACAAAAATGAGGAGATGTCAACTATCGAGTTATCCAATGAAGTACAAGATTCTATACTCGTGGCATATAGAAGTATTGGTTTGGGAACGTTTGGTATGGTCATGAGATATGTTGGCATGCCATTGGAGAAGATTGCTCTATTCATGAACTCATCACAAGTAACGGGCTCAAATCAATTTGCTAAAAGTATCAAGCTTACATTCCAAGAAGGAGCATTGACACCGTATCGCGTCGTTGGTCCTGCTTCATTAGTAGCGTGGTTTATGCAGTATAGTGTCATGGGATTAGCATTTCAGTTCTTTGATCAGGCATTAAGTAGATCGATGGGGGTAAAACCTGTTTGGTATGGGGACGAATTGATGTTACCTCCGCCAAGTAAAAATGAAACATCATCTAATGCTACAGATGCAACATATCAAACCAAAATGATAGCAAAGACTATATTAGCTCCAGTATTAGCTGGATCGTTGGAATCTTTAGTTGCAAATAGAGCAGAGGTACAAAGGTATGTGTATTTCTTATACTGTCTGGTATTGTTGCAATGAAGTGACACTTCATATTGTCTTGATGACACATGATTGCTCAAATCTATGTATATCGTTATTTGCTCAAATCTCATTCAAATTCCAATATGTTAGATACTTTGGGGTTTCGAAATTTGCTTCTATTGAAGCCAAACTGGGTTGGAATCCAGTCAGTCGGCTCTTTGCTCCAGCTTATGGAGCGAATGCGATGAGGAATGTAATCATGTGCAATACTTCCTTCATCTTAACACCAATCACATATAAACTATATTATCCACAAGAGAAGAAGAGCAACTCATCACTCTTCTGGTTTGGCATGGGAATGAACTTTGCAGGAAATACTTTGGCCATTACACAACAGGCACTCTGGGGAAGAGGATTAGACTACGCAGCTGTCAATGGAGGTAGGAACATTAGTTACATTGAAGTGATTAAATCGTCATTACAAACTGATGGTAGGGCGGCATTCTTCACTCTTTCCAAATGGTCATCCAGAATCTTGATGAATGCGCCTGTCCAAGGAAGCTTACCGTGGTTTTACAATAATGTCTTGCCATTGGGGGAGAGTAATGTGGTTGGATTTAGTAAACGAGTTTTGACACCATCAACACCATCATCTTCTTCCTCATCAAATGATTATCAGCCAGGGAGTAGTAATAATCATTCAAGAGCTATATGTGAGACTAGATGAGAGAGATAAAGTGGGCAGATAGTTAAATTGCATAAACATACTTAAACATGTTATCTTAAAAGAGTATGTACAAACAATCCTATTGTTACCTACTATTGAAGCTATAAGTCAGGGGAAGATCTTTCATAACTGTGAGTAGCTCGTTGTGCAACGATGACACTAACTGCAGAAAGAGCAACAACAATCGATGTGACTACAGCAATCTCGACAAGCACTCTCCAGCCGACCCACTGTCTTTCATTATACTTGTGCTTATGCCCAGTATTGAAGTGAAGAGGAACGACATTAACTCGTCTAAATCCTGATGTGTTAACACGATGCTCATGCTCAAGACGGAAGAAAGACCATATAGTTCTTCTAAATAGCTCGACTGTCATTGATATTGCTGATAAGTATGCAGGCAATTCGAACTTGGCTCCAGATTGAGGTGGCAATAGTGTTAGCATCCACATAAATCTCAAGACCAAATCAGCTGCAATCACGAGATAGTAGTAAGACTTCTTTGGAAACATCAGCCTTGGTCCTAAGAATCCATACTCTCGTCTGCCGAGCCCCCAGTCCATATACACATCCCAGCAGAAACTGTAAAGTGATGTGATGATGAACAGCCCCATCCAGAAAAACTAAAGATAATAGAAAGCAGTGTGAGGAGATACGACTCATAACTAAATAGCTCAGGAAGCTTCTTCTTCTTACCTGAAAGAAATTCGACCTGTATCTACCAATAACTATATCGGAATCATATGACGTAGAGTCATCTGTCATGGAAATAGTCTGCTCATCACGGCCACTATGCATTAGATATAACGGGTGAAAAGCTCCAAATAAAGTAACTGATTGAGACATGGCATACTTGAGAGCGTTTGGTAGATTTGGCACTCGTTTACCAGTGTCTAGATATCGCCGCAGACATTGATTAAACCTCAACCATAGCGGGAAAAGACATATTAGAGGAATTGCCACGTTCTTATACCAGAAAGCAGAAGACCATGAATGAATGTGATCGCTTTTCTCATGCTCTGTTTCTGGCAATAAGAAATCTCCAGATACCAAAAAGCAAATAGACCACAGTATATCTTGGAACAGCTTGACCATACTTGACGTTGCAGAATATAAGGGAGAAGATGATAAGTTCGTTGTTTGGTTAATCAAAGACAACAAACATGGATAAAACGTACCTGGTAAAGACATCGCCGACATATGTCAAGAAGAATGTAGGTGATACAAACGGTGCCAAGAACACTTGTCTGATTGCAACCCACAATGGTTTTCTCATCTTCCAAGGAAAGATTAGACACTTGCAAGTATATATGATAAGAAAGGTTGGATACAATCTTGGTGGTATCCACAATGGCATATCACCAACATCAGCCTTATAATACATCAGCATGCAGACAAGGAAGACTAGTGTTTCGTCCACTGCATCGTTGAATATATCAACTGGTGTGTCGACATTCCTCGGATCAAAGTCAAAAAGGTATATGTAATTGATTCGAAATCTTGACCATACATAGACCGCCATACCCCAGAACCAATGCCATGCTAATAATCCAAAACATGCTCTGAATACTGGAAAAGCAGATCTACCTCCTATTGATACCTCGCCATGAGCAAATTGTCCCCAAACGCAATCCCAAGCTATCCACATGGCTAGGATACTACACATTCCTAGTCTATATCCAAGTCTTAACTGAGTCCAATCCATCATCAAACCATCTCCTCGTTTAGGTAGCATTTGAGCTTGTGCTTCTCTTACGTCACCATCACAAAACCATTTCGAGTATATCTTTTCCATCTTAGCAGCCAACAGCTCAGCTTGTTTTCCATCATCACAATTATTGCCTTTGAACACTCCCTTGTGCTCAGGAAATGTCTTGTCAAACTTCTTTGCAATCTTCACAAATCCAGTATAGTTCATAATGGAATAGTTGTGCAATAACTTTGATGTTCGATATATATCTGTAATTGCTCTTTTGATACTATCTGCCTGTCGTAATCGGTCGCCCTTTTTATCCTTCTTCTCTTTCTCAACATCTCTTTCTTCTCTTACCGGACTAAGTTGTTCTAATTGATCATCATCATCCAACGATATCGAGAATTGAAAGTCAGGTAAAGTATTGAGAGAATTGGTATGTTTGTGCATCATTGATTCAAACCTTTGTGTGATTGATTCTACTAAGCTGTGTTTCTCTTTTTTTTGTTTAATCTTCAATCCAGATGTATCTACACTCTCTAATAAGACTTCCATCCTCTGTTCTATTTCTTCAGTCTTTTCTTGATAGAAATCTCTAACCTTTTTAACCTTTATTTGCAGTATTTGTGCAAATGAGTATTTATGTATCATAAAATGAGCATATGAATCAAGTTGAATGTCATACAAATACAACTTACCTCCTCCTCATATGAAACTCTAAACAAATTCAATGCATTATCTGCATTATCATAAGCCTGCATCAATAATGCTTTATCATCAGCCAATCCAAGGTAGGATGTAACTTTTAATCCCAAGTTACCCCAACTTGTCGTTCGATTCATTGGCGAGGAGTTGAGTAATGGCGTAGAATCGGTAGCGACTGGAAGAGATGACGAACTATTCTTTGCACTACTAAGTTCAAATGGATGATGGTGTCCCATTTGCATTGGTGTGGAATACTCTCCAGTATTAGTAGTAGGTGAAGGTATAGTAGTTCCTCTACTAACAAGATCAGAAGTCGATCTATCTCGTCTTTCATGCACAACTTCCGCGACTGTCGCCGCCGGCATTCGTTTCAGTATATCATCACGATGAGTAGCACTAACCTTGGCCTTTTTAAGTATGGCCTTGAGCTTTTCATAGTCTATATATTGTGAAGACCTAAGACGAGATGCACCATTGTTGCAAATGAAATTGCAAAAAAAGTAAGTTAGAGTGTTGCAATAGAAATAAACACATCTTATGCACAAAAAAAGAAACCTACCATTCATCTACTTTATTATCCTCTAGTTTGAGTCCAAATTCAACCATTCTGCCGCTGTATTGTTAGTAGAATAGGGCTGATATTGCCAGTAATGTGTCACCTACTTATCTTGCTTGAAGTGGAAAAAATGAATCTGACTTATCGACGGGTACAAAGATACCCAAGTACCCATAAAAGGGTATCGTATCTCAAAATCAAAACTCCAACCAAACTTAATAGAGGTGGATATTATACAATAAGCCATGTTAAGTGCAGGCTTTAGATCAATATCAAGGCAGCGTCATGCTGTAAGTAGTTTATATAATGTTAATTTTGTGCGCTGTGGAAGAAAGTTGTTGGATTTTATTTATTGCAATAGATGATATCTCTTGTGTTACTTCCAACCATCAATATCTCTTTCCAAACGCTCATCTAATACCTTTCTTATATATAATATAAATAGGCCTCCACCCTATTCCAGGGTCAAGCGGCAGCTAAAAGATCAATGGCAACAGTAGATATGACAGTACGTGATGCAATCAACTCAGCAATTGATGAAGAGATGGATCGTGATGAGAAAGTTTTCATCCTAGGTGAGGAAGTAGCTCAATATCAAGGTGCCTACAAGGTAACTAAGGGATTATTTCAAAAATATGGTTCCAAACGTGTTATTGACACGCCAATTACTGAAATGGGATTTACCGGTATGGCAATCGGTGCGGCATATAAAGATTTACGTCCAATTGTTGAATTCATGACATGGAATTTTTCAATGCAGGCTATTGATCAGGTTGTTAATTCAGCTGCTAAACAGTATTATATGAGTGCGGGTGATATTGCCGTGCCTATTGTTTTTAGGGGACCGAATGGTAATGCCGCTGGTACGGCTGCGCAGCATTCGCAGTGCTTTGCGGCTTGGTATTCAAGTGTACCTGGATTAAAGGTTGTTTCACCATACAATTCCGAGGATGCCAAGGGATTAATGAAGGCGGCTATTCGGGATAATAATCCCGTGGTTGTATTGGAACATGAATTAATGTATGGTGTTAGTTTCCCAATGAGTGACGAAGCACAGAAGGATGATTTTGTTATCCCTATTGGTAAGGCCAAAATTGAAAGGGAGGGAAGTGATGTTACCATTATTTCCTTTTCAAAGATGGTAGGATTGGCATTAGAGGCCGCGGAGGTATTGGCTGCAAGTGGAGTATCGTGTGAGGTAATTAATCTTCGTACCATCCGACCAATTGATAGGGATACAATTATTGAATCAGTAAAAAAGACAGGAAGAGTTGTTTCTATCGAAACTGGCTGGCCTCAATGTGGTATTGGATCAGAAATATCTGCAATTATTATGGAATCTGATGCATTTAATTGGTTAGATGCCCCGATGGAGAGAATTACAGGAGCAGATATTCCTATGGCATATGCAACAGACTTGGAGAATGCATCGCTGCCCCAAGTTGAGGATGTTGTTGCCACAGTAAACAGATTGACAAGTCGCCAACTTGTGGCGTAATGATTTATTTTTGGTATTTATGTGGATTAAAGGTTAGAGGAAGTAATGATTGAAGATGTATATATGCAAGCAGCAAAAGTATGTGGACCCCGAGGCGAAACGAAACACTGAGATAGACATATATCTATGTAGACATGTACAAACTAAAACATGGGGATAGATGTATCTAAGAAATTTATTACTATTCCTCTTGTTTCAGACGCTTGATAGGTTCCGGTTTCCTAACTTTGCCATTCAATTCAGGCATTGAGAGTAGTGCAGTGTGATATGCATTTACTGTTTTCACATCCGGCCCTTTAACATCTTTATCGTCACCTTCCTTCACCCTCTTGGCTTGCCATATTGCTTCTCTTGTATTTTCAATAGCCCATACAATATTGCTTTCTTGCACTGCCTTTGCAAGTTCATGTATACTCATAATTTCAGTTCTTCCCTTCTGGTTCCAATACATTGGCGCCTTCTCAAGACCTCCTGCTACAAGACTGTTCAACTGTGAAATACCAATAGGAACAACGCGTGTAGCAATCATCTTATCTTTCACTGCTCGCAGCTCGCTCCTACTTTTACCACTCTGAGAAAAGCTTAAAATGTTTGCAATCGCCTCAGAAGGGGTATACATTGAACCTCCATCGGCCGGCGCAGGGAGAACAATCTTTGTATACTTTGGATCATTTAAATCAAATTTTGACTTAGTGGATGTCCCTGATGCCTTAAGTGGGCGTTTCTTATTCGCTACCTGAGGCTTCCTCGCTGGAACTGCTGGAGGTGACTTTTTCAGCCGTTCTTGCTGGATCTCAATCTGTTGATTGATATGGTTTTGAAGGTTGTGCAGAGTAATGAGTGTTGAATGAGATGCATTCACATCTTCCGGATGAGGCTCGTTGCCTCCTTCTGACATCATTGCATCTTTCGTATCAGTAATACTCCAACCTTGACCATTTTTCTGTTTGTAAACAAACTTTAAGATGAGATTATCTTGCTTTTGTACTCCTCGACTATTCCAGTTTAGCGGTGCTACTTTATCATCTCCTCCATATTGCTTAATCAATGTGTTTAGCTGTGTCTTTTTGACAGGAACTAACTTGGCCTGCATCATTTTATCCTTGTATGCCTTAGCATAACTCTTGCTTTTACCACTTTCAATAATGTTGTTAATGTATGCAACTGCTTCAAATGGTGTATACTGTGTCTTACCATCCATTGTAGACGGTAAATCAATAACATTGATAACATGATTTACCACATCGTCAGGAGATGCTTCTTCAACCTTTTGCTTCTTTGCTGCCGCTGCTGGTAGATCATCTCCATCTTGATCATTACTAGTAGCTTTATTGTTGATGCTCTTCTTTCTCTTTTTAATAAACTCGGGATTAGTCTTTGATAATATATCCTTTAATGTTTCCTGTGTATTTAATAATGATTGGGATAACACATCATTTGGATGTCGAGACATGGCACCAGCGTTCACCTTTTGTGTTTGTATCTGAGACTTTATCAGTTTCTAATAGATATATGTAAGAAGAAGTAAAATGTATGAGAGATGGACCTAAGATTAATAAGACCTTTTAGATGGACTATTTATCAAGTATAATATCAACACCTTACCTTTTGTGCATATTTAACCTCCTTTGTTTCAGATGAGTTCTGGATAGCTTGTCCGATAATGGTTGCATGCTGATCTAAACCATCAATTGCAAGTCGTAGACAATCACAGGGAAGTTGAAGTTTATTGTTATTCTCCATACTGTTGTTATCATTTGAGTATATTTCGAGATATGAACATGTATCTTTTAATAAGTTTGATATAACTTCCATTGCATGGACTGATGTATAAACACTGTCAATTTTTGCAGGGATCCTTGTTGTACTCGAATTGATTGGCGGTAGCATATTGCTATCCATCATGATTGCATCAACTGCTTCACTTTCCATGATGATTAAAGTAAGCTGTATCAAGTGTATCGGTGAGCGGTGGTGATACTAGAATCTTCAACAATTAAGACAACGCAAGTAATGAGGTATAAATATAGCAGTAATACAGGCTCTACCGTTTGTCACTGATCAGATCATCAAATAAACTAATAACAACTGATTGAATTGTACAGGCAACTTTTCCTTTTCGGCCTGAGGAAAGTGGATTGGGGGCAGATCCGCAGATAGCCCCTAAAATGCGCACATTTAGCGATACCTTTCGATGAATTGGACTCAACGCCAGAAAAGGTATAATGATTTGTACCATGCTTTCGCAGTACAAACGTATTGGTATAAATCATTTGCCCATGTACAAATGTACTGAGTACATGCATTTGTACCTTTCATTTGTACCTAACTAAGGTATAAATCGGCAACGACGATATCTGTATGAAGAATCAATGAACAAGGTAGAACCGATATACCACGTTAATCTATTGACTATGTAGATCATTGCAGCATGTTGATTTTCCCTCTCATATTTATTTTTCATGAAGATATCGCCAATCGAAACTTTAGACGATGGGCTGATGCTTGTCTTGTCTTGTCGACGGCATATCTTCGTCAAAAGTGTGCCTACGCTAACTCTACACGGTATTATCGTACTGATGCCTGCTCTGGCAGGTGCAGTTTACCCGGTGTTAGGTGCATGTGATAGTAGTTGTATTGATGCTGCTTATTACATGCGGAGGATATATTGAATAGACCACATATTACTACTACAATATTGTGTGCATCATTCATTACTACATTTTATAGAGCAAAGTAAAAGAGTTAGGTTCTCTTCCTTAACTTTATTCTATTGAGTAATGACCTTCTGTAACTCTTTTTAAACTTTGTTGCATCGCTATACTATTTAAATTGATTGTTGCATCACCTATACTATTTCAATTATTATGAACTCCTCGTATATCCTACCACAACTTGTATTGCACGAACAATTGATCATCTACTATCTACTCGATATTTGTATTCTTTTATTCCTTATGCATGGCTACTTGTCTTCAGCAATATCTGAGATTGTTTGTTTGATACGATTTGCTTGCAATGGATGATGTCATATGCTGAGTACTAATAAAGAGTATGCCGAGGATTGTTGCACATTATATTCCTTAATACAACGATTCAATTGTCGTAACTTCATAAACATAAATTTCCTTCTAACACCGCTAATCCGATAATAGACCAACCAGTGGTGGCAGTAATATATTGCAATTGTTTGCGGCGGGTGTTGTTTATTGTTTTGATATTGTGATGCGTAAGTAAAATCTCTCCACTTAATTTTGCAAAGATCTCCCCAGTTACGTCCAGGTCCAACACCCGTTTTTAATATCATTAATAGCAACTAGTAATATGCCTATTAAATAACAATGTATTGCAATGTACCTCGGTTAATTGTATCATAGACAGAGGAGAGGGGATTGACGATTGTACTATGATGTGCATAATTTTGAAAATGTTATAAAATGATGGTCAATGAGCCTCCTACGCGATATCCTGCGGTAAAACGATAATTAGCAGCTGATAAAACAATAGTTGTTAACAATGGTTCGGGTGGCGTAGGAGGGTGGTTGATGATAGGTCTTTCCAAGTTAGAAGTGTTAGCGTATTGCCCTCTTAGTTGAGTGTTGTTGTTGAGAGTCTGTTGCATCGCCAAATTTTATTCTTAATCTGACCGAACTAAGGACAATTAAAAGTGGTTAGAGTTACTAGGGTAAACTGAATCTACGGTTAATTATACATCGACATGTGCTCGACAATATTGCATCGACGGCGATTTGCCATTGCAATATAAGAAAGTTTGCAATTGCAATTCACATTAAATCTCAACACTCAACGCCAGCGGCACTTTGTTACTATCGGTACAATAGTTTGCCATCCTCATATCCGCCGCTGCCGCCGGTTTGTATCTCCTTATTGGTTTTTTATCTGGTGAGGATACTCACCTAATAAGACCCTTTTTTGGAACAACTAGATCTCGGTCAATTTTTGGATTCAAATGTCATATGGCGGTGTTTATGAAAGCCAAGAAGCAGCTCTATCCAATGGTATAATGTTCTTAGTATGATGACGCCGGTGGATTGAGCTATGGTAGCCGCTACTACTACCATTTGGTAGTTTTATGAGTGGTATCCTATTTTTTAGCCAATAGATGGTCAAAATACTAACATTAATAGAACGTCACCAATAACAATGTTAGACAGCTATAAATTAATAGAGAACTAGTTAATAATACATATAAAATGTCTGTAAAGTATGGATTAATTTAATTCATGTTATCGTGGTCAATTCGTAGTAGCCTAGTATTTAAGGTGCATCGTCACCACCTCTAAAACAATATGATATGAAATGAAGTACATAGTCGTCACCATACATGCCAATGACCCCATATATCGATATACTACTATTAGTTGCAATATATCTGCAATGAGTAGCGAAGGAGGTGGTGATCTGTGGATGATATAACGATTGTTATAAATTGCACACATCATGTGATTTTTGTGGCTTTCGTCGTATGGTTCGTCTCACTGATTGAACCACCCACTGCCGAGGGCACCATCGGATAGAGCTGCTTCTTGGCTTTAATAAACACCGCCATATGATGTATGGATCAATCTGTGGAAAAAGTTCTAGGAGTTCCTAATAAGGGTCCTATCTGGTGAGTAGGTAAAAATTCATCAACTCGCTTTTCCTTGCTCGATGTAGTTGCAATAGTAGTATGTGAATTGATTGTCTGAAAATATAGTAGTATACTAATTCGAGGGTGCTCTTTCTATCTGTGTGGTTGGTTTTATCAAAAAAGATAATCTAGAGCGATTTTTAGGTAATTTACTTAGGGCTGTATCTGGTGAGGATCCTCACCCGAACCAACTAAGAGATATGTAGTACAAATTATTATTAAGGTGCAGATTTGTACCTTGGTACAAATAGATTTGTACTGTGGTACAAATGATTTGTACTAGTACATTTGTACATTTGTACTAGTACCGAAAGTATGGTACAAATCATTTGTACCTTTTCTGGCGTTGAGATTCAACCCATCGAAAGGTATCCTTATAATGTGCGCATTTTAGGGGGCTAGTCGAATCATATCCCCCAATCCACTTTACTCCTGCATTGAAAAATTTAGGATACCGATTTATCTCCCGAAAAGGACCACTACCATTTGATAAGAGCTTTCTCTGATCTAATCGGTGAGGATAATGGTTTAATACATAAACTAGATATTAGTTTACATCAATCTTATAGTGGCAGTCACAACTGCATCACAATAATCTTTAAGTAAGTAATGAATATTAATAAAAAGGATACCGACTAACATTATCTCATCATAAAAGTGGAACTGTAGAACCATTGGAAGGGAACCATTTGCCACGCGTCCTCCTAGCTATCGTTGTGATTATAAATGCGAAGGTACTATTAGGGCTACACAAACGTATAAGCGAGTGGTTGGGTTCCGCTACGTCAAAAAAGCGCTTGGGCCTCACCAGCGCGTGCCTACCGAGACACATAACCCCGATCCAATAGATGTTCTTACTGCGCTACGTACCTCTCTCTTGGGTTATGTAAGCCGTACCAATAAGCAATTTACGTAGCACTATGCAAGAAACGGAATTACAAATGGTTCCCGTATCTTGCGTATTAAAAACCGTTTGAGGGGTTTATTCCTAATGGTTCTCTATCCAATGGTTCTAATTCCTCCCAGATATCTCATCTCATTCATACATTGCACTCAAGTAAGCTTTGGATATCTCCTCTATACCGTACTGAACCTAATATCAGTTGGATTGGCGGTTTCTTCTCTTCTTTCATTACTAGTTATCTGTACTGAAGTTTGGTCATCGGCCGGCGTGGACCTAATTGAAAGTATAAAGAAGAAAGAGCAAACATCAAACTCTCATAAAAATTACCAATACATACTTAGAGGAGGCATTAAAGTGTAGGTATCAGTATCAATATACAACACACAACACACAACATACACCATGGCATCTCGTAAAACTGAAATGGTAAATCTACCATCTGGTGCATCATATCCAAAGTTTCTAGAACCACTAACTGCAAATGAAAAAGCACTACTTCAAGCATATGAAAATATCAAACACTATGAAAAGGAGGCAGCTCGTATCAAAGCAGAAGAGGCGAAACGTAGATTAGAAGAAGCAGATGAAAGATATAGAGCCAAGGTTCGTGAACGTGAAAAGGCAGAGGGTATTGGAGGTAGTAGTGATAATGATAATAATGAGGACGAGAAGGATACCACTAAATCAGCAGATAATAATCATGCAAAGAGCAAACAAATTGCAAATCCTACAGCAGAAGATGATGAATCTGAAGAAGACGATGAAGTTGATGAGAAAGCAATTGAACTTCGAAAGAAGCGTGACGAGGAGATATCCAAATTACGGAAAGATATTAATGCTGCAAAAGATGCAAAGAGTCAAAAAGATGCCGAGAAGGAGGAAGCGAAACAGAAAGAAGAGGCATTACGACGTCAATTGTTGGGTGAAGATAATACGAATAAGAAACGCTCACTGGATGATGATGAGAATGATTATGAAGAAGAGAAAGCATCTATACTCACTGGACCAGCCATCAAGAAGAAACGCATTGATACCTCAGAGTGGGATGAAAAACCAAGTTTAATTGCAAATATCTTGGCAGATACAACACCCGTACATGACTTTAGTAAGAAGCTTGGTATGAGTAAGGTATCGTTAGATGGATCCATCTTGTATCCTGATGATAATAATCAACAACCATGGTCACCACCTGATAAGCCAATGGACTTTATTGATGGAAGTTTGGAATTAGAATTACCAGATTTTGATACAACAGGTATGGGAAATAATACTATTGCCATCAAGTTCCATGCACCTGAAGAGAGTCAAAGGTTCAGTATCAATATTGCCGCACCGAATAATGATCATTACAATAACATATTGTTCCATTTCAATCCACGACACTTTCAAAGAGGTGGTCAACTTGTAATTAATGATCGAAATGAAACACGATGGGGCAACGATGTCGCAGTACCATTGAGTCAACTTCCATTAATGTTTGGTGTTCCGTCATGTACATTGATTATACAGATCAATGACGAGGGATTTGATGTGTTTGTTGAGGGCTTTCACTGTGCAAGACTTGAGCATAGAACACCACTACCAAAAGGCAAGGGGTCATTATTCTTACAACTCCCAAGCTCAGATGACTACGGCAATCCGGAGAACTGGCTAGTTTACCGTGTCTGGTGGGGAAGGAAACAAAGTATGGCAAATGATCTTACTGATGTTGCCGGAGTGAACATTCATGATTCTGTACATCCCAAGAAGTTATTCGTTAGCGGGTTATCGAAATGTATGTCTGATCCTGAAGTGGACCTTCGAAGAGCCGAACTTGAGCGTGCCTTTCGAAAGTATGGAGGCCCAAGTGGTGTGGTAGCCGTGAGTGTTCAGAAGAATAGTGCATTTGCATTCATTGAGGTAGCCAGTGAGCAACAGGCTGACCTTGCAATATTGGAGATGAAACAGAGTGGAAGATATCGCATCAACAAGGCAAGGAGAACAAAGCATGAAGCACTGCTGGACGAACGAGCCAAAGCAGCGGAGAAGGGAACAATGAAGGATACAGTAGATTGGGATTAATCTAGTCTTATATAAATAAATATCAGATGATTCTCCTTAATATTATGAGCACTAAACTATACATACTTGACAGTAACTAACCAGTGCTCATACAAAGTACTCATCTTTATCTCTCCCCTCTTCTTCCCCTATCTACATATGAACAACAAATATAAATCTTTTCAAATACAAACAACAACCACGGTCAGACTTAGTTCAAAGCAACAGGGGTAGCCTCAGCTGTGATTGCTTTCTCCTCAGCCTTCTTGTCATCAAACATACTCAAGGGAGCCAACAAACGGGGCACAACCTCAGTCATAACTGGCTTGATAACTAAGTCATCAGCCTTACCATGGGCACCCATTACGACGCCAATTACAGCCGAAATGGCAGGAGTGACAATATCATCGTCCAACTTCTTACAGGTGGGTACGACAAACTGCTGATCAATGGCAGGTAGATCCATGTGTACGGCAACATCAAGGACCTTGGCTGCAACAGTTTCAGTTAATCCAAGTACATTGGAAACGACTGGGACTGTAGTTCCCCATGCCCAAATGTCCTTAACACATCCGTATGTGTTCTGGGCTACATCAAAGTGTACAGCATCCTTATCAACGGGAGCGGGTTTGGTCACTGCCTTCTCGGTAGCAGGAGCAGGAGGTGCAGTAGTATTAGGCACGGTGGTAGCCGTGGGATATGTCTTAACGGTAGTCTTCTTAGGCATGATGATTTCTTGTTCTGGATTACTTGAGAATGAAATTTCAGATGGAGTTGGTTTACTTAATACTGTGGATAATAAATCGTTATACCCTTCTTCTATTGTCGTCTCGTCTTCACTAGAATCAACGTAGAATTGAGATGCAGGTGTTATACTAGCCTGTATCTGTTCGTTAGCGGTTGCAAAGCTTGTATTAGTTGCTAAAGAGGCCTGGGATGGATTACTCTTGCGGAGTGGAGAGTTGTTAATTATAGTATTAAAGATCTTGCGTGGTGAGGACGAATTGTTATAATTCGTCGAACTACTTGCTTCTTGGATTGTATTTTGAACTTGGAATGCTGACAAATCAGGGCTAGGATTATTATTATTCTTTGCTCTCTTTGATATCACTCTTTTCATTGCAATATAAGCAATGGTAATACTATGTTCGGCGGCCTCTCTATTACGGAGACGATGCGCTGGCAACTCCTAATAAGATTTTCATTGTCTTTTTTTTGATGAAGATCGACATCATCGGTATCCTTAGGTATCCTTGAATACCGTACGGTACTCAGGTATTATGTGGCTGGCCATGTCCAACATCTATGTAACAGCACAGAGTTCTTGACTTCAGGACTATGTAGTTTACACTGGTACATAGTGTAATGCGGAAGCACATATTCTCTTCAAGCTCATAAAAAAGAAAATGAGCACAAGATGTGCACAAGAATGCAATCAACTCAATCAATTGGATCAATGTTAATTTACACTTTTCTTCCAAGGTATCAGTCATACTCTTTATCTGTGGCCCCACTCTCTAGAAGCTTTGACACTCTGGGTCTTATGTTGCATTGGATGGGTTTATTTATTGGTATCCATTCATCAACGCCCAATCTGACTTTTGTTCTTTCTCTCCAAGCTGGCAACTATCATTTCAATCTCTTGCATTATCTGTTTCCAGCACACTCATTCAGATATTTTTCACTCTCATCATTCTCTCACCACAAATCAAAAGTATACGGAGATCTTACATTATATCTTCTTCAAAGTTGCCATAGATCTCTCATACACACACTTGCTTTTCCAATTCAAGCTCGTTCATGTACTCACAGTTGCAAAATAAGCCCCTCGGCCTGCTAAGGATTCTTTTGCCTCCTCCATCCGTGCATGGAAGGTTCGTACATCATCAATAAGAATCTTTCCATTCTTACCAGTACCCTTACCAAGGTTAGATAAATCTAAGTTAAGCTCTGCAGCAAGAAGACGTGCCAATGGAGATGATAATACTTTCCTCTCTACTTGTTTCTTCTTTCGTACAACTTTTGCTGCATTGACCTTAGCCGATTTGATGACATCTTCGGAAGCCGCCTTCATCAAAGTTTCGATCGGTACATCATTTACTGGTGGAGAAGGAATGACTGGAGCTGCATCCGCAGCTAGAGCCGGTTGTGTTGTGGTTCGTTTATCCTTCTTTTGTTGTACTACTTTCTCCTCTACTATTTCTTCTTCTGCTATGGCCGCCATGACGAGTGTTGGTTCTTCTAGTTCTACTGCTGTACTTGTGACTACTGCCTCAGCTTCGACAATGCTATCAGAAGGAAGCCCGACATCTTGTGCCAACTGAATTTATATACACATGACAACATATGTATGCAAACATCAGACATATTCTCTACATTATCAATCATACACAAAATACACAGTAACTTACCACATTGATATCCAACTCTCCTCCTTCTTCCATCATTTTACGAACCTTCTCGATAGTATCTTGTGCACCAGCTTGACGTTGTGTATGTGCAAGAACAACTGCCATAGCTCCGTACATTAAAACATTTGCAAATGAGATAGGTAATGCATCAAGTTTGCGATCGATTTCTGCCAAGAAGTTTGTAAGAAAGGCGTCATCTACAGTTGCTCCACTCAAATTGTGTATTAATAGAGCTAACTTTGCTTGTGCTATCTCTGCTGTCTCTGGTGGTATCAAAAGAAATGGATGCTGCATAGCCATTGAATTGCTCAATACGGCATCAAAATGGGCAAGATTATCTACCAGTAACGATGTCGCCGATACTGCATGCTCTGCTGCATGAGATGATTGTTCTAGGGCATCAATAATGCCTTTAGCCATAACATGCGGATCAGCTGATGATAAGATATTGCTCTCTAGCAATTGTAGTTTTGCTTGAGCAGCAACAGTGATTGCCTCGGGTGTCATGAGATGTGCACTACTCGATGATGAAAGACTCGATGCCAAATGTTCAGACGTTTGTGCAGCATTCGAAGCAGCGTCGGCTGCTGATGAGATGGCATCGATTAGATCAGTATATGGATCGGCGGTGACATGCAAAGTACTACTTGATGTACTACTTGATGTGGATGAGAAAGGAGAAACAAACCCATGCACTTCATTGCAAATGCTCAATGATGCTAAGATGACGGCTGTAGAAGACAGCTTCATGGCGTATGATGATATGAGACCTCTTGCACTGATATAGTAGATCAAAATACGGGTGATGGTTTGATAGTAGTAGATCAATCATATGCATAGAGATGCTTGATTGCTTTGAGAAAATTTTGATGACATATGTTGAAGTTAGATGATGTCAGATAGTAGGGCAGAATGACATTCTCTTTGAGAAGCGGGTTTACTGGAGGGAGCACAGGGGGGGGGTGGGGTGCACAATTGAAAACCGGCTCATTTGTAGATGTAAGTGGTATATGTACCTATTTGATAAGTTTCTCAATCTGATATTATCCACAACAACAGTATCAATAAGATTGGAAGAACAATATCATATGCTCGTTCCCTGAGATATGCATAGTTGATAGGCCGACGACGGGCTATTGCAACATTGTTTTGCTCTTAGATGGACAATGGTTAGGTTAGTGTACTATCAAGCTCATATTGTAGTGTACAAACATAATCCAACTAACCTGGTAAAAGAACGTTTTGCAGCTCCTCATCAGTACCCAACACTCGAACTGAGCAGTGACAAACCTTGCTACCGTAATTACCTTGCCAGAATCGTCCATCTCTACCACAAATAATCATGATTACCTGGTGAGCATCGGTAATGGGATCAATAATCAATGACGTCTTCTCCCAGAAGTCAGCAGGTGCCTGCATTGTAGATGTGCTTGCCCGATGGATCATCCTTCCTTGAGAGTTAATAACAATGGCATCCAACTTGAACACTGAAGGACAGTCAGTACGACTCATGAACTTTGCAGATACCTCGACAGTTACCAATGATGGGTCATTAACATACATATACAAAGGAACAGTCTGAGACATGACACATGTTGTGTGATTGCTTACAAAGTTGCTCATTGTACTTTCATCTACTCGAACTTCCATATCTTCAACGACCCATCTAGATTGTGAATTTGGTTGCCAGAATCTAATGCCACCCTCTTCTCCACTATGATTCATTATAAAATTTCTTGATCCAGGTCTCTCGACAATAGCATGACTTGATGGAGATGATTCACATGCTGCACAATAGTATACTTGTTCGCAGCTTAAATCTGGTCCATTTAAGTGTTCATCGCATCCATCTACCTTTGGATATGGACATGTCTCTCCAATACAGGGTAAACCTTCTAAGGGTTGCTTGTTTCCATTTCGTACACGTTCTGAGTTTCTATCATGACAACTATTGCAGAAATGTGTATTCCCATAACAAACAAAAGAAGAAGGTCTGCAGCAATACCGACACTTCCACACATGGAATGGTCTGTGCTCCAAATTTGTACATATAACTTGTGACTTTGAACTGCATGACGGACATAATCTATCTTCTGAGGTATTGAGTTCGCCTTCATCTTCATAATCCGCGCACTCAATGGTGCCACCAAAGTAAGGATTGTCACATCCCCCACATAAATAAAAAGCATATGTCCTATGCCCATCATCAATGAGCTGTCTCTTTGCTACATCATCGGCATCTCTCCATACTTCCGGAGAATCAATTTTCAATTGTTCAACAATCATAGAATCTACCTGTGTCCTCAGTGTATCAGTTCGACGTGTTAAATTTTCCAACTTAGGATGTTCACAAACTTTTCTACAGATGGGACATGTACAACCTGTGAAGACGAGACGTTTTGATTTCGAGGGTTGTGCATTCTCAAGCTGTTGTTGTATACATTTTAAATGCCATATATGACCGCATGATAGGGTAATTGTTTCCTCGGCATCTAAAGGATTGAGGCATATACCACACTCTGTTGAATTGTCATTAAAGTTCATTTCTGATATATTGTAATTGTATTATGATAAAACCTTTCAAATATTGGTATGCCTAATGATCTAACCATTTACCATCAAACTCCTAATCAGTTACCTTACAAGCAGTGGACTATATGAGCGATTGTATTCATCGATAGGCCACAAGACACACCACTCTACTCTGCCCATTTTAATTTTGTTAGAAACTTCTCCCCCATATCTTGCGCTGATGGTCTCTAAACTTCCTCTCTGTAACAATCGATAATATCTCATACAATGCATAGAATATCTCAGATAATAATGCTACTACATCTGTTGCATATGTTGTCCGTTTTCACTTTTTCACAATTTGCAATAGCTTTCACAATCAATACAAACAAAATTAAAAATTGCAACGATAGACTAGATATGACAACTTCTTATTATACTGGCTGTTCTTCTACATTCAAAGTTGGAATGACTAGCACCATAATAGATTATGAAAATGAAATTACTGAAGAAACTAACCCGATGTAAGTGAAGACATATGTGATATGCATAAATACTTGATATTCATAGATACATGATATGTGCAAAATAAATGACACATCCATCACTATACCTCTTTACCTTTACTCCAAAAACAAATACCAGTAAATCTGCAGGATTATCATTTATATCAGCTAGCGATAAGTCTCTCGGGTAAGTCCAAGTTTGTATTGATGCTTAGCTAACCACATTTACTGACAAAAGTTACACATCTCTTTTCATAACTGTGAAACGATGAACAACTTTCTAGTATGCTCTTTTACAACGTTGGTGGTATGGATCATAAAGAGATACAATCATACTTATTAAAAATAGGAAACCATTTAGTTGCAGCTGGTGAATCCTGGTCTACTAGTTGGGATGATGTTAGAGATAGTATGGAGTTAGCAGGACAAGCATTCTATGACATTTCCAATGTTTTTGGTTCAGCAAACATCGATGAAAGTATGCCTTTGGGTCAATTATTTGAGAGCGTAGGTGAAGAGTTAAATGATATCTCCCGAATAAGTGGATGTACATCAGTAGGCCCACCTTGCTCTGTACCAAATCTGCTAGCAATCGAAGAACATTTGACTTCAGTTAGTAAGATATTGAAGAAGAACTCAGTGGCCGCGACTGATGAACACATGATGTGCACCCTCTTCCTTGAAGTTGCTCAGCTATTTGGTGAGATCGCTGGTCAGTATGTCGATAATGATGGACAAGATAGCGAAGTTACCTTGTAATGTGTGGGATGGTAGCAACTAAGAATAGATAAATCGCATTCATCTCACAGTGTTTATATACAAAAGTACTTGAGGTACAGACATATATTATGATATCTAGATAGTAGTCAATCCAATCTACTACCGCACACTTCAATCAAACTCTGCTTCCTCCTCGGACGATGACTTTTCAGAGAGCATATCATCTTCTGACGACGAATCTTCATCGTTATCATCTTCATCGTCTGATGCTACAATTTTTCCCATCTCATCATCGTCCACAACACGAACGTATGTAAGCCTATCATCTCCACATATCCCAAGAAGTGGTTCGTCGGTGCATCCTTGAGAATGCAATGACATAGCGCCATCATACTCCTTCCATTGCTTCCCTAGCTTGCGTTTTGTATCACATTGACAGTTTTGCTTCAGCGTAAAGCAATCTCGTAGTTCTTCCTGTGAAAAGCCATCTTTGGTACTGCTTCCCTTCTTTTTACTACCACCATCATTCGCCAGCTTGGCAAGATTGCCCTTTTGGATTTGACGTTGATAGATTACTTCCTCAACAGTGCCAGTGAGGAACATTCTGTAGATGAAACATGGCTTGGTCTGCCCCTGGCGATACACACGAGCCATTGCTTGATGATCAGTAGCTGGATTCCAATCTGCGTCAACCATAATCAGGCGATTGGCACCTATTAGGTTTAGTCCACATCCACCAGCCTTTGAACTGAGAAGAAAAGCAAAGCTATGATCAACGGACCCGCTATTGAAAGAATCGACCATTGGTCCTCGATCTTTGTTGGCAACAGAGCCATCCAAACGAACACTCGATAGACCCTTTTTCTTGAGAACAGACTCATCAATAACAGTCAAAGCCGAGGTATAGTTGGAGATGATGACAACCTTGTCAGTAGGGTTGGTACGACGGATCGAGTCAAGTAAATTGCCTAGCACAACCAGCTTTCCCGAGAGTGAAGCATCAGTAGCCACCTCATCGTCGCTCAATAATGACGGATGAGTGCAGAGCTTCCTTGCCTCTGTTAGCAACACTAACGGGTTGTTGATCTCCTCAATTCCACCGATAGAAGCAATAGACTTGGAGGCACGGTTTGCAATACCCTGATACAACTCACATTGACGTTCAGTGGGTCTGCAAAACAAGAGTAGCTCCATCCTCGGAGGTAGTATTGATTTCAGAATATCCTTTTGAAGCCTCCTTAACACAAATTGAGATGTAATGGCATCCAAGGCCTTGGATTGTCTCCTTCCTTTCTCCTTTGTTGAATTAGATGCACTCTTTTGATTAGCTTGGGACATGGGTCGTTCATATACCTTTCGAAACGTTGACAAGTCGCCTAGAATACCAGGCACTGCAAAGTCGGCAACGTTGTAGAACTCGGATAGATTGTTCTGAATCGGAGTGCCAGTAATCAATATCCTAGACTCTACACTAATCGAGTTCAGAGCCGTCAATACCTGGCTTCCGTTCGTATTCTTTAGCCTATGGCCTTCATCTACTACCAATATTCCAATCTTTTGTGCCTTGTTAATAACTTTGACATGCATTCGAAATAATTCATATGATAGAATCAATACCTCGCTCTGATTTGGTTTGATTGGTACAAAACTTTTGAGATTCCTCAACCCATCGGCCTCTTTACCATTCTTTACCACAACTCTTTTCGGCTGAGATGCTTTACCAAGCCACTTATCAAATTCTTTTTGCCAATTGGACACTAATGAAGATGGACAGACTACAATAAACCGCCTATCCCGATGCAAACGATGGTAGGCAAAGATTGTTGAGATTGTCATGAGTGTTTTACCAAGACCCATCTCATCAGCTAGTACAGCACCTCTGGGGATAGAAACATCACCATCCTTTAATTCACTCGCCTTTATATTACTAATACTATCCTCATCCTCACTTTCATCATCAAATGAATCATTTCTGTTACCAGAGATTGTTTGTATGTATGCATTATTCAATCCTTGATTCACACCAGTTACACAATTCCACAAGAAGGCAATCCCTTCCCGTTGATGGGGTCTTAATACACTACGGATGGAGGCATGGACATTGATACGTTCTCCTTTTGCTCCTGGAAAGTCAATAGTATTGGTATTGCTTTGTGTATTGTCACTCTTCAATGATGAAGCACGCTGTGTGCTTGTTGATCCTAAACCTGATACTGTGCGTGGACGCTTTGCCAATGAAGAGCGCATGAGAGATGCTGGGACTTTACTTGGACGTGATGCAAGTGCTGAAGTAGATTCTTCCTCGTCATCTTCACTATCGGCTGGTTTATCTAAATACCATTCTCCATTCTTATCCTTCTTCATCTTTCCTCCACCTGCGGCTGCAACAGCAGGCTGAGGAGGTGCCTTTGCAGCTGTTGACCCCAATGTTCTCTTTACACCAATACCACTTCCACCCAACCCGACCTTCTTCTTTGATTGTAATAATGGTTGTTTCTTCATGGCAGTGGGATTCTTGCGTAACGATCCCAATGGTGCTCGTTGACTTCCCAATCCTACAGATGGTTTCTTATTCATTAATGAACTCTTCTTCTTGATTCCACCACCAATTCCTACACTCTTGCTACTATTTAATACCCCACCACCCCTACTCTTGGTACTATCACTACCATTATTACCGTTACTACTCAATACACTAATAATTTCACATTCCCACTGACCACTTAATACCAACGCATCATCTTCACTAATACCACGTTCAGGATCAAACGCTCTTCTGCTGATGTCAGAATTGACACCACTAAATATAACACCCGACTTATTCTTGTGTGAACCATCACTCATCTTCTTTTTCATTTGTTGATACTTTGACTTCTTTGTAGTAAATTTACCACCATTATCATCATCATCTGAATCACTATCAAGTGCACTCTTTTTATTATTATTACTTAATGCATCATTGTTATCAGCTTCTGCCGATGTAAGCCGACAAACACAACTTGGCGGTGGTGCTATTGTTAATATGCCATCTTCACGTGTTACACCTTTGTTCTTGTGAACTTTATTTGTTCGTTTGTAGTATAATACTGAGTACTTGAGCATGTTTATTATTTGTTTTGTTTTGGTTTACTGCCGAAGATTAACCACCGAATAATAGAATAGTTATATATGCAAGAGAGAGACTAATATTGTTGTGGTTCAAGATGGTTCATGTGATTGATCAAAGATATAAAAATAAAACCAAAACTATATATTAATGTGAATGAACCAAAATTACACCGACTTCCTAATAAAACAATAGCACTATTTAGACTCTTGATAGGATATGAAATAAGTAGATTGCTTTGTATATAATGTTTGATGATGAGTTTGTTACTGTGTACGATAGTACGATATCAAAATTGTTGTGTTTTTCACTTATTATAGTTGGGAGTCTTTTGATGCTAATGGGAAAATCTTGAGAACTCGATAATTAGATAGGTGATCGATAGATTAGATGTTGCTAGCATGGGAATTAGATTGCTAGATAGAGATATCAGATAGATGATAAGATGCCTGCAGCTGCCGCGTAACAATATCCGATAATGTAACATCGTCCCGGACTCTGTGGATGGTTGAGCATAGGAGGATACCGCTGGTGGAGGGGTGAGGATCGGAGTAAGGAAGAGAAAAGTGTAGTGGGTGAGGGTAGTATCCTCACTAAGTATAAAGCAAGATCATCAAACTACGTCAAACAGCTTCAACCACTGAATCATATTCTCAAGTAATAGTAAATGCTATAGTTGATTATGAGACTAGAAATCTCATGTTCTTTCTCAAGATAGTACAACGCCCATCTCTTTCCTTCTCCCCCAAAGTTGCAGTATCCTCATTGATCTCTAAAACATCCCAATCAGTGATGGTTTCCCCAGTGATATAAAACTTTTCAATCAGTTGCAGTACCCCAACAGCTTAGTAATCCATCATCGCATTTTTTACGGCATCAAGAATCGGTCGAGCCTTCTCAGTTTTGTGCTTGAAATCCTTCCTGAATGGAGCAGTTGGTTCAAGAGGTTCCCCCTTGAGAACACACATTTCGAGGACCGCTGCCAAGCTTTCTTCATTATTGGTAGTCAATATTCCAAATGTGATTAGTTCAGCCGCTTCATCGTAGAGGCCAGCCGATACATAATTGCGGAATGCATCAAGAGACAAGTCAAACTTGATACCACGTTGTTCAGAGCACTTTGCAAAGAGCTTTGCAGCATACCCAAAGTACTTCTTCTCATGAACAGACTGAGCTAATGGTAATACAACTTCTCCTTCCTCGGAGAGATCTGAGATCCTCTGGGTATAACTCAAGCGAGCATACAACTCAAACAATTGTGCAGTGTACTCCTCCTGTTCGCCAGTTTTTAGCAAACAAAGAGCAGCCTTATTGAGGAAGCCAACGTCGCGAGCCTCAAGTAGCTGTTCAGTGATACTGTACAGTTTCTCCTTAAACTCAACACCTTGCTTACCCTTGAGCTTGGATGAATCTTGTTCATCAATCTCAGTAAAGGATAGGAATGCCAAGGCATAATCACGACGTTTCGGTTCACCAGCCTTGTCGAAACATTTTGCAGCAAGGCGGAGGCATCCCGCCTGACGCTCACCCTCGGCATTACGAAGATAGTACTCGCCTCTTGACCTCCAATCCTCAACGGTATTCATGGCACCAAATACACGTACGTTTGATAAGCCTTCTTCTTCAGTATCATTGTCCTGGGACATGACATCCACAACACAACGTCGTTGGAAGTAATTGAACATGGGACGACTACTTTCGCGATCAGTCTCTGCGATGAAGATATTGACGCGGGCTCGGGTGATGGCAGTATAGAGCTGTTTGAGTTCTGTCTCGAGAATCTTATGCTGATCAGAATTGAAGTCGAGGTGTCTTGTCTCAGTCAAGAGAGGACTCTCCCAATCATACTTTTCTACACCAGAAGCTGAGACTGTCGAGTCTTGATAGTAGGCAGCAATATCAGACTCGGAATAACTTGAAGCAACACGCCACAAATCACCAGCTGGAGAGTCGGAGAAGAAATTGTACAATAATACATCATCAAACTCCAGACCCTTACTCTCTTGAACAGTCATTACCCAGTCTGGGTCAACTCCAAATTCTTCTGCCACAGCCTGTTTCGCATTTTCATTCCTTACAATCACAACCTGATGGGCTCCAAACTCAATGCGTGAGGTCTCACGCTTCGCTCCTTGCAACATCAAGACGAGTTCTTGTGTATTTGCAACATCCATGATGACGGGCTTGGGGCCTGAAAAGAGCCCTAGATCAGGAGGTAGCTTATCAAGAGAGTTGCCAAAGAAGTGATACAACAACTCCACAACACATGCCGCTAGTC
>Ga0214481_100099_pt1 | contig 38827 bp, 28 predicted proteins | sample M1_20Mar14CPVII9_4_FD_165057 | JGI IMG/M metagenome (GOLD analysis project Ga0214481, IMG submission 165057) | Marine eukaryotic communities from Monterey Bay, California, United States - M1_20Mar14CPVII9sort6BwellG10 | ecosystem: Environmental > Aquatic > Marine > Unclassified | place: USA...
TGATGTAGAGAAGTGGGATTGTTTATATTGCTGTGTACCTAATATGAAAGATTCGAAATACTCTCGTGGCGCCCAAGGTTGGACCATGCAGCATCTTTTTAGAATGGCCAGCTTCACTGGTTGTCTACTTAGTTTATAGCTACTACTGCATTACAGTTTAAATGTAGGAGTATCTACAATCGATCGTGGAGTTGCTGTGCATGGGGAACGAGGCCAAAGATTATTTCATGTCATTCTTTTGTGGTTGTTTGTTTGTTTAGTCAGTTGCGTCCCTCCTGGAGAATAGTATGATGTATAAAGGCACAGTGGGTATTGATTTTCACCCCGGGATGGTTGTTTATGTTTGGGTGACCTTTTATTTTAGAGTGGCTATTGTGGCTATTGTGTGTGGTACAGGAGAAGAAAGCTTTACTCTGTTGCATTATTTTAATATATACGTGATAATTCATCTCATCATCTCTTCTTCCTTATCATATCCATATTGTCAGTTGTCAGTATACTAGCGTAAGGGCATAGGGAAAGATGTCTAACGAACCAGAAAAAGTTATTACACCAATTCGTAATGCCATTTCTGAAGGAGAAGTTGATAAACAGGTAACTCATTACGACAAAATGAACGATGATCTGAGGAATTCAGAGACCGTTCTCAACATTGGACAAGAACCAACCAATGGAGAAGAAGAGAAGAAGGAAGATGACGTCTCTAATCAACACCTTGATCCCAAGAAGGAAACCGTTGATGCTGCTACCAAGACGAAAACTGATGATGCTGCTGCTACCAAGACAGCTAAGCATGAAGACAAAGCAAACGAGAACACCACCAGTGATGCTTCTGATAATGACAAAGAGGCTCATACTCAATCACGTGGTATTGATCCCCCGGAAGAAGGCAAGGTTAATAATACCAACTCATGCAATCATCATGTGCCAAAAGATGTAACTGTTCCCAACAACAACTCTGTTTTATCCCTCCTCGATCAGGCATCAAATATGAACCCTTCAGCCATTGCCAATGTTCCGGATGGCAATGAGGAGACCGAGGCCTTCAAATCACTATTGGACAGCGCAGCGAAAACAGCCACTAATCATTTTGATAAACGGTTTGATGAGAATCGTGATGAGGCTCGTGGTCGTTTTGATACGTTGGATGCTATCACTGAAGAGACTAAGGCAAATACCGACAAGATTGTCAAAGATGGCGCCAAGGAATCATCGCTTGAGAGGTTGGGACAGATGTTGGAGCAGATCAATACCAAGCTTGATACGAACAAGGAGGAGCTCAATACCAAGCTTGATACGGACAAGGAAGAGCTCAATACCAAGCTTGATACGAACAAGGAAGAGCTCATTTCCAGTCACAACGAGAAAAAGGAAGAACTCCAAGCCTACCTCAAACAGAGTAAGCGCGGCGCATTAGCCAAGATGAAGGACATGCTTCCCTAATTTGTACCACATGGAGCTCCGGATTCTCTTCTTTGATTCTCATACGATCAAGTCTTCAGACTTGAATGATTCTATGGGTAGATTGGCATCACTTGTACAACCGCATGCCTTTGATGATTGAATGTTGTAGGAAGTAACTCTACAATATATCATGTTGTTTGAGTAACGTCCCGACAGTTCAAACGTGATCCCTTGTGCACTATTTGATAGTCTTCAACTAATCATAAACCCTCATTATAATTTGTGTATATTGAGCATCTGTTCCCTTGTTTGCTAGGCACGTAGAGGTACATGCTCCTTTCATAACTCTCTTAAAGATATAACGTCGATTACTTACATTTGTTGTCCACACCGTTACATATGAATCAATTCAACCACTACAGAATAGAATAACGATGCACTCCACTGATATACAATTTTATTGTGATGACCGCGACGCTGTTTATGTTAATAGTGGTGGTGCTCCATTATGAAGGAAGAAGCAGCCGTATATGGACAGCCTTGCTTCTGGCCCGGTGTTCTTTTGTTCTAATTGTTACTCGATAATAATAATATTATTAGCATATTATTAGTCTCTCATGTCTTGTGTAATGTAGTACTAATACTCATTTGAGTAAGATCTAAGGGCATGTATGTTGGACACGAACGTGAGAGAGTCCGCACTGCTATATGTTATATGTGCTGCATACCCCATCAGCTAGTACTAAAAATTAGTATTATATTATAGTGGTAGCAAGTCATGCAAGAGAATTGGATCGGCGTTTTGAGAAGATGGGTGTCCTTTTCTCGCAAAACTTGCTATGTCACATTCTCGGCATCAAGTTTTCATATTCAACAAATCGAGCCTCCTCACTCACAACTCTCTCCCTCAATCATCATAGCGTGGATAACTTGCAATCAGGGTCACCACCACTACACTTATAATTCATTCATCAACAACCATCACCGCAGCCGTTGTCGTTGTCAATCGTCTAATCGAAATTAATTACTAGCATCAATCAATAAATCAAGCAACAAATAAAAAATGCCGGGCACACGGAACAGACGAGGTCAACCTCACAATGAAATAAGTAATCTATTCGCCTCTCTCAACCAAGAGCAGGAGAAGCATGATATTAATAGTCTCTACGAAGGACGGTTGAGATCACACGCTCAGAACTTTGAGGTGAGTAGGACGGATAAGTAATTGTTAGAGATTAATTATTTGCGTGGCGGCACGATGTTAATTTTATTTGCTTTACGTTGATTGATAATTCACTAACCAAACTAACTTATTCTCCATTTACATAATATAGGGCATGAAACGTAAGTGGGAGGGTATCACTGGAATGCCGTTACCCAAAAAGCTTAGGACGTCCGAGGCTGAAAATAATAATAATAATGTTGCTCAACAGAAGAAGTCAGCGGCATCAAAGACTGTGTTGAAAAAGTCAAAGGCAACAACAAAGACCGTAGCCGCCGCCCCTCCTCAAATGCCACCACATCCCGATGATAAAATCAACGTTGATAAAATGATTGTGAATGATCTACGCAAGGAATTACGTAAGAGACAGTTGAGTACATCAGGACGGAAGGCTGAATTACAAACTAGGTTGCGTGAATATTTAGCTGAGGCGAAACAAACACGTGAGGCTGAGTGGGCAGCGAAACACGCTGCTGTTATTACTACGGTGGTAGAAGAGGAAGAGGAGGACGAGGAGGAGGTTGTTGAAGAAACAACAACAAAAATTAAGCAAGTGAAAATTGATAGTGGCAAGAAGAATGTGAATGAGATGGATGTTGTTATGGAGGATGTTAATGAAGAAGCGGCAGATGTTAGTATGAGGAGTGTTTCAGATGAGGCCATGCCTGTGGTGCAGAACAAGAAGAGTGATCCTCCAGCTGCAAAGAGTGTGGAGAATCCATCGGTAATGAAGAAGAAGAAACAGCAGCTTGCTCCTAAATCTGCATTAAAGACATCCAAGTATACATCCTCTTCCTCGGCTGGACAGAGTACACCACTGATTGATGACGTTGTTGAAAAGCAATCTACCAAACAGATGCCCAGTAGTTCAGTGAAGGAGCAGTTGGTACCAACAAAGATATCCGATTCTTCTGTCGACTCGGCTGCCGTTAGCAAGAGTTCCAAGGTGCAGCCGTCAAGTGTACAAAAGACAAAGGTATTAACATCGTCTACTCCTAGTGGATCTGCCTTCAAGGCAAATGTCGGCGGAGGAGTTTCTGGTTCTAACTCTAAACTCATGGAGAAGAAGAAGGTACTCTCAGCAGCTAGTGAGGCTCGTAAGGCTCGATTGGCCGAGATGAGACAAAAGGTACGTGATTGTTTGTTTGTTTTGTCACATTGTGTCTTTTTACCGAACACTCATCTCACCATGTCTACGTCATTATTCGCCACAGGCAAAACCTACTGCAGGTGTTAGTTCAGCTACAAAGCCTCCTCCTTCTCATTCAAAGTATGCTCCGTCATCATCGTTGAAGAAGATGGCATCTAGTTCTACCTTGGGTGAGAACAAGCCGAGCAGTATAATGGCAAAGATGCGCGAGAAGGCTGCCGCCGAGAAGAACTCAGTAGAGACTTCATCAACAAAAGCTCCTCCTCAACCGCCAGTGATGAAATCAACACTTGCTTCCAAGTCTATAGTATCGTCAGCCAACAGTATCAAACCTTCTCAAGTAAAGGCATCCCAAAAACACGCAATGAAACCATCTCCATCAACTGCGCTGAAGAGTATTCACGATCCAGCAAATAAACCATCCATGTCTCAAGTCAAGAAGACTAGTCCAAAGAAGGTGGTCAAGCCTTTATCTCCCATGCAAACCTATGAAATGTCAGATCGCGAGGAGGAGGAGAGTGATTCCGATTCTGACTCGGATGAGGAATACGAAAGGCAGAGACCAAAGAAGCAGGTTCCCGAGTGGGCACAGAAGTCTAACCTTCATCGTGCATTAGAGAGGCAGTTCGCCGACGGTCCTAATCGTATGGATCCCGATAAGATATTTGGAGAATGTTTAACATGCAACTTAGAACAGATTTTCGATAAGAAGAAGTCAAGGTACCAGAGACGAACTAGTTCTGGCAACTGGAGTAAAGATCACGTGACACTAACGGAAAAGAGGTCTTACAAGAAGACGATGGGCTTGTCGGGCGTCTAAAGCGGCAAGCAGAGGGAAATCAATACATAATGCACAAATTAGAAGTGAGTGGGGAAAGCAAGGGTGACAGGTATTGGATATGTTGTCACCCCTTTCCCATACGAGAGAGCAAAGAACATAACGCTAGATCAACTGAACAAACAGATATGTACTGTGCTGTTAATTAAGTCATGAATTTATCATGGCGCGTGCCTTCTCTCTCCAGGAAAGAATTGAACTTGTCCGGCAAATCTATACTGGCCTTGACCATCACTATCCCTCCTTCATCATACAATACTGCCTCATCTCCATATCTCCTCTTTTCACTCTGGCTCATGCTCATCCACTGTTTATAGCCATCTGGAGTATTATAATACGGATGCTCGACCACAAGCTTATTTGAGCATAGAAACAACCCTCTTTTACGCAGTCTCTTGGCCGAATCGTCATCATCATCGTATGTTGTATCACCAACTATTGGACATTTAAGTACCCACGCCATGTGTCTTCTCAGCTGGTGATACCTGGAAGATGTGCGTTGTCACAATTTATGATGATAAAAGAGAGGAGATTGTAACTTTTGTTAGTACATATAAGACTTGCAAGGGCAAAAGCATTCAACTCGTCGATACTTCATACTAAACACAAGCAATCACATAAGAAAAGAATACAAACTTTGCGGACTTTCCTGCCAGTCAGTGGTTTTAATTCAACCAATGTTAGTTGTCCAACTTTCCCATGCAGTGATTTGACTGTCTTTATCACTCTCCACTTCGTGATGGCACTCTTTCCGTCGAGCTCATAATCGATTGTATTCCATCCTGATGCAGTTTCATTTACTTTAGGCACCCCATTAACTATGGCCATATATGTTTTCTTCACTCGTCTAAACTCAAACTGTTGAGCTAAATGTGTCAGAGATTTCTTCCTTTTGGCTACAACTAAGCATCCAGATGTGGGCCGATCAAGTCTGTGCACAGGTTGCGGTCGTCTCAGAGGTACATCATCATCAATATTGGTATCATTTGATGCTGGCTTCAAGAAGTAGGGCAGAGCACTGAGTAAAGTATCCCTCCCCTGACCTCCACCTCTAGCGCCGCCTCCTCTACCTCCTTCTGCTCTATATAAAACCACACCGGCTGGCTTGTTGACTAGAGCCATGTGCTCATCTTCATATAAAACAGATAAATTGAATGGTGGCGGTCTATAAGGTGTTCCTTTATTGACAAGCAATCATCAGTTAGTATAATCCCAAGCACAAATATTATTTATAGACTGGAAAGACTCACCTTGGATAGCATAGTAGTCATCTCCAGTACGACGCTGGCGCCCGACTCTATCACCCGGGTATATTCGAGCTATGACTTTGCCGAGCTCATCAAATCTGAGTGTTGCATTGTGTTGTTGATTGTAGCGAGAGATGCATATTGATCGTTGGCGTATAGCTTTTCTTGCCCGAGACTGAGTTGGATACTTTTCTGGGTCAAGCTACCGAGTGAGAGAGATCATGATTTGAGTATTGATATGAAAAGAACCATTGGGCATATGATAACAGAGGACAGAGTAACAACTTACCAACATTAGTGCTGATGGAAGAGTAACATTGTTAGGTTCTAATTTCAACCTTTTGATATCAGTAGATGCAAATATCTTGGATAGAGATATACTTTCATCATCCTCATTTGCTGTTGGGATGCCTTCTAGTGGATACTTGTACATTTTGGTTACAATAAAGCCCTCTGTTGTGCCATTTATGATTTCAGTTGTAGCTTGGTCTACTTCTATCTCGTCATCAGATATAGGAAACGGTATCAAATCCTCATCATCTGCATATACCGTTGTTGAAGCTGATGTACTACTGCATGGAAATTCACTTTCAAAGCCTTGCAACTCATCGAACCCGACTATCTTCTTCACATTTGAAAAGTTTGCCATTATAGATTGTGTAGATATGATACCATTGCCAGGACCAAGTAGCTCTTTTGCACAAGACTCTAGTGCTCCTATGACGCATTGAAGAGGCGTCACACCAAATAAAGCTAAGTCATAGCCGAGCTCACAAATTTCTTGTGTTGTAAGCAATGGTTTGCTGTTGACCGTATCTTTCACATTATTAGTCTCTTGTACTTGTGCAATCATCGTCACAGTTTTTGGATCTAGCCTAGCTCTCAGTTGTTCATACTCAGAGCAGCTCTGTAGATTCTCAGCATAGATGATCTCAGCCCCCAATGACTCAAAGTTGAGACACCTCTCAACTACTTCCTCAAAGCCATATGCCATTCGACAATCTGTTCTTGCAATGATCCACGGTCCCAGAGCTGAATCATTTGAGTTTGGACTTTGATGTCTTTCATTGTATAAGTCTCGAGCTCCAATTGCTCCTCTTATTCTTTCTACAGCTTCATCCCGATCCACAATCTGTATCTGTGAACCAGCAGCAATCGTACATTTCTTAGGGAACTGTTGATCTTCAATTGAAATTGCAGCTGCACCTGCGCTCCCCAGAGATGATATTGTCCGTAACATATTTGATGCTCCGCCATAGCCAGTATCACCGTCTACAAAAACAGGAGGAGGATAAAGTTGATCTCCAATTGATAATCTTTGACAGTCAGGACTGCTTTTGACTATTGAGCATATATTGCGTGCTACTTGCTCTATCTCGACTAGGTTGGTACTACCAGTATCCGGCAGCCCCAATAAACTAGCAGATACACCAAAACCACTTAAGAACAGGGCCGGGGATCCATTTTGTGCAAAAACTTTCGCCGATAAAGCATCAAAGACTCCAGCTAGAGGTATTGCATTTCTATTATTGTTCATTCGATTTTGATGTATAAGATGATACAATGAGTATGCCGCTGATGTTGGTGATGGCTCAGGCATGTTCATGATACCATCAGTTTGTTGAGAGAGTAACAATGTACTACTTATACATCTTTGTTGCAATAACGAGGGTAGAAATGCAACTGACAACCTAGCCATCATCATTGCCAGAAATATTATTTTCATCTTGTGAATCAATGATATTATCATCTATAAAATGTCCAGACTACTGAGTGATACTAAAGTTATACTTATCACGGAGACATCACACATCACATATCTCATCTCAGCCACCTTGTCTCTATCGATCTACTAAATCTTCCGCGGTATCCTATTTTTGTGATAATCTAGCATATAATATTGGTGAGTGGAAAGCTTATGTATGTGAAATGACGGAGATGATTGTTAACATTAAACATATGTAGGTGATTGACTCTTAGAGTCACCTGCCTTGTGGACAAGAAATTATTTGATGCACGAAGTATTGTATCTCACTAAATATATCTCCTCATCAATCTCTATACAATACTCTCAGCAAAGGATATACACAAGATGTGGACACTATCAACTTGTATATTCATCCTCTTCTTGGTGACGATGACCTTTCATAGTATTAGTGCTACAGACAAAGATGATCCAAACGCTGAATATTTCTTTGGTTGCTCGGGTGGCGAGTTTGACAAAGTGAAAGAGTTAATAGAAAAAGATCCTTCACTAGCCCATACAACAACCAAAGATGGTGAACATTGTCTTCATCTCTGTGCACTTAGTGGTAATGCTGATATAGTGAAATTACTATTAGATGTTGGCGCCGATCCTGATGTTCGAACCACATTTGAAGGAGGTATGAGAATGCATCCATTATCGTGGAGTACCTTTTATGGTCGACATGCCATCATTGAATTACTTTTAAAAGCAAACGCCGATGTTAATGCTGACTTTGATATATCTCCCGGGCAAAAGGGAACCGTGCTTGATGTTGTAGAACAAATATTATTGAGTGGATTAGATGGTAGTGAAGATAAGGAACGATTTATACAAACAAGAAATGTATTGGTTAAGAATGGAGCCGTTAGATATGCAAGTTTAAAAGAAGATGAGGAAGAGCCAGAACTTTGAGTTTATATCGTTTAAGTAGTGGCGAGGATTGAGGAGTGGACAACTATCTCAAGCAAGAGTTGGAATAGACTAAGCAGGTACTCTTCCCATCTATATGTATGAGTTTCAATCAATAAGTTTCAATAGCTGAGGAGTTGCCATAGATCAACCAATCGAAGTAAAAGGGAGAATCAATAAGTTAAATAATCAACAATCAAAGTGGATGATTGATGAAGATCTTAAAAAAGTATCACGCACCAAAGGAAACTTAGAACGCTAATACTGCTAAAGTAATATAATAACTGCATTCATATGATATCGCGACGACTATATTTCTAGGTGCATCTTCCTCCTGCCATAGTATGTCGAGAAGAGGTATGTTCAGTAGGAGATGGCCTCTCTCTATGTAGGCGTGAGGTGAACGAAGAAGTAAGAGTGGATAAGGATACCAGACGACACATACACGCCTTTACCCCTAATACAAAGATGATACAATATGCAAATGAATTAGAATAAAGCTCGCATATTACAGAAGACAACGAGGGAGGATCCATAAGGTACGATAAGTCAGATTAACACTATTTCACATGATGGTGGCCCGCAAATTATGGACCGACGGTATCTTTTTTCTCTTTTTTTTTCTTCGAGCGAAATTGATGAATGACGCATTGCTTTGTATATTGAGTATCAGAATGGGACGATAACACATGTACAGATGTGCAGGCAGATGATACCGGGAACGACCAGCAGCAGTATTCCTATTACTACATACTATTGTTCGAGTTTATCGTTGGTAGAGGCTCGATGTCGATGTGAGAAACAAGAGTGTACAAAACATGTTCACATTGCAAAAAAGAGGAGTTAGGTTGCTTGCAATATTACTATACTTTATACCAACTAGGGTAGTACCATTGACGATATCAGCACCTTCATCTGCAAGAGATTATCGAGAGATAGCTATACTTTTGAATACCTTCGATGCACCAACATCTGATACTTCAAGCCCAATAGATACAATCAAATGGAATATGTTTGAGAGATCACTAACGGAACAATATACTTTCAATCAATACATTAGAAATGCGAGGAAAATGCGTGATAAAAAGTATTGTGTCATAGTTGCAAAAGAGTATATCATAGATGAAAATGATGATATGAAATTACGAGTAGTAGGCATGGCAGAGATGGGAATGAGTATAATATGTCCAATCTCGACTTGCTCAAACGACAAGGACACTAAATTATCACCACAACCAACACTCGGTGTACTATGTGTGAGTCCTAATCATCAACAGAACGGAGTAGGAAAAGCTTTGGTTGAAAAATGTGAACAAATAGCGACAGATATATGGAAAGATTGCAATTTAGTAGTAGATGTTGACCCGTGCAATAAGGACGCATTGTTTTTCTTTGAGAGGTGTGGCTATGATTATATATCAGAAGATGATTCAGGAGAGAAATACACGAGAAATACGACAGTAGTTAGAAGAAGAAAGGCAGAGAGCAAACCTCACTACTTGCTACGAAAGAACTTGGCAACGAGCTTACAAGAATCAGATGCATGATACGACAGCACATCAAAACAAGTAGATATTCATAACATAGTTGTCATTTGTTGTTATAGCTAATAGCTTGCACATTACAGAGACGATCTCATACCCTCAACCTCCAGTACGGCGGCAGCACCCATTCCAGTGCCAATACACATACTAACAACTCCTCTCCTCTTCTTCTCTCTCCTCATTTCATTTAATAATGTTACAACTAATCGAGCACCTGTACAGCCAAGAGGGTGTCCTAGCGAGATAGCGCCGCCATTAGGATTGACTTTAGAAGGATCAAGTTGAAGTTGTTGGATAGAATAGTAAGCTTGTGTTGCAAATGCTTCATTGATCTCATACACATCTATATCATTTGTAGATAGTGATGCCTTCTTAAGCGCAGAGGGAATGGCATAAACTGGCCCAATGCCCATTATCTTGGGTGGCACTCCTTCTACTGCAAATGACCTCCATACTCCTAATATAGGCAAGTTTCGTTTCATTGCTTCCTCTCTACTCATGAGCAATACTGCCGCTGCTCCATCTGTTAATTGCGATGAATTGCCGGCAGTAGTAGATCCATTCTTTTTATCAAAGACAGGTTTCAATTTGGAAAGTTTATAAGCAGTAGTTGCTGGACGTATTCCATCATCTTGACATACATCACCAATAGGAATGATTTCAGATTTAAACTTTCCCAATGATTGAGCTCTAGCTGACTTAAGATGCGATTTAGCTGCAAATTCATCCAACGTTCGACGATTTAAGTGATACTTCTTTGCTACATTCTCGGATGTAACTCCCATTGGTACAAGACAATCCATTGCCTCTTTACAGCTTTGCATTTTATCCCATTCTACTTCAGGAGGATGATCTTCATACAATTTGTGCATTGGATTCATACTCATACTTTCGACACCAGCTCCGATTCCAATATTAATAGATCCACATTGAATTGCATGTGCAATATTTGCAATAGCTTGAAGTCCCGACGAACATTGACGATTAGTGGTAGATAATGATGTTGTATGTGGTAAACCAGCTGCTAAAGCTGCCATTCGAAAAGAAACAGCAGCGGTGGGAGGTGATAAGACATTGCCAACACATACATCTTGAACAGAGCTTGGTGAGATCAAATAGTCTGTATTATTCGCCTTGGCTTTTGCATTTGGTGGATCTTTTAATAAAACACCATGAAGAACAGTAGATAGTAAAGTTGATGGAGGAAGCTTAGCCAATCCTCCCTTTCGTGCTCTACATAGTGGCGTGCGTATTGCCTGTACTATTACTACATCTCGATTTGATCCACTCATATGATGTGTGATATGACTGATATCTATTTTATGTTTATTGATGTTGATGTACCTAATTTGTACGATATCTTCAAATGTATTGATGACAACTGGTGACCTATTGAAAGAGCGTTAAAAACAGATCAACTATTAATACGGAGCAGTTTGCATCGATACCAATTGCAGTAATTTGATTTTGTATCTATGTATAATCCAAGCTTCGGAGAAGTCTTAGAGCTTTAGGGCCATATCAAACCAAAATCAAATTCCATGATGATGAATGATGATTCCCGGTATCCTGTCACACTTACTGTCACATGACCAATACCAAAAGAAGATAGACCACTCTTTGAAGCCTCGCGACAGCCCCAAAACCACTCATAAGAAGATATACTCCGAAGCTTGCAGCTGCTGCGCCGGATGTTGTGATTGACGAATGACATTGATGAGCATTATCATCATTCAGCAAAATAAAGGATACCGCAACTCACCATGAATTCATAATAGTTTTGTTTGTAGTTAAGTATAAGCGTTGGTGTTGTATAATCAGTAGTAGAGGCCGCACACATATTAGCTGTCGGATATACACGTTGCAAGTATAAACAAAACCTCTATTTTTGAGGCGTTGGTGTGGTGTAGTACTGAAGAAGAAATAACATTGACTGTCGTGCAATTGTTGAGTGTTCAGAAATTACAACGATGTCCATTAATCACTCAAGTGCCACAAGAAGAAGGTGGAGCTCTTCGTTACTATTATTAATTGCAACAACATGTTTATTATACCTCCTAAATATACAATTTGTTACATCCATTCATCATCCACTAATGTATAAGATACGTCACAAATATACTGAATGTATATATAAGCAATTCGATAGAGGTGATTTTGCAACATTTGAAATGTTTGTAGTCGATTCCGATGAGGATGGATACCCCTATGCTAATGTGCAAATAGACGGTCCAGTAATTAGTCCAAAAATTGGTACAATTAATCCTGATACTGGTGAACGAACATGGCCAGTAGATGAAAAAGATAAAGAATCAGAAAAGGAGGAAGTTTATTATAAAAGGACAAATACACTTGGTGCACAAATGAAAAAGTCAATCGATCTTTGGCCAGACTTTGTTCGAAAGAATCATAAACATTTCCAAGATGCTGGTATTATCCATCATGAAGTTTATGTAGATTATACATATTCAGGAGAGGAAGAGGATGCCTTGGCTGCCCAAGCGGATTATTCACGAGAATATAATGAGGAAATAGAGGCTAAGAAACAACGTAACTTGGAAAGAGAGAAACGACGTGAGGCAGGAGAAGTTAATGGTGATGAAAATGTTGAAGAGGAAATATATGAAGAAGAGACATATGTAAAAACAATTGTGCCGACAGAGATTGAGCCTTGGGAGTGGACGAAACCAATTAAATCTGCCGGGTGGTATAGATTATGTGTCTTCGCCGAGGATAATGATCTTACTGTTGAACTTGACATACGAAGTGGCGCTGAACTTGGCGGCATTAACAGAGAAACTGGACATGTTTATACATTTGATGAGAGAGAGGACTTGGATGAAGAAGAGCGCATATTAAACTCCCAACCCTCTGCTGAGGAAGTTGAGACAAAGATTGTCATGGAAGAATTGGAAAAGGCTCTAAAGGATCAGGTAGATGGGTATGATCTCGAAGCAATGAAAAAGTTGACAAATGAAGTGAATCATTTAGTCAATCAATTGCAAAAGAAACAATCGGTTGTACATAAACGGATGAAGTCACACGAACAAGACGCAAGGAGAAATTACAAGAAGATTATTCGTAATGGTATGATACAGACAGTCCTGTTTCTTGTTATTACATTGGCCCAACTCTACACCATACACAAATGGTTGTTGAGCAACAACATGCTCGGCAAGTAAGCAGGAAAATAAAGGAAGGAAAAGATGGGGTAGAACGAGGAGGTGAAACTTAATCATAATGATTGGGTTTGATCTTAAATCTGTGTATATCTTAATCTACTTTTTGTGGTGCTAGTGGGCAGCTCAATGCCCGCTATTCCATCCAATACTCGATGAGTAGTCACAACCTCAATAGCGTCCAGTATTCGTTGACCTGTAGTCTCATCAAAACCTCTTCGGTATCTCCGACGGACTCTTGCAGCTCTATAAACGTTGGTACCTGAAAATATACCTCCCGCTGATGATTCAATTCTACATATCTCATCAAATCCAAATCCCTGGTCTGTTGGCAGTTCGGTGTTTCGTCTAACGATGGTTAGATTGACGTTATCATCTTTGTTTCGAGCATATGATATTGAATTGCTCTTTACATCCCACTGTATTGTATCATTAGCAACTCCAGTTCTACTTGACAATTCACTCCCTCTATCTAATATTGCAGCTTGTAATATCTTTCCTTCATATTCATACTTTGCATCGTCAAGTGATGTTGGAGGTGATGTAAATGTTGACTCATATACTTCTGTCAGCTTGGAAGTAAATGCTCGCTCATCGGAAGATCCACCTAATAATTGCCAAGCTAATGCAGCTTGTCCCAAGTCACCTTCGACTGAAGTAATGACGCGTTGTACTTTCCACTTTGAATTGATCATTGAGTTAGGGTAGAATACTTCCGAGTAAGATAATGGATTGGGTGATAAAAGATCGAGTCCGCCCCCTATTCCTTCGACTCTTTCAATTCCTGATGTAGTTAAGGTTTGAGCATTACTCGGATGAACACAAAACGAAGATGCTATCACCGCAGCTGACGAAGAAAGAAATATATCACGCCTCGAAGTAGAAATTGTAATAAGCTCTTCATCATTATTTGCAGCCATCAATATTTGTCTATTTGTACTTCTACTTCTACTCCTCCTCGAGATAGTTGTTGTATGCTCATCATCACTATTATTCTTTGCAGCCATCAATCGATTTGTTCTACCAGGTGGCACTGAAAAAAATGCATTGCTACTCAAAATTTGAGAGGAGAAGTAGATGAATAGAATAACACATGAGGAAGATGACTTCATGGTGCCTCTCTATTATGTTTTGCTAATAATAGGCATCGCTCTCGGTAAAGATGATGTAAGATGTATGTAGTACATTTATGATGGGATGATGCTTCGTTACGACTCACAAAATGTTTCAGGGATACCGTGGTCGGGCATTGAATCTTTAGCGGTATATCTTGTGGCCAGTTTTATCACGGCTGTAGTGTTTCTTCTACTGCTTGAGTAGAGGCGGCTGCATCTACTCTGTGAATCGTTCGAACTGCCTTAATTGTTGGAACTGCCTCATGATCATAGTTGTTAGCGTTTGTTAATAGAGAGAGAGGTGTATTGCTCTCACAATATGAAAGATCTCCTGAATGGAGTAGAGATGATGCATCTATCATATCATCGGTATGATATCGTTGGTAGTGATTAGATACATTGTTGTAAACCTAAACCAAGTACTATCAGTCTCTGCGCTTAGGCAGAACTGATGGGGCGCTATAGAGGGCCAATGAGACCTAGCGGTCATCTCCTATCATTAGCATTAGAGTAGTTATTGATTAGGATACATGTATGTTGCTTGTGGTATCTTTAGTAGATCCAGCTACGGGCACATCGTCTCAGTTTATCAGAATCCATTAGTTCGCCATTGAGTTATTGGCAATAGAACATAATAGTAGTGAAGAACACTATACGTATATTCGTCTACGTGGTGTTATGAAGTTAGTTCTAATAGTGATACCGAGATTGGTAGGTAGTATTAGAATTAGATGAAGTATATGGCTTCAATAAAACGTGTTGATTGAAATCCTTGCATCTTGGTGCAGGATATTGTCGTTGAGATATTCGTACATATGTGGCAATGTATACATCCAACGATAGAGACTTTGTATAGTGGTACATCGTCTTGTGAATTAAGCAAGGTTGAGGGGATACTCCAACCAGTCTCTTCTATTCAGCCACAGAGACGAACATCGAGCATGCTTAAGCTCATTGATAATAATGAAAGGGAGGTGATGGTTTCACTTCTGCTATTATATTCAGTTTACGTAACGTTATCTAAAAGAGATGGACGTGCCGAAATAGTAACTTGATGTCATGACCAAGTTATTTGTCGGTAGTAGGCAGAGGGCTATCTAGTATATCGGTTCAAAAGGAATCAATATCAATGATGACTGAATGGTAGTATATCGTTATCAACATACAGATAGTAGTTGATGCATCTTCAATATGGTTTCATATCGAGTTGTAGATTAACCTTTCATGTTCTGTGATGGAACAACAAAACAACATTAAGATATATCACACGTTAGTTACAAATCACATAACGACAGTAGACAGATGTTGTTACAGATATTAGTAGATGTTGTATATCTGGTAGTGATTATGTAAGTTGGTATCGGCAGATGAGAGTATCTGGCCGTGATGATCGGTATGATCATGTTATGTATTTGGTAGAACGGATTGTATCCTTGCCGAATAGACTGTCAACTGGTGTTGGAGTTGGGAATCTGCTTAGATTAGAGACTTGGAGAGATACATGAGAATGGATAGCGGCCAAGCTAGGTCGGTCTAGGAGTTATGTGAGGTTAGTTGGCCAAGCATATGTTTCTGTATCTATGTCCAATGTCGATCGAACTCAAGAGTAGTTTGAGTGAAGTTGTATTCGGTGGCACTTGCCGTGCTATGGTTATCCGATACGTCTTGAGCAGTTTAGATGATGAGTATGGAGTGGGAAGACACATCTTGACGTGTTAGTACCTTCCAAGACACTCGTTTCTCCCGTCACCAGTGAGTTTGATCCTGTTACTATCGTGTAGTACTTCCCACAGTATGTAAGTCCACACCGAACCATCGTTGTGATAGTGTACAGTAGAGATATCAACTCAAGTTCAAGAAGAAGTCAACGAAAGTTGATATGCAAGTTCCTAAAGATAGATGACTTGTAGTTTGCTGAGAAGAAGAGAAGTTGAAGCAAGATGTTCAGCTTACCCCTTCATCAGATATATGAGGATTGATTGTGGATAGATTGATTGTCTTATGCTGTCTTATATTGCTTGACCCTACAGTTGTTGACGAGTTGTATCTCGTGCTGTATGATTAGATATTGAAAAGACAGTTGAAGTACATCCGCCACTATCATACTGAACCTCAAATTGAAGTCAAAGCTCATTGAGTTGAGCGTTTGACACCCCAAGATATCAAGCCTTGACATTAGATGTACCTATTACGCCTATTTGTTGGCATAGATTGAATTAAGTGCTACTTTCACTACTCGTGAGTGATATGTTGCAGGATGATATGAGTTTGAGACGAATGCTGTTGTCTCCTAATCCATCCAAATGGTTAGTGTCATCACTGTATGAATTACAAGTCAACGGTCAAGTATAGAAGTGTTCTATGTTGATTCGGAACCACCATTAGTACTTGAAGATTCGTAAGTGAGTGATACGATAAGAAGAAATCTATCAAGGTCGTTGCCGTGTGTAATCATGAGCGATTACCGAGATAGGCAGTTCAAGAATTTGTTTCATTCTACATGAGATGTTTATGAAACGTGTATAGTCAAGATTGGTTTGGCATTTAAGAAGCAGATCAATTAGAAGTGACCACGCTATGGTCGGACACTATTAGTTTGCTGTATGTCAGAGTCATGTGTTACTTACGTGCACTTTATGATGGCTGCAGGCGAATCCACAAGCTAGTGGTACCATTTTATTGGCTAATAGTCGAGTTTTGATCCAAGATTTGTGTTCAAGTATTGAAATTGTGGGCAGTAGCTAGGCAGTTGATGCTTAATACAGCCTGCGACACAGATTGTTGCTGCGATGCCAGACACTGAGAGTTAGTAATGAATCTCAGATTGTGTCAGTTTATGACAATATCACCGCTGTATAACCCAGCATAGAACCCCAAGATCGATTGACGAGTTGAGGGACATCGTTCATCCCATACTACAGCAAGGGGACGGATATTGTGTATCTGTTGTGCCGTCGAGAGTGACAGCAAGATCCCCATGCTAGCTTGTGCTCATATCTAGCTTGTGCTGTAGATATGAGATATTCGATTAAAGTACTACCATCAAGTTCAGAGAAGGAGAATCAAGATATCAAGTGAAGATTGATTCGTCCTATCGTCGTTGTGTATATGATGTGTTCACTATCTGAACTTGGAATGCAAAGGATACATATGATGTGTCATGTTGTGAGGTAGTTGAAGAAGATGTGAAGCTAGTTAGCTTAGACTGAAGTACAGTAAGTCGTAAGCATACCATGTTGACATGATGTTGATTCAAGTCAAGCCGGTGAAAGTGTTGGGATGGAATGATACGAGGTATGTCCTGAGAGCTGAGTTTAGCTGGACAAACAAGTATATCCTTCAAGTGTGATAACATCAAGAGAAGAAGAAGTTATCAAGCCCAATATTACAAGAAGTTCGAGTGTTATTCGAATAAGTAGAGAATAGATATCACGCTATTGTATCGAAGTTTGGTTGCATGTATGGACCATGTCGTTACTTTATGTTGAGCGGTTAGTAATGCCCAGTGATTTCTTAGTACCTCAAGACTACAAGATGCCACATGTCCGACATCGTTGTAAGCTACAAGTAGATAAGTAGTACAACACTTGTCATCAGGACAACCCGAGGTTGAGATTGAGATATCTCTGGGGTATTCTCTTTGTTTGGATCAGTATCGTATGTGCCTGCTATCACTGCTTTACTATCTACTTCTGAGTATTCGGAAGAGGAGAATTGGGTATCGTAAGTTGATGATGGTTGTGATACCAAGACTTTGTAGTCCCAATCCAAGTTTGGATTAGATACGAACTAATAGATATTAGTTGGTTGAACAGCTCGATTGCTGTTGCATTTACTTGGAGTGTAGTTGTTTGAAGGACGACGATATTGTGGTTAAGAAGAGCTGATGTATGATGCTCGATGTATCGTCTGGACCAAACAAGCTGAGTAAGTGATTATGTCAAAGAATGATCCATTTGATTTATACCATCGAGTAGTAGTTGCCGAGATTGGTGATTAGCTTGAGGGGACATATCGTTTGGTTTGATTTGATATGTGTTTAGATGAATTGAGTTGAGATTGATATGCTTGGAGACGACGAGTGCCAAGTTGGCTAGTCTCGTGCATTTGCTGATGAAATATTGTTGGTGATTTATATCGAGTAATCAATCAGAGATTCAAGAAGACGGCTAGTATATATATGCTGTCATAGATCATTTGGGAATCTCTAGTCGAGATTAGGAGTTTGCTACCATTCCCATTTACCACTTCAGCTAGTAGAATGTTGAAGTGCTACCATGTCTATTCCAAGACGTGCATACTAGACAATGTGTTGACAGATTGCATCCATTGTTGATGGTCACTGTTACGACCATGATGTGTTCATAGATTATGTCGCGTCGAATGTGCCAGAGCAGTCGTATGGTTGAGATGTTGCTACGAATCTCAGACCAGATTGGATATGACTGTTTTAGTGGCCGTACACGAGATAGAGTGAACCTATTCTCATGTGATGTGCTGGGTATGTTGGAGAAGATATTCCATCTACCGTGATTTAAATGAAGTGAAGATTGGAGAGATGATCAACTGAGTTGAACGTCTTTAATACCAAGTCTTCGAGTGTGAGTATCAAACTAGGTAAGATCAGATGATGATCATGTGCCATGATGTTTGATGGCGGATAGATGTTCTTTTGTGGGTATCTATTTGCTATGGGTACGTTAGGAACATAATAAGAATAGATCATATGGGACCAGCCGACTAACTGGACATTCCTGAGCAAGGAATTGTTGGCAAGGTGTGAGTATGTATCGTATTCAGGGGACGAGTCGCTTATACTGTTTGGGAACAGTGAGTATACTTGATATGTATACGTTATGTATTTGATATGTATATCATCTACACTCTTCAGTTGAGGTAAGGATCATCCTGAATTGGCAATGTGCCGATGATAGATGTATCAAGCCAACAAGGACAAGAATTACGTACGTATCATCTTTCGAGATGACCTGCTACTGGCAGCAGCGGTATGTAATGTCAAAGTCCAACTGCTCATGAAGAAACTATCTCACGATAGTGAGCCCTTCCTATGCAAGTTAGATTGAAGTGAATCCAATCAATTCGATTAGCCACTGCTTGGATTGTGTTGTAAGTATATGCATGTGTTCGGTGATAAGTAGACGAATGTGACAAGTTCGACAACGAAAGGATGAGACTGTATGTCTATCATATGTTGTTTGAGTTTGGCATTGTCTGTATAATGAGCCGAGTGTTTATCAACAGGATATGGTTAGTGTACCACATCTATTGTGAATAAGAGTAGCCGTCAGCTTTCCAGGAGTATGTGAAAGTGACGAAGCAAGTATCTTTAGCTGAGAAGATACATCGCTAGTAGTTGGTAGGAGTTCAACTACAACAAGTACGGTAAGTCCATTATGTACTGAATCTGATCTAATCATTACATGTATGGCAAATATGAAAGCTTGCGAGGAGTGAGAATCTCAAAGCAAGCTAAGAGTTTGTGATTGATAAGAGTTAACAAGCATTTGAAAGATACTTCTGTGCTCGAGTCGTCTATGATTTGAATTGAGTGGACGGAGACAGTAAGTTGAATTCGAGCATGTTTGTATATGTGTATGAATCACGTGTGTCCTAGCAGCTCGTATGTGACGACTGTTGAGGAGTTACAAAGCTACAACGATCAGGCAAGCCAAGAGATTGAATGTGACATGAGATATGTCAACCTTTGTGATCTGTTTTGTCCCAAGCTGACTGTTTGTTATTCGTGGACGTATGTGAGTATCCTGTGAGCAATCTTGACCGACAACTTGTTTGTTTGGAATGCTGGATGAATATCATATATATTTGTAAGTATGACGGTCAAGTTTGAGGGGACTGTTTCAGGGATACCGTGGTCGGATTGAATCTTTAGCGGTATATCTTGTGGCCAGTTTTATCACGGCTGTAGTGTTTCTTCTACTGCTTGAGTAGAGGCGGCTGCATCTACTCTGTGAATCGTTCGAACTGCCTTAATTGTTGGAACTGCCTCATGATCATAGTTGTTAGCGTTTGTTAATAGAGAGAGAGGTGTATTGCTCTCACAATATGAAAGATCTCCTGAATGGAGTAGAGATGATGCATCTATCATATCATCGGTATGATATCGTTGGTAGTGATTAGATACATTGTTGTAAACCTAAACCAAGTACTATCAGTCTCTGCGCTTAGGCAGAACTGATGGGGCGCTATAGAGGGCCAATGAGACCTAGCGGTCATCTCCTATCATTAGCATTAGAGTAGTTATTGATTAGGATACATGTATGTTGCTTGTGGTATCTTTAGTAGATCCAGCTACGGGCACATCGTCTCAAAAACGACGAGAAAGTCCGTTCAACTCAATGAGACAAATTTCATGCTGCATCCAATAATAAAAGTAAGTAAACAAAGACTCAATCTCTACTTCATATATACTAGAGTATTGATTGGGGGTAATATCCATTAGATAGAGCTTCTGTATTGCAATTGCAATTGCCTGCCATTTTGAGGAGAAGGACGACGGCATTAGAGAGCTCCCAATAACCGAGCTTATCATATGCACAAAAAGTAAATGATATGGAGCCACCATCTGAGGATTATCAATCGTCACCTCGTCAACATCCATGGGATGTTGGAGCGTCACCTGCAAACAATAGTAGACAGCAGCAACCGCGGCAGTCGTCACGAGGCCGCAGCTCTAGTCGATACCAAACAACAACACATGACCATAATATAAATGACATTCGACGACCTACATCTCATTCCACTTCCAACACGCCACGACGGAAGGGCAATCCACAATCTCCAACAGAAATGAGATCATCCTCATCAAAGTCACCTTCTAAATACAACCATACAGTCATGCGACCATCGTCATCGAGCCACAGCCTCTCATCTAGTGTAACGAACTCACCACAACTTACGCCTCTATCCACATTATCTACAATCTTAACAACACACGCATCTCACTCCCAAACAGCCCTACAACTATACCGTCAATCACATGCACTCCATCGCCATGCAACAGAACGTACCAACGCTGCATTAGAAAAACTACGCTTAGCACAGGCCGAAGTCGAACATGCCACTACAGCACAAGAGTATGCTAATGATGAATTACGAAACTCCACAATACAAAAGAATGATGCACAAAAGTCATTAAATACTATATGTAAAAGAGTACGGAACTTATCTAAGTCGTTAGTTAATAAACGTGTACGACTAGTCGGGTTAACTAAGAATGTATTATGGAATGGGAGGTTAGGTACTATAAGTAAACTTGTGACTGATGGAACATCAAATGACGTTGGACGATGGAAAGTTAAATTAGATGCAGAATGGAGAGGTAGAGATGCAGATGGTACTAAGATATTACGTAGTGATTCATTAAGTTTGGATACGGATGGTAATGAAAAGCATCAAGAGCAAGAAGAGGATAGTAGTAATATGAATGTAGTAGTTGCCAAAGCTGAAAACTTAGAATTGGTTGACGGTGATAATGAAGAAGAGGAGATTGGGAATTTTGGTGCTGCACAACAGATTGATGTATCACACTCACAAAGAAGATTGGCAAGGAGTAGATCAAGATCTTTATCGAAACAACAGAAGCAGACTTATGCAAGTGGAGAAGAAGGTAGTCCATATCGTCGATCACGAGATCCTTCCGTCTCAGACAGACAGCGGGGTATGAATGATCCAGTGTCCGTTACTCCAGAGAACAACATCCCTAGTCGTAGCAGAGGAGCAAGTAGGAGTGGTGAAAGGAGGACACAGCCATATAAGGATATTTCACCTGTGAATTATTACAAGAGTTCAAGTGGACGCTATCACGAAGAGGAGCAACAACAAAGAGCAAGAAGTAGCTCATCAAAGAAGAAGCAGGTGACGAGACAGGTTAGTCCTAAGAGAACACAGCAACAAGAGCCAGTAACATGGCAAGAAGCCCAGGAAAGGAAACAGCAGAGACAATCAAGAAGTTCATCAGTCAAGAAGAACAGCACTAAAAAGCAACCAGCACCACATTCATCAACACCCATACGACGTACAGCCAGTACCGACTCGGAACGTTTATCAACAGCATTCTCACGAATGTTAATGTCACCAGTGAGCTTTACACCAGCATCGTTTGAACCAGAACCATCAGAAAGTTTTCAACAATGGGTTGTGAAAGATAAGAATGCTACCAAGTATGTCAATGAGTCACAACAAGCAGCCAGTAGTGCTGGAGAAGCATTCTTTGATGAAGTGACTTCACCTTATACCGACTACGAAAGAGAGGATGATTACAAGCATCATGGCTATGAAGAGTGGGAACAGAGTGGTGAAGGGTATGACAATCCTCAGCTTTCAATGTATGACACACCGGTATCTCACGAGGAAACCCCAGTAACAACAACTCAAGATGGACATAGTTTACCCAACATTGTTATACTTCCAGTGGATGATGATGACATTAACAATCCCTTCCTAAGCCCGGGGTACGAATCAAACACTCCCCCTCACTGTGTGGGGGTACAGAATGCAGGAGTGCCTTATATCAATGGTGTTTATCTATTAGCGTATCCAAAGGATGAAAATGGCAATGCAATTGTTGTTACGGCTTCAAATGGCGGCAATAATATACCACCACTATACTTTAAGGACGGTCCACCAACACTTTTAGGTGACAATAGGTACTATGATATGTGTATCTTAAGGATTGATTGTCCAGATTCGAGTGATCACGTCATATGGTTCCTGGCCAGAGTGGATGTCGACCCACAACAGCTCGATGTCAAATTTAGTGACTGCTACTACTATTGTCGAATGTTACGTAATGATGATGGATGTGGCGGAGAAGTTACGGACGATGACGGGGTATGTCATGTACCTCCATTCACTGGTTGGAACATTCCCTCGATACCTCATGGCGTGGGCGAGTTGTCTATAAGTGGGCAACAGCAGAGCAGTAGCTTTTCAACCTCAACTGGTGGCGGAGGAGGTAGAGGTATTGGGATTGTTCCTCGCGGTAAGACAAGTGGAGAGACGGTACCTCACTTTGTCTCTCCGGGGAAGTACTCGGTTTGAGAGAATGAGTGGTTGTATGTGTAGTGTGGTATATATTGAAGAGTCCTATCTGTGGAAATTGTGTAATAATAAGTGTAATCTAGTATTTGTCGACTTTAAAGTTGAGTTTGAAAGTTCAAGTGTTACTTTCTTTTACGTTGCTTCGATGTAACATTTCTACTCCATTTTTTTGGAAGATCTTCAACACTAATCGTTTTAAGATCTTTGCCCTTTGGCATACCTCCAATAGCTTTCAAGAAGTGTTCTTCCAGTACACAGTCTCGAAATGACTCCAAGGTGAACTGGAAGATGCGCGTTTCACAGTATATGAAGATTGAAGGTGGAAGAGATGATAGCAACTTATGTTAGTACTGTGGGCTGTAAAGGCAATCAAAAGAAGACAGACATGTTCAAACGAAGTAGTCAACTCGTCAAGACTTAATACAAACGCGAATTCACATAGTAAAACAACACAAACACGGACTTTCCTGTGAAACATGACCATCTTGGCAGCAGGCTTTCCACAAGTTATCCATTACTGAAAGATGCGTGTTTCACAGTTCATAAGATGGAAGAGAGGAGATTATAACATATGTTAGTACTTGTGGCTTGCAAAGGCAATTACTAAAGGCGACTAAGTTCAAATGTGGCCGAGTCTTCATATTGAACACACCATAACACACAATAATACTAGGACTTTCCTGGTTTGTACCGTTTATCCTTCATGAAATCCATGTGCTGCCTGAAAATATGAAACATGAACGAAAAAGTGGCATGACTCGCTGTTGCGCCATACTCATTCTTTCTCTTTAAGGTTGAGAAAGTTCGGTTTGCAATAGCGATAGGATGGTTATTTCCTTTATCATCATTCGAGGCGTACATTGCTGGAGCATGGCAGCATGCCTTCAAGATTAGGTTGAATACGTTTGTGTCAGGGCAGAGATCTTCCCGTCCTTCATTCTTGTACTTGTCGATCATTTCATTCACTAAAGCCTCCACACGCTCCGGTGAGTCTTTACTCCACATTTGGATCCATGCATCTATCACGCATCGATAACTTATTATATCAGGAAGTATGTTAGTATTGTTCTCTTTGTGTAAGTTATTCATATGCTTGATTACATGTTCGGCTTGATGACCTCCCTTCCTACTCTTAGCGTACACATCAAGCAATGCATTCAAAGTATGAGAGTCTGGCTTGTGAATAGAGTTGTCATATTTCTCTAACACATGCTCAAATAATTTAGTAGCACGCTTTGATCCGGTGTCTTGATCGCGTTTGTATAAGGGTATGATGGGGAAATAGTCTGAGGGCTTGACAACGATTTTGTCAATAGTGTTTGCATATTCTTCTTTCTTCCATAGTATCTTCTCAGCTCGTTCAGCGGCATCTGATTGGTTGCTTTGTGTCCATGCTTGTATACAAATGGAGAAAGATTCATCTGATGGGCAAAGTGAATCATCATCTCCAGCCTCATGCTTGTCAATTATTGAGTCTAAGATTGCGTTTGCTCTTTCAGGCTCACCACACAATCTCCAGGCTTTCATGAGCTTATTATATAGTATGATATCTATTACGAGTATACTGTAAGAAGCTTGTGTAAGTATACGACGGCAAATAGATAAGAAGACTTACCTGGCTTATCTTCGCTCTTTCCATTGCGATATCGCTCTTCAATCTGTTGTAGCAGTGCTTCACCCTTCTCAGCATCCTCCACTGTAGTTACGCCTTTCATAAGTGAGTTAAATGCTTCAACAGAATCTTGATTTTGACTGTAAAGATTACTATCTCTTGAAGTATTGGCATTCTTGACATTATCAGCACTATCCTTCCGGCTTAGCAGATCTAAAATATAGGTGTTTGACACGCTATCAAGAGGCTTTATGTCCGAGTCTGTTTCCATTCTATCCAATAATTTCATAGCTGAATCTAGAGTCTCATCGTCCTTACTAAGTGAGTAGCCCTTGAGCATTATATTGTACACCACGTTATTGGGGATAACATTAGCGACCAGCTCATTATTGGCATTCTTTTTGCGTTGACTCATCTCCTCCATCTTGGTTAACAGTGTTTCTAGTCGATGGATGTGCTGACCTCGTTGAGCGAGGGCAGCCATTACAATAACAAAACTGGTAGTATTAGGCCTTGCAATATGGTGTAGATTCGATTCATGACTTGTTATCATGTAGGACAAAAGAGAATAAGCTTCCTCCAGTCCTCTATTTGTACCTGAGTTGAGATATGCTTCTATCAGAGAATTATAAATATATGTATACTTCATATCAGGCAAGACATTAGACTGATTTCCCATTACTTCTTGTTCATAATCAAGTAGAAGTTCCTTCGCCTTGTCAATCTGTTCAATATCTCTACTCGCTTGACAGAGTGCCGCAGTTGTAGTTGATAATGTCTTTAATGAAGCCAAACCGCACGATTGTGCTTGCTTGTACAAGTCACAAGCCTCAAAGAATAGACCTACACGTCCGTAGAGACTAATTGTATCATTGATAGCTTGGATAAGATGATAGCTACCAGTATTATTTCTGTCATCCTTTGGTTGATTTAACTCTGCAAACAGCGCCTCGATATGTGCACCACACTTACTAGCGCATATACGGAGACATTCTTTATCAGTACCAGCTAGCGAGGCACATTTTATCCAAGCTTTAATGGCATTTGGTCTAATATCAGAATTCTTGATAGAGTATTCATATACAGCCTGTTCTACTATATCATCAATTTGAGTTGCACATTTAAAACTATCATCATAGGAATCCACGGACAAGCTACTCAGAGTCTTCAGTATGGCATTGAATGAATACTTATTCAATAGTGCACTTCTTGAACTCTCTTGGAGATTATCTACAGACCATTGCAATTGCTCGTCCAATTGCAACATTGACTGATAAACAGAGATTACTACTTCCAAACTATCTTGAAAGTTACTTAATGATAGATTCTGGAGGTTTATCAAGAGGAGGACTAATGTTCGTGAGTCTGGCAATATATCCCTTGCCCTTCCGGGGTCGATACTTCTCTTCTGTAGTTGCTCGCATGAGGACAAGGCTAGATTTTCCCTAGCGTGATGATGCTTATTTGCTCTATTCATTATTGATTGAAACATATTTAGACTTTGAAGTGCAGTATCATTTGTGTTAGAGGTTCGAGACAATGCTTTGAGTACATTGTTAAATGACGTTGTATTGGGAGATATAACTTTAGTAGTTGGGCGAGTGAAATGCTCTACATCAATTGCGTTATGACCTCGTCGTTCGATCCACGCTGATTCGATACTTTGAACTGTGCTGCGATTTGATCTAGTATCATCAGAAACATCTTGCATTACTTGAAGAATAGATTGAGTACGCTCGGCAGTCGCAATTGAGTCATCAGCGATTCTATCATCTTGTTGTCTACCTCTAGTCCTTCTTTGCTTTGAAGAGAAGCTTGACCATGCTGATAGAGCTGTATTAAACGACACTACATTTGGTTGTATACATTGTAGGATTGTGTTTGGAGTAGGATCTTTTATTTCATCTCGTTTGGCTGCAACCTCCAACAATAATCGCTCACATGTCTGTACAAAGTCCCTCCTCACTTGTGGAGGCAATCCAGACATTGATGATGATAACTTGGCATATGATGATAGGGTACTATTGAATAGAATTGTAGCTTTGTCATACCGGCGTTGATCTTTTGCTGTCCATGGGAGTGTCTCGTCTTCATCATCATCACGAGATGGTTCTGTTGGTTTTAATGTTTCCCATGATGTGCCCTCTAATTCGTCGATGAATTCACATTCATCATCTTTCTGTTTATCAAAGTTCATGGCAGATAAATACTCAACAACTGCATTAGGGTTCATATGTAAACTTCCAATTCTACCAATTTTCATTACTTGTTGAGATGGCAATTGTGTATCTGATGAGGTATTAGTTGTTCTCTTGGATGTATACTTAATTTCAATGTTATATATACTTCTCCATATCTCCTCACAAAGTTGTGCTGCAGTCTTTTTATCCCCACCGCTAATTGATGATAAAGTTGTTTGACCATTGTTATTGAAATCTGTTCCAATTAATGAATGTCTTCCCACTTCACATGATCGTGACAGTGCAACCACTGTTTCCATACAACACTCAAGAATGAAATCGATTTGGGAACTGTGCACGTGTATTGTTGTTGGTTTACTATTGTTTAATGATACATGTAGATAATGATGCGGGATACCAATCAATTCTAATAGATGTGCACAAATCAAGGGTCCTGGTATTTTCTTCTTACTCTTCCTGTTTGTATCTAGTTGACAGTCGAGAGGAGTAATTACCACACCCTGTGAATTAGTTTCTTTACTAAAATGCATGATTGAAGAATGTACTTGATGCAATAGCTCTGTGGGCAGGATATACATATCCTTTGCAACATCAGATGATAATTGCATCATATTGAGTTGAGTTCTATCATCTCTGACATTTGCTAATATCTGTTCAAACTTTCTTAATGGATAATTATTACTGGTATTAGAGGAAGAAGATAGTGCCGGGGCTAGAAGATTTTGTGTGTTTTCCAGTATTCTACTTCTCCGTGTTGTTGTAGATGATTGCAATTGTTGTGGCGGCGGTACTTTATTTCCAGAGTTGGTACTTCCCCCCTGCCATGGCGTTTTATAATCATGCCGTACTGATAAGCTAGCGACAGGTGATGCATATGATGTGTTCAATTTAATAGTACTACTTTTACCCAATCTAGAATGTATATATCTGCAACGCGAAAGACGATGTAAAGATATCATATTGATGGGATGTGTGGTAGGGTAGTGTGGCAGATATGATTTTTAATCGCCTAAAGTAATAGGTAGGACTTGAGATGTTAAATGAGATACTGCATTGATTTCGTTATAGTTCAGACCGCCCAGATATATTATATATTCAGTCGTCGGTATTGGTCGCCTTCAATGCAAGAAGTTGTTAGTTAGTTGTTGACCTCTATCTCGATTTGATTGATTACATATTTGTAGGTGTAACCCGGTATCTGGATGATCATATGCTATATCATCAATCTATACATTATGTACACTACTTCAACATTTTATCTCATTATCAGCTCTTGAAAAGTCAAGGCGCTTGTGATAATGGTGGATATGATACCCAAGAGAAAGACTCCAAAGTCACAAAGCATTACCGAGTCTATTACAGTCGGAGTCTTCTTCTGTTGACTTGATAGTTGCAAGACAAATAGTGGCGGCAAAACGAAGGACGTCAAGCTAACACAGAAGCATCCGATAAAGCTTACGACATGGACAAAGCCCCCCGGGATATACTCAGCCAATCCTAAACACACTAAACAGAACACAACTCTAACCAGTATCTTTTTTGGGTGCTCACTGTTTTCTAATCCTAATTTGCCTTCAATAAGCTCACCTGCAGGTATGACTATCAGTGGAGCCGTTAATGATATAACAATAATGAAAAGAAGTCGAACTAGTAGGGCAATTGATGTTCCAGGCATTGATTGTAGTACATCCCCTTCAAATGTGTATGACGGTGAAAATAATATACATATACCATTGGATATTGATATATAACCAAAGTATACCATGGATAGTCCTATTCTCAACGACTCATTGACTTGATTGGGTTCGTACATTGAATCTCTGTTCTCAACCAAAGGATGGGGCATCATATAGTTAGTCTAGCCAAGGAAACAGTCAATCAGAATTGAATACTTTTGATCACTCACCGAAAGTTGTAAATAAATGGAACAACACCGTAGCCAAAGACTACAACTCCATACCATGACGCAAGGGAAGTCACATCTTCTGGCCACATCTTCAATTGTACATCTTCTCTAAACCCAGACAGGCCATTCTCATTCAGTCCTTGGAAAACTATGACAATGAATGATATGGCAACCGCTATTAGACCAAGACCAGAACATTTGCTTAGAAATCCTACATCAGGTAAAGAAGATAAAACAACAACTACTGAGCTCGGTATTAACAGATCAACTTTTGTCTCCCCAGTAGTGAAAGGAGTATCCTCTAGGAAAGACATCATGATAACCTCATATGATATAACTAGACCAAAGAAGAGCAGGAGCATTAATACATCCAAAAGCATTAAACCTCGTCGTCCACACGCACACCAAGCCACTTGTCCATACGTTGTTGTTCCGGGCGGCGGACGTTTTATATATCTATCTTCTCCATTTGTAGACTCTATTATTGAATCTGTAGTTGCTCCATATGCTGCAGATTGTTTGTCTTTTTCAGTTTGATGTAAAATATCATTATCATCATAATCTGTAGGTAGATAATCCAAGCATCTCAATAAACAATTTGATGAATAGTAGTTCCACAAACCTATTAAGCATAATCCAATGATATTAAATAAAAGTCCACCGACTGTGGCCGCGTAGGGAAGCGCAAGTGTACCACTTCCCATACAAATCTTTGCCATGTTTATTGATGTTTGAAGGACTAATGGAGATTATACATTGTTAGTTGATAACATACAAAGATATCTCGACTCAATTCAATGTCACAACATACCTGTTGCCCTTCCATTTTTCTTCTCCTTTTCATCAATATTATTATTGTTACTATTGTAGTTAATCAGAGATTTATTCTCAGAATGATCTGATAATGATGTACCTACTTCCAAGTGCAGTTGTGTCTGTGAAGGTCTCTTCATGATATCAATTCGACGCAATCAAAATACCAACATCAATAAAGACTTCTTCGTCACATGGTAAGGTATCCTTTCGGGTATCCTATGCCAAAAAAGTTACTAACAGTATTGTAGTATTTGGTATCAGGCGAAGTTGGTGTTGTTGCTTGAAGATGATACAGAAAGGAGGTTCTAATATCAATAGGACGACTATATTTATCACTCTATTGTTCTTCTGTAGTATCATGTCTTTTGCGGTTGGTGGCAAGCAGATACTCTCTGCTTTCTCAAGGGAGAAAAGAATAGCATTTATTTGCAACAACATACGTCATTCATCGTCATTATCAACTCAGTGTAGGGTTACAGGAAGTATGGTTAATAATAATATAAACACGAACAGCAAGTCAAGAATGATTACTTCATTATATACTACAACAACAAGTGATGATGACGAGAACCACTTGAGCACACTTCTTCCCTTCGAAAAACATACACACAACTCAATTAAAATCTCTATAGACGAAGATATCTCCAATAATGGCAGTGAAGATGCATATGATATATCAACATTTCAATCTAAACTACAAGCAACTTTAGACACTGCATACGAGCTTCATAAATCTGCCATGTGGATAGATATTGACATTTCACGATCTAATCTAATATCGCAAGCAGCTCAACTTGGTTTTCAATACCATCATGCATCTGGAATGAAGGCTACTCTATGCAAATGGCTGATAAAGCATCAAGAGAGTCGGATACCAGAATATGCTACGCATCAGGAAAGTCCGCGTTTGTATTGTTTCATCATGTGATTTCATGTATTCAATATGAAGTGTCGACAAGTTGACTACTTTACTTGACCTTCGTTTGCCTTTATTTGATTGCCTTTATAAACCAAGTATACTAACAGAAGTCACTATTATCTCTTTCATCATCATAAATCGTGATAACGCGCATCTTCCAGGTTGGCGTTGGTGCTATGGTTATAAATCCAGTGAAAGATGAGATACTAGTTGTAAGAGAAGCTCGAAATAATTATCGTCCTTGGAAAATACCTGGAGGACTTGCGTGCGTTTGTTGTCGTGGTTCTCTGTCTTGCTAGCTAATTTGTACTCATACATTCTCTCATATCATCATCTAAAGTGAGCTGGGAGAGCACTTGGATGAAGCTGCGGTTCGAGAGGTTTACGAGGAGACAGGAATTGAATGCTCTTTCAATAATGTATTAGCCATGCGGCATACACACGGTATGCAATTTGATCGATCAGATATATACTTTATTTGCAAGTTAACGCCCAAGACGGATGGAGATGGTAACATGCGAGTACCTATTCCCCAAGAGGGCGAGATTGCAGCTGCAGAATGGCTTCCAATGGAGGAATATAGAGCAATGGTCTTCAATGACGATCCCAATATTGGACATCCTATGATGAAAAGGATAGTCGAAGTACTTGATGAGTCTAGTGAGATTGAAAGATTTGTTGTACCATCTATAGTTCCAGGTCGCAAGTTATCACCCTTGTATCACGCGCCTATCCAGAGTAAGGAATCTAAAGAATAACTAATATAACAAGAGAATTATTATGAATAGCATAGTGTGAAATAAAAAGCTAGAGTTATTTCTTTTATGCACTCATTTAAGATTGCATCTGCCCCATTTGACGATAGTGTCTGTTCATCTCCTGTCGACGACGGTCATCCATTGCCCTCTGTTTCATCTGAAGCTGACGAATACGCTTTCTGATAGCAACACATTGTGGGATGGGACAGTTATTGTTCTTACACCCTTGAGCATGGATTCGCAATAGAGTCCAAATTCTCTTACAAATTTTACAGCCTCCTGATGCTTTGATCTTGCAAGTTTGTCCATGCTTAAGATATGATTTCATCTTTTGACAATTTGAAGAGTTACATGTTTCGGATGTGCATCGAGAAGCATGCTCAATGAGAGCAATGTGAAGTTTTATATTCCTCTGACGTTCCTTCCTCTGCTCTTCGGTCAAACCACTGGCACTGCCTGAGCCTGTATCCACCTTGACAGGCTCAAGTTTGTGATTACATGTTCCCCTGTTGGCATATGGATCTCGGTTACATTCTTGACATAGATCAAAGTCTGGACAGGTATTGCAGTGATAACGAATACCAGAAGATATCTCACGAGCACAAGCATAGCACTGCTGCACAAACTTGGGTGCCTCACGATTTTGAAGATGCCACAATACCATCATCGATGTATGCTTGGCTCTTCTCAATTCATCAAATTGATAATGATTGCCACGACAAAGATCCAAGAAACATTGGCGAGAGTTGAAGAACTCACTATCAATTTCCTCAACATCATCATCCAGCACCCTGATGGGACGTCCAAAGCGATCGACTAACTTATCCTTATCCGACACGGCACTGTCAGATCGTTTCTTCCCAGCAGACTCTTCCGACTTGACATTTTCAAGAAGCTTGTCCGACTCACGGTATTCCATAATCTCCTTAGGAACGATGAGATTCTCAGCCTTGGCACCTTCACAATTCAAGAAGGCAACAATAAAACTCTCCTTCATACCCGAGATGGCCTCACAGAACTTTTGCATCACAGGATCGGGACCGCCATCCGCGTAGCTCTTATCTGAATTAGAACCGCTCCCATTAGTTAGAGCACTGTCAGACTTTTTGCCCTTTGACCCCTTCTTCTTCTTCCCACCCGCAGATCCCTTCTTCTTACTTTCATCATTGATCTCTTGGATAATATTCTCAGCCTCTCCAGGGAAGTAATCACCTTCAAAGTATGGCACACACGCTGCATCTAATGAGTTATCATTGAAGTACTGATCATACATGTTTGTCACTTTACCAACAATTTCACGACGTTGACACTCCTCAAGCATATCAAGGTACCATTGACGCAACCGGACATCCTTAGGAGTTTTCTGATCCTCAGGTTTGGCATAGAAGATGTAATCATCACCCTTCAATGGTGGACAGGCCCAGATGAATGCCTGCTCAAAGCCCTTGCTACGTGCATAATCGAGGTAAGATATTAAGATTTCATGATAGATGAAGGTTCGCATCTTCCTGGGTTTCATAAAATGAACACTGTCCAGATATGACACATATACAGTCTTCTTATTCGGAGCAGGGCAGTCATCACCATGCTCATAAACGTAAAGTGCAAACAGAACAACATCGACACCATCAATGTTTTGGAATACCACAATGCATTTACAACGATAGGAGAATTCATCCGGATAATCCTTATGAGCATATCTCTCTTTCATGAGGTCACGCACTTCATGTTTCCTATCTGTGGACGTTACTTGTCGAATTGTAATAGGCCCACCCGCGGAGAGAGTCTTGTATGCTCTGTCGTAAGAAATGTTCTGCAAAATGAAGAAGAAGGAGAAGTGGTGAGCTCAAATTTACCGTAATTGACGATACAAACAAAGTATGATACACGGCAACTTACCTCCATATCTGCCTTTTCCTGTGACAACTCCTTCATCCGCTTATTCACCTTCTTATGCACATCCTTCTCCAACCAATCTGTCAACTTAGTCCTTGGAATATCATTTGCCGATGGTGGCTCGGGTAAATTCGCTGGGTCACCGCCACTCTTCTTCCGCTTATCCAACAGACAAAGTGGACAAGAGTATGCAGCCGTATTCTCCTTATCATGTCGGGTATTGTACAGACCACAAATTTGATGAATCCAACGTTCACAGTCATCGCACTGAACCCAGCTCTCCTCTTGAATCTCATCGTTCTTACGTTTGTTAAGATCAGACTTCTTTACCTTGGTTACACCAGCATCGACGGTATCTCCCTTCAATTCACCATAACACTGATTACACCATGCATACTGCTTATCAGCAGTAATGAAGAAGTGGGTGTTACGACGGATACGCTTAGTGGGACAATTCGGACCATTGCAAAAGTATACGGGAGGTTCGAAATTGAGCTTCTCACCGCCACACAGGCCACACGCTTGGACCTTCTTAGAGTTCTCAGTGTGCTCCTTGTCCAACTGTTTCATGAGCTTTTTGAAGTCTGCCTCAAATTTCTTCTTCAACTCCTTGGCCATTTCATGCACGACGGTGCGTTCCTCATTGTACTTCATGGCATTCTCAAACGTAAGACGCACGTCAGAACGGAAGTCATCAAAAGAATGATAGGCACACGCATCACTCTTCTTCTGAATAGTACCCAAATCCATTGGCTTTTTAATGATATCAAAATAATCATCCAATCCCAACTCAACAGGATTCACAGGCGTGGCAAACACCCAACCGTGCTCATGCGCTTGCAGATCTTTCAGAATATTTTGGCATTTGATCTTTAACTCAGCAGGTAACAGCTTGGCAGTCTTCTTGAGTGATTGAATATGTGTCTTGACCTGCTCCGTTGTAAAGCATTCGAGGAGAGCAACATCATCAGCTGGGCCGGCTGGCTTATCGGATCGAGATGACACAGGTTGGCAAGTTCCCGAACCTATAATATGTTGCTGAGGTGTAACACCCCTTGCATACGTCGAATATTGTGGAGGTGGTAACATGCCCCTTGACGAAGCATGACCAACCTTTTGCCTCTTGTTTCTTGGCTGTTGCATCGTATTATCAATAGGTGGAGTAGTTCGTTGTCCCAAACTCGTTGGTCCGTCACCCATAATGGCTGGATCAACCTCAATATGATTATTGAATCCATTCTTGATAATCTCCTTCACGGGGTCACAAATATTACACGGAGGCTTACACCGACGGTAATGACTTAATACGTAACGACTAGACATACAGTGTCGAACCTTGCAATAGCTGTCTTTGCAATTGGCGATGTGCTTCCATAATACCTTCATCTCAGCACAGTGAGGTGTAATTGAACACGTACCATTCTCGGCAGTGCACTTGGATGCATGACGGAGTAATAATAGACGTTGACGTTTGTGACGAGACTTGGCATCTGTATCATTAGAAGGGGTGGTACTACCATTACTCGAATGCCGAGATTGTTGTTGTTGATGAGGGGGAATGGGCATGTTGTTCTGTTGACCAGGAGAAAACATATTGTTTTGAATAGGAGGCATGCCGTTCATCATAGGACCACCCATTCCATTCATCGTCGGCATCATATTTGGCATGCTGCCATTTTGCATCTGTTGTGGAGGGCCCATGTTGCTCATCTGACTTTGTGGTGGCGCCATCATGCCATTGCCAGGCATTGCATCGGGGTTGCCTTGTTGCATCATATCCATCGACTGGTCCTGTGGCATGCTCAAGACAAGGTCTTGGGCGATTCCATTATTACCATTACTACTGCCACCTCCTCCACCACTCTGATTTCCACCTCTGTTTTTCTGACTCTTTTGTGTCTTCCTAACAGTTTCCCTTACCGGGCCACACGCCGGGCATCGAGGATCCTTACACTTACGATAATGACTCAATATACTCCTACTCGAAAAGCAGTGTGGTATCCGACATTCATTGTCAGTACAACGTGCCATGTGCTTCCACAATTTCTTCATCTCACCACAATAGGGAGTGACCTTACATTTACCATCTTCATACACACACTTCGATGAGTGATGTAATAACAGAAGACGTTGCTGTTTGTGGCGGATACGAACTTTCCATTCTGGATCATTTGGATTACCATGCTGACTGCTAATTATATCTCCTACAACATCATTTGAATTACTCCCTCCTCGTCTAGAACTAGATGTCACGTTGAAGTTACCCCCACCAATACCCGCGCCCCCACTACCATCATCGTTCTTCTTTGATGACGAGCTACGGCGTGAGGATTGGCCATTGCTTCGAGAGGAACTTTGTCCACCGCCAGAGCTACCTGGACTGCCTTCCTTGGCTTGTTGTGTTTTCTTTGCAATTTCCATTGCTAACTGCTGCAGACGCGTCTTGAGGGTCGTTGTATCTGAATAGGCCTCGAAGGAGGAAGCTGAGCGGTAGAGAGATACTTCTAATTGTTTCACCATCTGAGGGAGTTTTGTCAACCACTCGGGTGAGGCATTTTTATCCTTTTGCTTCAACAGCTTGACTCTGAGATGAAGGGTAGGGAAAATAATACGAGAAAAGAAGTGTTAGGACACAATTATCCAGCTATTGCAGAAGATAAAGACACAAAAGTACATCCCCTTCAAAATACTTACATGTGCTGAATCATCTCTCTGCGATGATGCATATCATTATCACTTTGCCAATCTCCATTCAAACCACTCGGCAGGAATTGCTGCCCATACTCCCCACCTGGACCTGGTTGTTGTTGCTGTCCCGGACCGGGTGGTACTTGTCCGCCACCACCAATAGAAGTATTCACTGCTGGATTACTACTAGTAGGATTAGAACTGCCAGGAGGAGCAGCGTTAAAGTTTAAAGGTGGTCCTTGGGAGCTGGGAGCAGCTGACGGAGGACCCGTCCTTGAACTACTTGAGGCTTGGCGGACATAGTTAGCGTTGTTCTGCTGTCCATTAGCAATTGCAGGGTTGGGATATGCCCCCGAATTCTGACGCTGCATTGGATTTTGATATCCATGCTGTTGAGCCATTTGATGAAATTGCTGCTGCATAGTCTGTTGTTGTTGATGCTGTTGCTGAGCAGCAGACTGAGCCATTCCCTGTTGGTTAAAATTGGGATTAAACCCACCTTGATGATTGGGGTATTGATGTCCCATATTATTCATAGGAGGTAGGGAATTTCTATGACCCTGTTGATTAGGATTAGGTAGACCAGCCTGTCCTTGTTGGTGCATGAATCCTGAGTTTCCCACACCCATTTGCATATTATTGTTCATACCAGTAAAACTTGCACGGTGTTGCTGCTGTTGCTGACCAGCAAATCCACCGTACGGCATTTGAGGTTGTTGGACATTATTCCCAACTTGAGGCATTTGAGATTGGGATGGAGCTGACATTTGGGGTTGATTTGAGGGCTGCGGCTTTGCAGCCGTCGTGCCCTGGTTCATTCTTCTTAAAAACCAGGCCTTCTAATACGTGAAAAATATATAATTGTTGCAAAACATGAAGGTTGTCTGATGATAGTATACTGTGGTATACTTCTGTTTCAATTATTAGTATTCCCTGTAATTAATTTGTATATGAGTAGTAGAAATAAATGTATATAAAATTGTTAGAAATAATGTTGATGGTGTAGGTATATCACATGTTCGACATATTAGAAATAATACCCCCTCCACCCCACTGCAATAAAATACACCAAACACATTTACTCAAGATGATATATGTACTAAATATTGCAATTATTTAATACCATAATGCACCAATACTTTCTACACCAATCTCTTATATAAAGAGAAAGGTATAGGGGGTGATTCAAACACGAACATACGGCCCTTGGTGCATATTAAAATATTATCATCTACAGCCACCCAATTAAAATAATATTTACCCCGTACCATCATTTACTTTCTAAGTGTAATAATAATGCCTTACCTTGATATCAAACCAATGGCCGCCTTTGTTTGAGGCCGTCAAACTTTTACTATTCGCTATGCTGTTTCTAACGCTTACTTTAAATAGGGATACCGCTACATAGCTTGGATACCAGATGGTATCCTTCTTTTCCTAGGTTAGGTACTGCCCAAGGACATTTTAGACTACTTCAACTCTTACTTCTGTACTCATGTGTCGTAGTAGTTCTCGACCTATAGTTGCCGAGCCAAATCCTAAGAGGTTTTATCATCAGTACAAATTGGTAGTACTCATAATCATTTGCGGTTTTGTGTCCTTATTTTTATGACGAATCTAGTGGTCGAACGTCAGAATAGAACCGCTTCTTGAGCATTACAAAACCATCTTCCTTGAAATTATCAGTCGGAACAACATACTCGTCCTCTGGAGAGAAGTCTTTCCAAAACTCTCCTTCTGCTCTCAGATATGAATTCACATCATCTAACGCCTCTACTAAATTAGAACCCAAATTCTTTGCCCGGGTACAACTAAAGCCTCGATCTGGGTCTGGATTAGTCTCACTGTCCTTGTATGGCATCTCTAGCGTCAAACCTAAACAATTGAACCGGCACGAAACTTGATTTGTTGCTACATTCATATATTTTAATGCATCTTCCTCACTCTCTGGTGGCGGATACCCGATCTTCTTTTGCACATCGGAGTTGGCACGTTGGTACGACGCGATAAAGTATCCATGTAAATGCTTGATTCGGTCACCCCAAACTGGAGTCTTCTCGGCTCCTGAAAAGAATACATATGGTAATTCTTCATCCCCATGGACGTCTAAGAAGAAATCACATCCAGTCTTATCCATCTTAGCCAACACGGCATATGCCTCTGGAGATCGTTCTAATGTCGGCGCCTCATACCCCTCGTGAACAGTGGCCCATTCTCGATTAAGATTTGCACCCACTGAGTTTGTTCGTAGATGTCCACGAACAGCTCCATCTGGACACATGCACGGAACTATGTATAATCTATATTGTTCTAATACACGCTTAGTAGCCTCATCTAACTCGCCATCAACTCCAATTCCTAGCAATCTTTGTACAAAACCCTCAGCAAAGAATTCAGCCATTGTCTCACCCGGATGCTGACGATGTTGTATCCAAGCAACTAATTTACCATTCCCTATTGATATACACTCGATTTCTCGTCCCTCACGTGTTTGACCTAATGATTCAATTGTTGGATTGTATTCACTACATGGACTACCTCGTGTAGAGATTTGTTCTGAGCAATCGGCAATCAATTTGAGATGACGATTGTATG
>Ga0214481_100100_pt1 | contig 38732 bp, 27 predicted proteins | sample M1_20Mar14CPVII9_4_FD_165057 | JGI IMG/M metagenome (GOLD analysis project Ga0214481, IMG submission 165057) | Marine eukaryotic communities from Monterey Bay, California, United States - M1_20Mar14CPVII9sort6BwellG10 | ecosystem: Environmental > Aquatic > Marine > Unclassified | place: USA...
CAGCAATGTATAACGCAGCGTTAAGTTTATACTACGTCTTGACTGTCAGCTATCAGAAGAATGAACAATCAATGAAAAAGTTCGAGAAATGGGCACATGCAACAATCTTCTTCTTCTGGATTGCAACAGGAATTGCAGGGGTTATACTTGGCCTATTCAATCCTGCATTATTTGACTGCTGGATATTTGATGAACCTGCCTTTTGTTCAGAAATACCGGGCTTAGAATGCAATCGACCATACTACGGTGTCAGCTATGTTGCTGCTCAATACTATCTATATTATATTTGGATATACGCTGCATTTGTGATATGTGCAGTTGCAATGTTTATGGTTTACAAGACTGTTTATAATCAAGAGAAGAAGATGACAAAGTATGGTAAATCAACAACAGCATCCTCGCAACAGGGAAGATCAGAAGTGGGAGAAAAAGGTATTGAAGCATCTTCTTCATCAACTATAGGACCTCTTACACGAAGTAGTGTCGAAGCAAAAGATACAACTAATACAAAGGATCAATTCAAGCGCTCTCGCCGAGTTGCAAGTCAAGGAATCTTTTATGTTGGGTGAGTTTGTGTATATGATATGTGAGTTGAGATGTACAGAGTCTAACCATTTTCTTCTCTATAGAGCGTTTTACATCACTTGGTTTATACCTACAATGTGAGTTGCTACTGTCTTATGTACTCTTTTGATGACTTACACACGACAACTAACATCCACTACCATGTATACGCACACATCAGAAATCAAATATATGCAAACGTGACGGGAGCGCTTAGTCCATTTCCTTTGTTTTGTCTAGCGATGTTTTTCATTCCACTTCAAGGATTCTTCAACTTTATGGTGTATATGAGGCCACGCTTTGTACGTAAAAAGACTGGTAGGTCTCAATCAAGTGCCAAATCTGATGCCTACTTGCCTCCACTGGATCGCTTAAAGAGGACTCTACGACGGGGCACATCTACAGATGAAAGTCCAGTTTCGGAAATACCAGTAACAACTTCAATAGCTGACAATAATATCAATACAAAAGATGTGAACTTGAGCAATGAGGAAGAGACTAAAGAAGAGGAAGCTTAAAGAGGAAGCTTAGAGAGGAAGATTAGGATATAAAGATTTCCTAAGTCATTAGGGGTATATTTAACCTTTACCGACAACATAAGTATGTCTTTGCTCATGATGTACATATAAATGCAGACAAAACAAGTAAGAGTCCGGTAGGTAGCTAATACAATCGCTCTTCTCCCACAGGATACCATGCAGGATACCTCATGCAAAAAGATATTTTTTCAACAACAACTTCTCTTGATTGACAAAAATTGACAACATATGCGTTCTTAGCTACCAACAATCCGAGCACCGAACAGAACCATTAGATGATATCAACAACAGCATAATCTACTGAAGAAATGATTAGGCATCATCTTTATTACAATCGTCATTATCGACATATCAATTTTTTACTACTCTCCATTATTCTTCTATCAATGCAAATTGCATTGTCATTTGCAGTACAGCATAGTTTAGCATACATACAACCTAAAGGAAGTAACATATCAAAACCATTACGAGCTTGGATGTGTTCCGGAAAGAGTAATAAGCAGTTGGTTGACAATCTAGCAGCGGTAAGTTTACACATTGAATGTGTGGTTAAGATATTATGTACACATGATATGTATATCTTTTTATGCTTATGCAAACTCATGTGCATGTTTTGCATATCTTACACATGTACAATGTTTCTTTTACATAATGTGCTGACTTACAAACATTTATAGGCCGGTATTGTCAAGTCACCAATTAACAAAAAAGCTCTACTTGCAGTTGATCGACGGAACTATGTACTAAATACAGACTATGCTTACGAGGATAGTCCACAACCCATTGGTTACCATGCTACAATATCTGCTCCACACATGCATGCTCATGTCTTAGAAGATCTACTACCACCATTGATTCAGGCTTCAAAGAATGATCCAACAAAAGCACTAAAGTTATTGGATGTAGGATGCGGAAGTGGGTATTTAACAGCAGTCTTTGGAAGAATGTTAGAACTTGTAAAAGGAAAAGGGAAAGTATTTGGTATAGATGTCATCCCAGAGCTTGTTGCCATGAGTCTAAACAATATACAAAAAGAAGATGGAGATCTATTCGAGTCCAATACTGTGGAAGTCATGGTAGGAGATGGTTGGAAGGGTTACCCAGCCGAAGCTCCGTACAATGCAATACATGTCGGTGCAGCTGCTGCTACTTTTCCTAAAGATCTCTTGAACCAACTCTGTCTTGGTGGAGTTATGGTTATACCTGTAGGTCCTGACGGAGGAATACAACACTTGTATCGAGTGGAAAGAGGTGGAGATAGAGGAGAAGTTGTTGGTGAGAGGAATAATGATCATTCAAAAGGATTTGTTGAAGATGATTTTGAGATTCAAAAGCTATTGGGAGTTCGATATGTTCCCCTCGTTCAGTCCATATAGTTGGGTTGTTATCTTGTTGCAAAAGAATGTATTTTATTGAATGATACTACTAGGTTAGACTGATGCTAGATACTACTTAGGTTAGATTGATTGTACATCCTATTTTATTGTCTTATCAATGTATCGAGCCACAGTGTGGCATGTTCAACCTCTTCTAAAGTGTGATGTGTCGGTTCAGTTTTAGTTGTCCTTGCTTTCTTTAATGGTCGAACACAAAGATCTTCATTTGGTATTGTCTTTGGTGGTTCAATCTCTACTATTTCAAGCCGTGTTGGAATGGCTGATGCCGATTCTGAGATTGTCAAAACATCAAAACAAACCAAGTTCAATGTGTCGTTGGTCACTTTGGCTGACAGAGCAAATAGTTCTCCTTGTAGCTGGGATATTCGCTTTGTCTCGCCATCTCCTTCTTTCACTACTTTTTCAACAATAGTCTGGCGTAGAAGTACACTCAGTGGTGGAATACGAAGCAAACTCGAATTAGAACTACTGTCAATGATACCTCCAGCTACGTCTACTACCGGATCAATACCGCCAGCAATCTTCAACCCTATTGTTCCTACACCAAACACTGACGCTATGCCAGAACAAGTTATCAGTGATGCTCTAACATCATGACATGTTTGGTTGATTGATTTTTCACGCAATGATACTGATTGTGCATCAATATCATTCCAAAGACCACCAACGCCACACTTACGGCCTAATGTATCCATTGATCTTGACAGAGCATCAAAGGCATCACGAACGATACGACCAGTTGACTCTCGTGAGGCAATATCGGCTACTCCTCGCTTAATAGTTCCGCCACTTCTGGCAAAAGCAGATGCCATTGAGGCATTACGCAATGATTGTACATCACTTGAGGATGGGTCATTACACGCCAATAGGCGTAGTAGAGATGCTGGTCGAGGAAAGATGGGTAGAAACCTACCAGATCTAGAATCACATGCCAATCTGAAGAGTACAGTTGGCGTCCGTCTATCTTTGGCTGTTGTCTTTGATGAAGTTGGGTAGGTTATGACCGCTGCAACTGAAATCGTACCACATTCAACCTCTAGATGAATCCACCCTGGTAGTTTATTAATCTTTTGTTTGTTCAATGATGTCACTACTGCCTGACATCTTCGATCAGCGCACAATACTGTCGCGGCCAGTAGAGCATCACTCATTGATAGTTGGAATGAATCTTGTATTGATGATAATAACTTGTCAGCATTTCGTTTCATATGATGACTAATGGCAGTGGTGGTGTCGTCGTCGTTTTCATAACCTGATCCACCACTGAGTGAGACCACTAGCCCAACAGTCGGGACAGCGCGGATACAGAGCGACAATCGCTTATTACCTCGATTATCTGACTTTGGTAAGAAGTTGTCATCTTGTCGTTGATTTGGAGTATTCGTTGATACATTAGAGCTCATTTCATCAGTCTTACAATCTGATAGATCACCCACTCTTGGTGAACCATATCGATCATCACATGACCAGAAGTGTACAGCCATTACAGCTATAGGAGCTGGCTCGTCATCATTTGTCTTTCCTTCTTCACTATTACCAGTAAAAAAGTGCACTGGTGAGACCTGGATACATTCATTCGTATGTCCTCCTCGAGCAGATGATGATTTACCACCAGTACTACTCGATCCACCCCATGCTCCTCGCCGTAATGCCTCAGCTTGAGATGATAATATTTCCATTTGAAGTGATAATGCGAATGCATGTGCAACCTCAAACAATCGATAAAGTGGCCGGGGTACAACTGGCGTTTGTTTCTTTTCATCACTCATGGACACAGTTCCATTACTACCAGTAGCCTCAGCTTCTTCATTCATCTTACGACAAACAGCCTCCTCAACAATCATACAACGTTCACCAATTCTATGCAAATCAAACATTTGCTTCTTATTCAATACTAATTGATGATCCGATTCACCTGTTTTAGGTGAACAATTTACATGTATTGATAGTAGTTTCCATGATGCCGTGGACGGGTCTTCATTTAATACTGATAACTTTGCCTCTATTGGATATTGTTGTAGTTTTGTATTTGTAGTATCATCGTCTGCTGCCACTGATTGCTGACGTAAGGCCTCAGCAGTGGATACTGTACGAGGTGTACTATAGGTAAGCCGGATAGATCCACCACCTTTCCCTAGAATAACACGCCATGGTAACTTGTGTGAGTGTTTATCTCCACTTTTACATGCACCAACTTCACCCAATACCAACTTTCGTCGTACTGCCGATGCTAATCTTGCTTGTAACTCTGATGTCGAATATGCTCTTTCGTTAGATGTTTCATACCTGTCTACGGCAAGTGCAACATCTGTTGGAAAATCTGGCCATCGTCCTCCACCACCTTCTCCAACTTTTGTTGTATCAATCTCCATATCATCACCACCATTCTTAACTCCACTCTCATTTGCAGCAGGAGTACTCAAGACACATAATGCACCCAACACATCATGACAATGACTCCGTGCCTTCCATAACCCGTCATGATGAAAGTATAATGCATCTTGTGCCTCGTCCTGTGATACCCAACCACTCTTAACATATTGTAATGCATCACTTGATACTTGTACTGTTGCACCTAATCGTGGTGGCGGATCGAATATCTTTACTCCTGTTGATGTTGTTGATGGTGACTCGGTAAATAGAGATGAAGTATGATTATTCTTCAAGGCATTTTGTTGTAATATAGCCGAATGAGATTTGGGTAATGAACTAGCAGTTAGGGCATAGACATGTGCTATAGACTTGGTATGTTGAACTATCCGTCTTGTTAATTCATGTCGACGTTGGGCGAATGATAAGTTTGACATGCGCTGTTTCCGTGTTTCAAGTATTGAATCATTCGGGTTTGATGGGTTTGTGTTAGTTGTATTAGTAGTTGTGTTATTGGTTGAAGAATCATTAACACCCAAGGCAGCTGCTGTGAGTTTCTCTTCAACAGATGCTACTGCATTTTCACCAGCACTAGTAGTAGCTGTACTACTACTATTATTAGCACCTGCTGTATTTGATGTGTTATCTCCTTCTCCACCTCCAGTAGTATTGTTTGCAGTGGCATTACTATTAGCCACGGATACAATTTTGATATCAGAATGCACTAGATTATATATATCTTGATATAAATCATCAGTAGCGGCATTAACTACTGTGGATAAAGGCGCGGTTGCCAAGGCGCCAGTCTCTGTAAGAGAAAGAGGCAGCGGTGGTTTACCCCGAGGTGGCTTTGATATATCCTGCTTTACCATCAGTTTGGTTTGTAGTTACTGAATTATTTCCACCACACAAATTGAGAGGGAGTTAATTAACGACCGCCGTGATATTGCAATTATCTGATCACACCAAATGAGAGAATGTTAATAAAGATTGATTTACTGACAGTATTGCCTGTATAAGAACTTGATATGCAGCGGGGTTCTATCACATTGATTGCTGGCCTATCGATTATCGATTACTCAAATATTATGAGAGTATACATGGGCTATTTATAGAGTACAGCGCGAGTACAATACATATCTTTCTTCCGCTGCTGTACTTTTCACTTTCACTTGTCTGGTCCTAATGCTTTACGATCAGCGGTCATGGATTGATAGTATATCTCGGCTCGTTGCATAATACTAAAGTTAATCAACACAAAGAACAAACATAAAATATCAATACTTAGATAGAATCTCAACACAAACTTTACTTGGACTAAATCTCAATACAAACTTTTCCAGTAAATATCTTCTTACAACTACTAATGATTATGATTCGACAGCAGCAACGATGTTGTTTGCGGTTATTGTGTACTAATAGTGGATCTACTACATTCATCGGCGGCAGTAGTATTAGTAATAGTAGAACAACAAACAATCATCTATCAATATCATCATTCTCATCCATGAGTAACAAAGTAAAGAAGTCAGATGATGGCCATTTTAGAGTTGTCGGGAGTTCCTCTGCTGGACTTCCCGACTTTATTGAACATTGGAATAGAAATTTATTTAAACAAGTTGGCTATGGGTTAGTTGCAATGTCGGCTTTATCCCTCCCATTAGTTGGCGATATCATTCTATCTTCTGGTCTTGCAATTGGTAGTGGTGGTTATTGGTACCTAGGAATACAGGATATCAATTCAAAGCAGAGTATTAGACGTAACTTTCCCGTTTTGGGAAGAGTTAGATATATACTGGAATCGATCAGACCAGAGATTCGTCAGTACTTTATTGAGGGAGATGAGGAGACTGTGCCTTTTAGCCGGATGCATCGAAGTATCGTGTATAAACGAGCTAGAGGTATTTCTTCAACCATGCCGTTCGGTACCAAACGAGATACGTTATCTCCCGGTTATGAATGGGTTAATCATTCCATGTACCCCACCAAGTTAGGAGAACAAAGAGTCATGATTGGAGCTAATAATCCATTGGTAAAGCAACCGTACAGCTCCTCGTTATTAAACATTAGTGCCATGAGCTATGGTGCCTTGTCGGATAGAGCAATACTAGCATTATCAGCAGGCGCCAAGCTAGGTGAATTTTCACATAACACAGGTGAAGGAAGTATTTCAATGTTTCACCTTGAAGGAGGAGCAGATCTTGTCTGGAACATTGGAACTGCTTACTTTGGTTGTGGGTCATTTGGTGAGAATGAAGAAAGGGTATTCGATCCGGAGTTATTCAAGGAGAATGCAAAACATGTCAAAATGATTGAGATTAAGCTGTCTCAAGGAGCTAAGCCTGTACATGGGGGCATGCTACCTAAAGAAAAGATTACACCTTTGATTGCAGAAGCAAGGAATCTACCATGGCCAGTAGAACAAGATTGTAACTCACCTCCTAGACATAATGCATTCTCGACACCTCAAGAAATGTGTGCTTTCATTGCCGAGTTGAGAGAACTGTCGGGTGGTAAGCCCGTTGGTATTAAATTGTGTATTGGACAGCCAGAGTAAGTACTTTTTCTACATTGCTGCAATCTAACCGAATTTATACACTCACTGCCCACACCTTGTTTTTCCTTTTAAACAATACAGGGAGTTCACTGCTTTGGTCCATGCTTTTATCGAAACAGGGCAACATCCTGACTTCATAACCGTCGATGGAGGAGAAGGTGGCACTGGAGCAGCTCCACCTGAGTTTAGCAACTCGATCGGTACTCCATTAGTAGAAGGACTAAGCTTCGCCCATGCAGTCTTAGTAGGAGCTGGTTTTAGGGATCCAGTTGATAAGTCAAAGTCGAAGATTGCCCAAGCGGAAAGCATCTGACCGGTATGAACCTGTTTAAAAGCATGTGTTTAGGAGCAGATGTATGCAACTCGGCAAGAGCATTCTTGTTCAGTCTGGGCTGTATCCAAGCTTTGAAATGCAATACAAATACATGCCCGACAGGAATAACAACACAAAACCCAGATCTAGCGTTTGGTTTGGACCCTACAGAGAAACAAGTGCGCGTTGCAAACTACCATATGGAGACGGTCAAGGCTTGTGTCGAGGTAATGGAGGCTGCTGGTGTTAAATCATCTGCCGAGATTCACCCTGCTTTGCTTGTAAAGCGAATATCTATCGGTAAGTCTCGTGACTATAAAGAAATATATGATCACTTGCAAGTCAAGCCGGGTGAATTACTCGATATGAAAGGTCCTCGACGTCTTTTAGAGGCTTGGGATCTAAATGACGGTATTGTAAACAGAGTAGTGTAACACTGTATAGCTCACAAAATAACGCAATAAGCACTTCCAATCCAGTAGCTGTTAGAACCCTCAAGTGAAGGGCTATTTGCAATTTTTCACTTGGCAGGGAGGATACCTAGTATTCATGGTATCCTTTAATTTAGCATCACTCTGAGTGTTGTCATTGAGATTGAGGAGATGATTGATGATAAAGACTGTTGTTCCATACTACTCTGAAGAATGGCACATCAATTGAATAAACGAAGAGAAAATTCTTCTACAGGGGTGAGATTCAGCTATGAGGGAATTGGAATCATCATACCTATGCATTGCACTTTGAAAAAAACTCACATCATCCATATCTTTCTAAATCTCGTCTATCTTTATCACACAGACATGTGGGTATATCATCTTCGTCATATCGAACATATTCATTATCACGTATATGTTATGGGTATTTCTGCCTGACTATATTGTAGAAAGCATCACGTAAGTACAGCTGTGTATGCAAGTAGTTATGTCATTGCAATGCAAACTGATGCTGCATCTTCAACCTTTATTCAGAGATGAACCATATAGATATTACTACACAGCAAGAGAATCGGCAGGGTATATACCAGCCTACCTAGCATTGTTGTTTGTCTTTATACCAGTGTTGTACATGGGGTTGAATATAGTTTATCATGATTCGGATAACATTAAGTGGTGAACAATAAATGATACCATAGTTAATGAGAGCAAATTACAAACTAATCATACACAACAATAGATGGGTTCATTTGATGTAGTTTTTTACATGCAACATACTTGGGACTATATACATACAATCTATAGTAAAATAACCACTCGAAAAGCAAAGCTCCCCGGCACAGCCCAACAAATCCATGCCCTTCAATCGTTGAATAGACCAAATACAATTCACAGAAACAAATAGTGAACAACCCCCATTCGAATACTATACTCATTTCTTTCTCCTCTTTTTCTTTGTCTTTTCCACCTCGACTTCTTCTTCCTCTTCCTCCTCGCTCTCCTCGCCTTCTTCATCTTCATCAATCTCTTGCAGCATTGTGGGACAAGGTTGTTCATCCAATATACCACTGCAAAAGTAAATAATCTGCTTCCTACCAATCTCCATAGCTGCCCTTGGTCCCATGGCATAGGCCAATACCTTACCATCCTCACCGGCAAATGCACTATCTCCCGGTTCTTCAATCTTATCTCTCAAGATATAATCCAATGAAACAAACCTTTCAAGTAAAGCATCAATATCAGGTGTTTCTCCCACTCCACCCTCATCAATGGGAGTTCCCAATGACTTACGACCACCACTCTGTCGACTCTTTTTCTTCCCTTCTACACTGGGTGGTTCACTTGGGATGTTTTCATCCACACGGTGCAGCAGATTGTACAAATGATGTTCTGTAATCCACCTTGTCTTTTTACCTGCACCCTTCATCTGTCCAGAACGTACTTGTGCTGTACCCTTACAGAATGCAAATGCCAATATCATCATTAACACACCCTTATCTGCCATAGTTTCCACATGTTGTGAATGAATATTCGTTGAATGTGTACCATGATCATCATCGGCAATGTTATTAATCAAATATAATCGATTTTTAAATTTGGATGGTAAATCCTCCTCCATCTTCTCAGGGACACGACGTGCCTCAAATCCAAATACTTTCTTCAATCGATCATTAGCATCCTGAAGTAATGCACCACCTACACGTTCCTTCTTTAGATTCTCGCCCAATGCCTGAGTGATACATTTTGTCCTATCAATAGTTTCACCACCTAATGCCTTGAATAATAAAATACGTGATAAATCAGTGATAACCTGATTACGTGCTGTTGGGTTTAATGCATTGAGTTTCTTCCGTTCGGCACCCTTTTCAGCATCTATGAATTGTGATTGATCTGCATCTACCTGTGTTAATCCTAATTGTGTCTGTGTGTAATCAAAATTGTTGGTACTTGGTTGTTCATCATCTTCATCCTCGAGGATGAATGATGTTGTTGTTGGATTACCACGACCTAATCTTGGCATATTATTATGTTGCTTCTGCTGTTTGAGGAGTTGGATAATATGATATGTATCAGTATAGGTACTATATAAATATAAAATGCATCTGAAAGTTTACTCGGTACATGAACCATAAAAATAAAAATTATTAAACATAAATCCTGTGTCTTTTACATATCACCTCTAATGAACGCCAATCGACAACCGTTATAACTAGCCATATATTAAGCAATAAATTCAGATATGCGCACCTACTAATTAATCGTTTGTTACCAATATAAATGGTTAGTTATACCGCCACAATTCAAGTTGCTGAAAAATGACACACAAAAAACTTGCTAGGATACCTACACCACCAAGCAAAGGTCGACTTGAAATACAGGAAGGATGGTATTGTTGCTTATATGCTTCGTCATTGTCATTGATCAATAGCTGCTTTTACTGTAAATGATGTATAATAAGCAAATAGGATGGTCTTATCTTAGGGTAAGTCGTATCAGGTCGTATCACTTATCATTTATTAGCATTCATAATCGCCTCATATACTTGAACTGCTTGCTTCACAGCCTTGGCATTGTGTACTCTTAGTATGTTGCAATCTTCATTCTTCCCACTATCACTTCTGCTCTGCTTTATTGAAGCCAGACATGCAGCTATAGTTCCATAATCTCTCTGTTCTGGATCTGTCTCACCAGTAATCTTACCAATGAAACCCTTTCTACTTGGACCGTACAAGAATGGTAGATTGGCACATGATGATCTCAATGTGTCTACACCTTTCATCAATGACAAGTTGCCATCTAAATCCTTGGCAAAGCCAATACCTGGATCAACAACTTGAAGCCATCGTGGTATGCCCGCCGCCTCTGCCGCAGCAGATCGTTGCATAAGTTCTCTAGCCACAACTGACACTACTCCACTCTCATCATCAGTTGTAGAGCCACTACTACTGTCCACCTTAGTGTAATTGGTCAATGATTGCATAGTCTTGGGATTGCCTCTCATGTGCATAATAATCATTGGAACCCCCATTGAAGCTACACACGATAACATCTCTGGATCATGAGTACCACCCGACACATCATTGACAATGTCTGCACCTGCCTCGATTGCTGCTCGAGCCACTACAGCATGTCGTGTATCGATTGATATGGGAATATCAGAACCTTCTTCTCGTATCTGTCTAATGACTGGTATGACACGTTCAAGTTCTTCTTTGATAGCTACTTCTTCAGCTCCTGGACGTGTTGATTCACCACCCACGTCTATAATACCTGCACCATCTTTGACCAATTGAAGTGCCTGTGATGCTGCCAATTCAGATGAGTTAGAAAGCTTTCCACCATCACTAAAACTATCTGGTGTGACGTTGAGTATTCCCATGATTATTGTTTCGTTGAAGAGTAGCATTCGACCTCTTGGTAGTGGTAGCACTCTCATTGCCTCGTCTTCTACATTAGTAGTTGAACTATTGTGTTGTCGTTTGAGCAATGAGTCAAGTAATTCAGACATGGTCTTATTTGATATTGGATGTATAATCTTATCATTATCACTTTTCTTTCCTTCTTCTAAATCCTTCATGGGTGATAAGACAAATTCTCTTTCCAACATTCTAGGATGTGGAATTTCCAACCTCTCTGTATTCATTACAAGAGAATTGGGCATGACTTCATTATCGTCCAATGTCTCTGCGGCTGTACCATCATCATTTGTTATTTCATATCCATCAAATAATAAAATATCTAAGTCGACTGGTCGTGGACCAAATCTTTGCGCAGTACTATTAAGATCACGTCCCAAGTCACTTTCAACACATTTAATAGATGATAGTAATTCCAATGGTGATAATGAAGTTTCAACTTCAACTGCACCATTTAAGAAACTTGGTTGATCTGTAACATACATGGGTGACGTTGAGCGTAAGTAAGATGTTCGAATAAGTTTAATTGATGTAGGATTGCTAGTTTGCAGTAATTTTAATGCTTTTGCAATATTTTGATATTTATCTCCTAGATTTGATCCTACTGCTAGATATGCCCTTCTCCATGATGGTGGTTTCTGTGATTGATTTGGTATAGTTGATGATGTGGTGTTGTTGGTTCTAATTGTTGAGTTTGTGCATATGATGTGCTCATTATCACCTCCACGCAATTGTTGTGTTATTGCAGTTGAGAGTAACGACGGTTTATTTACAAAAGGATAATGATGAATAGATCTTCTTTTATTATAATAATGGTGTTTATTAACATCAGTTTGATATGCAAGTAATGACGATTGCCAACCTCGACGAGATGACGATGATGACGTGACTTGTGAGGTTAAGATATTCGACGGTGTACTACCGCAAGAACGACGCAAAGCTAGCATGAATAAGGCGATATATAATGCAATATATACTGGGTTCTTCCTACTCATTTCCGTCTCTATGAGCTATATATGCGCCTCTCTACGGCCACCTTTATATCACTGCAACAAATAGTAAGTATGTTTTATCGCCGCTCGTGGGAGTTGGGGGTACGTTAAAAGATACCGTTATCTGAAACTCAACTTATTGCAATGTTCCCACCACCTTCACGCTACATATTTGAACTGACAAACCATAGCAACAACTCAACTACTATTGCATAACCATCATCTACCTATCTCTCTCTCAACCTCATTAATTAATGGCGACAACTAAGCAATGTCTAACACCAAGCAAGGGTGCGTCACGCTTACCGAGCAATCCCTTATCTTTATCTCCAAATAAAGGTGGTCATACACCAACCAAACGTCGTCCAGCCACCACACCAAAGAAACGCTTGGGTAATAACAGTTCTAATAATATCCCATCACTCTCACCACCATTATTACGCACGCCACCCAAAACAATATGCCGCCAAGGCAGTTCAAATTCCTCAACTGACAACATTAGTAGTGGATGTAGTACACAACAGATAATCTCATCAACATATTCAAGTGATAGATTCATACCCAACCGTTCAACACTACGTGTGGATATTTGTCGTGCATCTGTGGAATGTGCCGAACGTAACTTGGATAAGACGTTTGAGAAATTAACTAAACGTCAGGCGGAATTATTAGGTGGTAGTGGTGGTGAGAATGGCAATCCAAATGGAAGTAGCACTACGCCTCCTCCTGTTCATGTTCCACCAACTACTGGAGCTTCTCCTGGCACAACTAATGCAACATCTAATACTGGTGAAAGTTCCACAACACCACTACAAGCTGAATTTAATAGACGTATGAGAGGTGCACTATTGAATATTCCCATGGATGATATCGGTAGTAGAAACATTGGTAGTACATCATCAGTTCATACAGTGTCAACTAATAGTGGTGACACTGCAAGTCATCATCAATCATCAGTAACAAGTAGTCCAATGGGTGGTAATCATAACCGTGAGAATGTCAATAGTATAGTTTATGCTTCATTGAATAATGATGATTCATCAAGTAGTGGACATATAAGTGCTGGATCTTCGCCTCTTCCACGACGGGGTAATATGCAACGTATGTTATCATTCCAAGGGACAAAGCGTGAGGAAATAACAAGTGTTTCAACATCATCTTATCGTTCTATGAGTTCATCTTCAATTGATGATACTTCAACAAATAATAATGGAGGTGGTTCTTCAACTCCATGTTCAACATCTCCGAAGCGTCGTTTGATTCGACAACAATCTGCTATCAGTTCACGATCATTAGTATCACCCAACTCACCAATTAGACGTCAGTTATCTGCATCTACCTCTTCTTCAAATAGTAACCGTGGAGGCAATAATAATGTAGATCCATTCCAACATGATCAATTACATGTCTTACATCGTGCTGCATCAAATTCACAAAACTCTCACTCAACATCGGGAACATCACCATTTGATTCACTATCACAGGCTGAGAACCGATTACGAAATGTTACCAAAAGTATAGGAAGACGTATACCAAAGACTCCATCAAGGATATTAGATGCACCTGAGTTGGTTGATGATTATTATCTAAACTTGGTATCTTGGAGTGAAAGTAATGTACTCGCTGTGGCGTTAGGTCAATGTGTCTACTTATGGGAAGCTGAGACTGGTAATATCAAACATCTCTTGACATTACGGGAAGAAACTGACTTTGTAACAAGCGTGAGTTGGGTGAAGGATAAAGGGAATAGTCATTACATTGCAGTGGGTACGAATCATAACATTGTACAATTATGGGATGCAGAAGCTGAACGTCGCTTACGAAGTTTAGATGGACACTCGGCACGTGTTGGTGCGTTAGATTGGAATCAACATTGGTTAAGTTCTGGTGGTCGAGACTCGTTAATTGTCCAGCATGACGTGCGTAGTCGTAACCATGTTGTGAGTACCTACGTTGGTCATACTCAGGAGGTATGTGGATTGAAATGGAATGATGAGGGTAGTACACTTGCATCAGGAGGGAATGAGAATCTTCTCTGTTTATGGGATGCATCTATGTCACATCGTCGTGGTCCGGGCACACCTGGTTATAATCAAAACAATTATGATATGAACAATATTGGTCCTAGATTGGCTTTAACACAACATAAGGCAGCTGTGAAGGCTTTGGCTTGGTGTCCATTCCATCGTGGACTATTGGCAAGTGGCGGAGGGACCGCTGATCGTACAATCAAGTTCTGGAATACCAATTCAGGTGCAGTATTGCAATCAATTGATACCGGAAGTCAGGTCTGTTCATTACTCTGGTCAAAGCATCAACGAGAGATATGTTCAAGTCATGGTTTTAGTGAGAATCAGTTGATTCTATGGAAGTATCCTACCATGACAAAGATTCAAGAGTTCAAGGGTCATACTGCTAGGGTGAGTTTTGTGTATGTTGTATTCTTATAATGACTAATGTTTGTGACTCGTAACTCAACTGCTATTGCTCAGGTTCTTCACATGGATCAAAGTCCAGATGGTGGATGTGTAGTCTCAGCTGCAGCTGATGAAACTCTACGATTTTGGGATGTATTCGGATCTCCGCCTAGCGAACGAAAGGCTAACAACCTTGCTATGGGAAACTTCTGCGGTAGCTCAATGATACGATGAGAGAGGAAGATATGTATGTATATTATGTATATGATTATAGAAGGTATCTGTACAATATAGAGTGTGTTTTTGTTGTGTGTTTGAGAAAATGATACGTATTATACAAGAATGAGGAGAGTTTAGGTGAAGATAGTCAGGAGCAGCTAAGTTGGACCTTATGTTTTACATCATGTTATAATAGACTCAAAGCCATTAGCCTATAAACCTAGCCCTATCATGCAAGTGATTTACGTACGATATCCACAAGTCCTCTAGACTTCTCGAGTGCTTCAGATGCCGGCACACCAAGAAAGTACCAGAAATTGTCAAACACAATGTTTCGTTCTTCATCGTATACAACCGAGTATTCTCTACCCATCCATTTTTTCAGTTTGGTATCGTCCGAATATCCAGATACAAGCTTGGCAAGGATGTAGTTCAAAGGCATGAAAGACCACGATGACCCTTTCGTGAAGAGAAGGAGCTCACGGACCGATCCGGGGCCACTCTTTTTATAAATGATTGCCTCAGCAGCTTCCATAACTTGGTTTGATACACTTTGATACAACTGACTATTGCTATACTCGTCGCCATCATCGTACAAATCAAAACATCTGTCCATTTCTTCAAGTATTGCCTCTTCTTCCATTTCCTCCCCAGACTCAAGTTCCGAAAGAGCTAATCGAACTGCTACTTCACTACATTTCGAGGAGCGATAAGTCTCCCCTTCAATTTTCAACCGATCAGCGGCAAAGTTGTTCAGCTCTTTGATGTGTAAGGATGATAAATGCTCACTCAGCAAACCGTCTTGTTCTCCATTGCCATATCGACCGTGCGATACGAACAAGAATGGCCAAATTGCATTCTCGTCCCATTCGTTGAAGTAGTATCCATCAGTAACTTCATTAATACATCTCATTAATACGTCCTGCACTTCCCTCGTTTCCACAAAACTTGATACTTTTTCCCAATTTGCTCCCCAGTCATAATATACCGGTTCAGCGAAGCGACCATTTTCATCAGGAATAGCAGTAGCAGTTGTTCCCGAAGTTGGACTCTCATATGCCACTCCATCTCCAGCCCATTGTCCAAAGAACTGATCACGTTGCCCACGAATCGATTCAACCTCAATGTTCATATTTCTTCGACGCGTTTCATCAGCCAATAAACAAAGTTTATCAATCCTCATTAAGAGATCATACCAACAATCAACTTCATTTAGCCGGCTAGTAGCTTTTAGAAGGGGTGGATAATGTGTCTCCGCTAGGCTCTTCAAACATGATGCACATCTTGGATCACGAACTACATTACGCCAACTGCGGCATGTGCCAGCCGTAGCTATGAATTCCTGTTTATCCATGTAACTAAATGTTTTGAGAAGGATCTCCTCAGAAAGCATAGATGCAATACAATCAGTCATTTCTGTTTATTACACTAATTTCGTATATATATTGAATATTCCCTTCCTATTGAAAAAATGATATATGAAGATATGGGTGTAAAGAAGATGATGTGTGAGATGTGTCATAGCACTGACATAATAAAAATACTACATCATGATATGCATTGCAAAAACGCTAAACACATCACCTCTCTTCTGTCCCAACCAAAATATATTAAGTTCAACATAGAGTAACAGTATATATTAACAATCTGTATGTCAATCAACATGTATTTTAGATGCACCATATCTATGATAAATTTGAGCATAAGATATGTTCAATACCCCCTAATCATTCCAAATCCACCATTAACACTATCGTCCCTACTAAACTGCCAACATAATCAATAATACAATAGATAATCCCTTACCTATGAATTGCAAGTTGCCAATCTCTAGAGATAGTACAATCAGAATAGTGAGTAGACTCTCCACGGGACTTATCGCGATCAAACGACTTATTGAACTATAAGACAGACTATGTGTTAGTTGTTGCTATCACTCAAAGGTACACTTCATTGCTGTATCTCTACTGTGCTCCTCTAATTATCTTGTTGATCCGACGGTAAGAAGATATCAAATCTGGTTGTAATATATTACATATACAAAAAGTGTCAATTGGTATACACAAGCTTACATTTTCTATTTACTTTCATATCTCATCTCAAACACAGCCAGCTTCTAAAGAAGTTTCCTCCTATCTCATTGGATTATCAAAATCTGATATATCATATAAAATATGGACGACGATAATGATGTTATCAACCTCGATGTACGTGGCCAATCTTTCCTCGTATCTTTATCTACCTTACTATCTGCCAATGATGGGTGCTCCTATTTCAATGCAAGGTTTCGCCCTGATAGTATGTTAGATGCAGGCCTAATCCGTGTAGATGAAGAGGGTCGTAATGTGTATGAAATAGATAGGGATCCGTTCTTATTTCAGCATGTTATGGAATATTTGGTTACGAATAAGTTACCAACTAAGATCGGTTCATGGTCTGCCAATAAGAATCTATGGAATAGTTTGAGAGATGAGGCAGGGTATTTTGGATTAGATGGATTAATCCAGCTGTTGGCAATTACATTTAGTTGCTCACCTGAGGATGAAGATGGTGTGAAAAACAAAGGAATTCTATATTGGCTTGGAACAAAGAAGGGTACAAGGGGTTACCTCAATCCCTTAGAAAGAGGGGCAGTCTGGGTAGAAGGGAATTGTGATTGGCAATATAAGGAGGAATACCATGAGGGGCCGGACGAGACTGAAGAAAAGGCATACTTTTTCCAATACAGGCCTAATCTTGAAGGAGAGGGTCTTACTGAAAAGGATCATGAGCTCATCAATGATAGTAAGACGGATAAGAAAAAGGCCAAAAGTATATTTGGTGGAGGGATGGGTTTGTTCATATTCAGTGGTTGTGATGCATGTCGCACTGGATGCGCAGGAAATGATCACACCATCATTAAGTTCAAGAATGGGCTAGCTATTTCACCGACTCACTATTCAATCCGAAATGCTGGCTGTTATGGAATGTCTGGGGATTGGAACTTTGCTGGCTCAGTTGATGGTGGTAAAACTTGGATGAATCTACACAGGCAACGAGGTAAGACTAAACTATATGGAGGGATGTCTAGAGGTAGTGGTGCGGATGAGGACTCTACTCATGACATGAAGCTTCTAGAGTATGTGCGTGGATTCGAAAGAACTGAAGCGAGGGAGGAGGCAGTTTGTGACTATCTGGAGCAACACCAGCGTATGACATTCAAGCTCGATAGTCCATCAGCCGACTTCTTTACTCATTTTCGCTTCACAAGTGCTCAGACGTACACTTGGGACGATAGGAAAGACTTTTGCCTTCACGGTATAGGATTTGAGATTTGGGGTGAGGTTCGTGAGGAGGTTGGAGGCCAGCCCTCCTCAGATACTGTGTTTGCCAGGATCGATGAGCTTGAATCACAAACCTCGAAACTCCGTGCCGAGAATGAAGATCTTCAATCTCGAGTAAAGATACTCGAGAGCAAATTGAAGAATCAGAATTGACTTTGCGGTCAATAAGGTAAGGGTTAAAGGGCATGTCCATCTTTGAATGAAGATATGATTTGGTTATTCTATATCAGTAACTCTATAAATCATTAGGTTTTACTAACCTTATTTTATACTTAAATAGAGTCGGTAATTATCTTCTACTTCTTACACTTTAGGAACAGTAATTATCAATAGCATCAAAAGCTTTCTCGTGCGTGTTCCCGGCAGGTGCAGTTGGCTTGTATTGTCTTTGTCTAAGCCATAATTGGCATATCCACTTCTCACTTTCAGCATCTTCTGAGACTACTTCTCCACAATGTAAAGTACGGATATCAAACGGAGCAGTGGGGATGCCTCCTGCGGCTGGGAAGAATAGAAGAGCCGAGCCCTTCTTTGGTCGTACTTTCAATGGTCCGTCATCTGCACCTAGGTCTCGAAACATTGTAGCACCGCCAGAACCCTCCTTCAAATCTGTCAAATATACCAGTAAAGTTGCAACACGTTGTCCAGCTCCAGATTCATTTGTAGCCTCGTCTGGTGACAGTGCATCTAAGTGCCAAGTAAATTTCTCGCTACGTCTATATCTCACAGTCTGTGGCTCTTCCCATCGATTGATACCTTCCAATCCTAACAATCGAGATGCTTTGGCCATCAATTCTGGAACACCTTCAAAGTAGTGAAACCAGGTAGTGCTAGTGCGTTGTGCTTGGGAACGTGAGTCTTTACCAACCGTTTGTGACTTGCCTAGTAGCATGGGTTGTAGATTACTCAGCGATGACTGTTCATCACTCTCCTCTGCATCTAATGACATTTGTATATACTTGTCACATTCTTCTTCAGTGAAGAAGTCATCAACTGCAAGCACCATTGGATCCACATGCAATACACGAAACTTTTCAAATGGTTTTATATTGTTCAAGTCAAAGGTAGATGAGGTACTGCTTTGACTTTCTTGTGTGCTGCTCTTTTCTTGTGCATTATCACTAGGCAGAAGGTCATCTAATGAGATGGCTGGAGTTGATAACGTTGATGGTGAAAGCAAATCATCCAATGCATTACTACTTTGACTACTACTCGAACCACCAGATAAGATATCATCAAACAATGATCCATCATTACCTTCTGTAACATCCCCGCTATCATTAGAAGATGATGATGAGCTATCAATAGTACCAATTGACTTGTAAATTGCATTTTCTCCACCAAAGTTAAACTTTTCTAATCCATAAATCTCTTCTAATCTATCGTACATTTCTTCTGACAATATACTACAAACTGACGAGGAGGAGGGCACGAGAGTTTGCAATACTTTGTCCTCAAGCTCTGGATATTTGATTGTATCTTTTTTCGAACCCTTTCTTGATGATGTCGGCGCTGCACCAAACCCCCCACTCTTTTGCTTATTAGATGATTTATTCTTCTTTTTATTCTTTGCAGCTGATTTAGATGCATGTAGAGCTACTGTCGGTAGTTGATGTATGTGATGTGTATATCTTGATGTAGAAGTTGAAGGATTGACAAAGGCTGAGACGGGTTTCACTATCAGTGCTGATTGCAGTATCACAGCAGACCACCATATCGATATACATTGAATTACTGTCATCTTATCTATTTATCAGTTGTACTATATTCTGACGTGATGCCATATGATACATATTATCATCCATCACACTAAAAAAATGACGATGCGGTATCCTCCCCCTTTCTTCTCACGGCCCTGTGCCCTACAACAATTAAATGTGGCACCTATTCAATATCGTTGCAATATACTTACTACTGGTATTGTCATTGCAGTATCAATGTAGCATAGAAGCGTTTTCACCGTCGATTAGAATTCAAAGGTCAATTCCTACTCATCAAATCTCGAAATCTTCAAGATACTTCTCAATAAATAATCGGAATGATGAAGTTGATCCGGATATAGATGTTGTTGATAAAGTAATATATCAGGAGACAAGTAATAATAATGATGTTAATATACTCAAAAGGATACGTGTCATATCATATAGAAGTACACTCTTTATATCCGCAGTACTACTCATAACATCGGCATTGTTTGATTCAAACTTCTTGACGGGTACAGGAATCGATAGTAGTACATTCTTGTCAATAGTAGACACTTATCTTCCATTTATATCTGGGTTATCATTATTACTTGCTCCAATATCAAATAGATTTAGCCAAGTAGCAATAATATCACTTGGGCTAGCAACATGTATAACAGGATCGACAGTGCTCAGTATCTTATCGCTAATGAGCATTTGTATTCGAGAGATACTTTACTTTGGCTTAGCTTATAAGTGGGAGGCGTTCATATCATTAATATCATTACCACTCCTTCTTTTAAGTGATGACTATGACATGATTGCAGCTCCGATGTCGGCATTGTCAATTAGTGTATTGGCAGTTGGCAAAATCTTCGAACCCATTCAAGAGGACTATATCAAAACGAATAGCGAGTTCTTAGCTGACTGATTATACTAAACTTATTTTAAGAATCCAATCTGAATTCTTAATCTCTACTAGCAATACACTTCTGTTCTATCTTATCTGATTACACAATGGGAACCTTTCCTGCTGCAAAGTCTCGAACAGTTGCCATTGGCCAGCGAGAACGGACAATTGTACATATTAGAGGTGCTAACTTCATTTCAACAATGAGACGTTGTCGGCCATGTAAGCGATAGAATGGAATCCATCCATCGTCATCGGAAGCAGATACTTCAGTCACACAAGAAGTAGAAGTAGAGCCAAAGTGGAATCTCCATCTGCGGAATTGAGTGGGGTAGTACTTTTCATCTTCAGGGTGAAACGAGACCGATGACAACTCTTCATCAGTGATTGGTTTTAGATCTGGTTTGAAGGCTTGATCTTGGTATGAAGCAATAGTGTCTTGAACACTAGCATTTCGCTTCTCCTCCAAGTACAAATTCCTGCTAATAGAATCCTTGACAGTACGTCCCTCTCCTTCCTCTTCTGAATCACTGTCATCAGGGATCACTCCAAGTGATAACGTCGTCTTTTGTGTATCCTGATTAAAGACACCGTCATGCATCGATGTGATGACCCTAAAGCTTGTACGATCTCCGCTCCACACATTCCAATGAGATAAAAGAAATGCCCTGCCAGGATTATCAAGAGTATTCAAGCTACCAATAAAGTTCTTTGTATCCAGAAAGAGAGTAGAATAACCAAGATCTCCAAAGCACAACCAGATTGGCTTAACAGGGCGCAACATCTTGGGGGACAACACTGTCTTGTTATTATTCCTCTGTATCAAGCCAATGCCAAATATATCAGCATCCCAACTCGTGTAGCTGTGGTGGATTTCACCAGTGAGCAAGAGACTCAATAGCTCGACAGACATGCAATCATGTACCTCGGACAAGGCTCCATTGTCCCCACCATTCTTGTTCTTCTTGTATTTCATTTCCAACTGTTTGAGAGTATCTGGGCTCTGACAATTGAGTAGCTTTTTAGGCAGCTTTAATGTTGGACCGTGACAACGAAGAATAGTCTCAAGGAACAAGGCCATACCTCCAGGCTCTTTGAAGGATTTGAGATGTGTTCTCACATATGACTTGATATCATGAACATTGGTATTGGATACTTTAAAGTGAACGTCCTTTGGATCTTTACCCTCGGGCAACTTTGTAATATTACCAGCAAGATCCATCTCCCACCAACAGACAGCAGCGACACGACAACGTCGCTGTAGTTCTAAACGCTTAATGGTGTATGTATCTTCCTCTTCAGGCTTGGTAGGGCCCTTTCTACGACGACGTGCCCATTGTTCTTCATAGGCTTTTAGTGTTGCTTCACAACGACGACTGCCAGCCTTAGCGGCTATAAAGATGAGAGAACTGAGGGCTTCGACTAATCGAGGATCAAATTCCCGCTTTCGCTGTTCCAACGATAGTGAATCAAATGGTGCTTTTTCAGTATCACAAGCCACCGTTGATCCGCCTTGAACAGATGCTCCCGAATATATTAATGCTGTAACAATCGACAATAATGCCGACACTCCTTGACAATTGTATGGGAATAATCCTTTGGCATCCTTCAATGGACCAGTCTTTACCAAAACAGAAGAAGTCTTGCGTCTACGTTCCCACTCCTCGTCTGATGGTGACGATACGGCAAGGCCATTACCACACTTGGAGAGCTTGAATCCACTTCTTAGCCAAGAAATGGGAATATTGACTCGGCCTTCATCGTCGGAATCATCATCGTCTGATTCGTCTTCATTGTGAGGATAAGAACCCCATAACTCTTTTGATGGGTCTTCAAAGGAAGCCGATTTGTTTAACCAAATATCAATATCCACAGGCTCCTCATCCGACTCATCATCACTATCCTGCATGTATTTGAACTTTTGAAGTAAACTAGGCTTGTTCCAAATGTCTTTTGAGTTCTTGGCAGATTGATACCTTGGCTCGCCCGGTCTCTTCTTCTTCAATCTGAACACTGGCACAGGGCCAGGGAGGAAGGTGATGTCGTCATCGTCTGGATCTGAAACGTCCATTGCATCATGCACAGGGATACCATTTACATTGTGATCAATCGCGGCGTTGGCAAGTCGAGCACGTAAACGATCTGCAGGATTAAGTGGAGGATTCTCGTCAATATCTTCATCGCTATCATCCTCATCAAGTCGACGCTGAGCGGCCAAACGTGCAGCTCGGGGGTTTGGACGTCTTGGCAAGGGATTACGTTGACTTCGAAGTCTCATACTGCGACGGAGTGGGGCGTCATCTTCCTCATTGTCGTCTTCATTATCCGCTCCATCTCGGGCGTTGTTTCTATTACCACTAGAATTGCTATCATCAAGCTCATCCCTGCCAGACTTGGCGTTGTTGCTTGAGTTGGATTCATTATCTGAATCATCATCATCGTCATCTCCACCATTACCTCCAGCACCAGCAGAAGATCTGGCATTTCTACTACCCGCTGATCGGCCTAGTTCAGCCAACCACGATTCATATCCCTCTCTTGGATTGACACTGGGATCCACCCGTAAGATAGCGTTCATAGCCGCCGCAAAGGCATCGTTGCCAGAGCCTCCACGCAAGGCAGCATCCGCAGCCGCAAATCTGCCAGGACTAATGCCCAACGACGCTGACGCGGCATCCAGATCGCGACGTCCGGCGGCAGCGAACTCTCCACTTCCTTTTGATGCTGAGGATGCCTCCAATTGTGAACGGTATGCCATCAACCGATTTTGTAAAGATGATATCTTCTCATCCAACTCTCTTGACAACGAATCATCCTTAGGGCCAGCCCTTCTACGAAATTCACCAACACCGCCACCATCACTGCTATCCATACTTCCACTGCCACTACTCAATCCGGGTTCCTTCTTAATCTTAATCTTCTCCCGAGCCGATGGTTTCCTATCATCAGTATCATCAGAGTCATTCGAATTACTACGTCGACTACGTTTCTTTGGTATATCCGAAAAATTCATTCCTCCACTATCAGAAGATTTACGCTTCTTATTACCACCAGATGATGCTGGTAATGCTGGCTTGCGTCGATCAAGGTTCCATTCATTAGGATCGGGTTTACGTGCTGGTGGTTTCTTCCGTGATGACGAAGAGGCAGCAGCTGCCTTTAAATATCGATCTCGTGCACCACTTGTACCACCCTCTGCTTTCTCAAAACTACTCTTCTTTTTACTACTTTTAACACTCTTACTACCAGCTACCGCGGCAGTAGATGAAATTGACGCACCTCCTGATGAACTACTCCGATGCAAATCCTCTGGTAGTGGATTTTCTGCTGCACCTCCATTTCCTCCTAACTGTTGTGCAGACTCAGCTAAATAATCTTCCCAATACAAAGCACTAGCCAGCCCAACATTCCCGGCAGATGCTTCTAGTAAATACCTTGCCCTTGTCCTATTCACTGTATTATTATTAGAATTGTTAGAATTTGAATCAGGAAAATTGGTTGCATGTTCACGTTGTAATCTATTTAATAATCGTGATAATTGTTCATCTTCTTCACTGTCACTGCTAGAACCACGTGCTGCTGCGGCAGCTGCATTGTTATTATTACCCCTTCTACTCATATTGTTATTGTTATTGTTATTACCAAAGTTATTATCAATAAATGACTTTGCCTTTTGTTTCCTATTATTTTTTGTATCTTCTTCATAAGCTGAGCACGAACCACACCGTTCACCAGGATGATTTGATAATCCACAATTAGTACAATCCCACGGTGAATTTGATAATGTATCACTGCGAGCTATACTGGTATTAGTAGTAGTTGTTGTATTATGCTTAGTAGGTGCACTGCTACTTGAAAATTTTAATGGTTGATTTGATTTTTGATGATTGTTGTGCAATTACCGCCGCCCGACGTGTAGTACTGCGTAATCTACGTGGTGATGGCTTTGTTGGTGGTTGTTTTAATTGGCCTTGCTGCTTATTGTTGATATCCTTATCACCCTCTTCATTGCTTGATTATTGATTTATGAAATTTCTCCATGTTATTGTGAACACTTCCATAATTTATTTACAAATCATTGTAAGCGTGAAAGTTATCAAGATATTTATAACTGGATTATTGTGTATGAAATTGACACAATAAGGCTAAAAGTCTGAACATAGCCTATAGTCTGTATTAGTTAGTAAAGAGTAAAAATGGGTGATTTTGTTTCCTATCAAAAATATCTTAGTTGAGTAAAAATTGTGGTGAGGTGATGATTGATAAGTTGAGCCCATTAGTGCTTATATCAGAGCATATCATCCCTATCATTATTAAACCAGCAGGAGAGTGTTAGCCTAGTATTATCTTTAGTCGGCGGCAGTATTGTAGATATAAATTTTGTGCATACACAAGATAAATTTTCCTCGACTTTAAAGTTGACCCCGCAAAGAACCATATCGATATCAATATATACTTGCCTAGAGGCGGTGGTAGAATATCTCCTACCATTAAATAAACAATTGTTATATTTCAGCGGTTGTCGATTATTTTGAGAGTCTCACCGGGCTACACGCGAAATATATAATAAATCGCATACACAACAACAACAACATCCATCATATAAAAAAATGGCTGGTGATAACAATGATAGGTTTTTTGAAGATAGTGCTAGTAGTAGTGATAAAGAAGAAGAATTTGTAGACGAGGATAGTAAAATGGATGAAGCGACAGATAGTAAAGAAGATGGTAAAACACAACAATTTTCTTCAACAACACAAGCCATAAAACCTAAAAGTACACCATCTAAGTCCAAGAAGGATAAATATTCAGAAGCAAATGTAAAAGCACGTACCAACGCCGATGGATCCGTAATACCAGTTACTAAACCTAAATTATTACCAAATGGTAAATATCAAAGACCGAAAGGTAGAGGAAGAAACGGGTGTAGTTGGGATGAAGATCGGGGTAAGTTTTTTATGTTTTGTTGTGTGTTTATTTATATATATTGTTATTTATAGAGTAATTAGAATATAAAAGGTGTACATTATGTGCGGTTCTAAGAGTTTTAGAGAATGGCTTACAATCCGTTTAGATGTACATATGTATTTATTGTTCAATGATCTGTTAATACTCTTTTCTAACATAACTCTTTTTGTTTTTGCTTCTAATAAAAGGGGTATGGGTGCCAATACCAGAAGGTGCAGGAAAGGATAAGAAGAAGAAACAACAAACACAAAAGAAGAAGTCTGCTGCTGCCACTGCTGCTGCTCCATCATTTGGTAAAACTATGGTTCCTCCCAGAGATACGGAAGCAGAAGATGATGACGATTCAGATGATGATTCTTCATCAAGTAGTAGTTCAAGTTCGTCATCATCTTCTTCTTCATCCTCCTCATCCGAGTCTGAAGAAGAAGAAGAAACCACAAAGAAACGCGGTAGAACAAAGAAAAAGAAGAAACAGACACCCAAGAAACAAATACAACTATTCGCATTCGATGCAGACTCTGAAACAAACAATCAATCCACATTATGGGGTCGACCGAAACGCAAACTAAAAGCTGTCGCGCGGTTTGATTCACAATCATTTAGTAAGAATCCAAATTGCAAGGCTGGGGAAGGGTTTAGTTGTCCACAGTGTTCATATGTCTGTTCGTATGATTCACGGTCATGTGAGAATTGTGGCTTGGCGTGTTATTATGAGGCAGGTGTGGGTGTGGTGGTATTGAAGGAGCGGAATGATGTTAGTGTTAGTCCTAAGAAGCGTACACGGGATGTTATGGAAGTACCCAAGGCAGCAGCTAAATCAACAACTAAAAAGAAGAAGAAGAGAAAGAGTAGTAAGGTTGATGAAGTGGCTGAGAAGAAGCAGAAGAAGACTGAAGAAAAGCAACAACCAGTAAAGAAGACGGGTACTGCCAAGAAGACACTAAAGAAGAAAAAGAAGATAAGTCCATTAAAAGACGCTCTAGCCGAAGAGGAGACGAAGAAGAGTGAGGATAATGATGGAGATACTGAGGAGTTGACAACAAAATCAATTGAGATGAAGACAGCGGATGATAATGCCAAAAAGAGTAGTAAGAAGAGTGAGGATGGAGTAAAAGATGATGAGCTACCAACAACTAAATCCACAAAGAAGACGGGAGATAGTACCAAAAAGAAAAGTAAATCGCCCCCAGCTGCGACGGCCGAGGAGAGTGATGATGAGCAGCCTGCTCCCAAGAAGAGCAAAAAGGAAAACAGTAAAAAGGCATCCCCATCGTCATCGGATACATTGATCCCTACTGCCAAGCCTTCTCCTAAACAAGGAGATACTCCTCCTGTTGACAAACCACCCGAGAAGAAGTCGTCTTCTGCAACAAAGAAATCAGCTCTTCCCAAACGTCCCACCCCTGTCAAACCATCTCTTCCAAAGAAGGCAAGTATGCCTCCTATTAAGCATTCAATTCCAAAGGAAACTCCTGCCTTGGCTGCATATACTATTCCAAAGCGCAATGCTTCACCATCCAAAGCTGCTGCTACAACTGCTGCCGCTTCTCAACCTCCTCCCAAGGCAGCACCTCCCAAGGCAGCACCTCCCAAACCCAAAACTAATCCAACCATCCAAAACGCTGTAGGTGGCAAGGGGGCACGGTTATTACCCCAAGTTCCAACAACTAAGACGAATGGCACAGCGAAGAAGAAACCAAGTGGTCGGGGTAAGAAACTTCCAACTAGAGGACCCAAACTACCAATGAATGGACATGCTAAAGTTGTTGAGAAGGGTGTTACCAAACGCAAGCCCAAGAAAAGTGCGGCGGCAGATGGTGCTGCAAAGAATAAAAAGAAGAGGAAGGTAATTGAGGAAGATGATTCATCTACTTCCTCCTCGTCGTCATCAAGTAGTAGTTCAAGTTCCTCGTCATCGTCTTCTTCGGGTGAAGAAGAGGAGGACATGATTGTAGAAGAAGCACCACCTCAACAGTCGAGAAAGTCATCCACAGAAGATGATGATGATGAAGGTGAAGCGGCTAAGGATGTAATCATTGCCTCAATACGAGAAAGTAAAAAGCCCCTTGAGGAGGGGGGAGATAGTCTTATCGAGACTGAAGAGTTAACAGAGGAACGTGAAATTGAAATCGTGAATGAGTTGAATGTAGATTTCCCTCCCGAAGATCATCCACCAGATATTGCAGACTTGGCTAATGATAAAAATGGCGCTGGAAAGTTGGAAGATTTAGTGGCCAGGGCAGTAGAAAAGACACAGATATTGAAAGCTGTCAAAGATCAGAAGAAGAGTATACAGGCCAAGTATGACACCCTTGTTAAAGAATCGGCCAAGAATGAGGAAAATCTAAAGGGAACTATTACCATGCTTATGAAACAGATTCGATCTGGTAGTAGTAGTAAGCCGGCATCGGCCACTGAGAATAAGCTTTCTACCGTTACAACTGAACGAGATGAGCTTGCCAAGAAGGTCTCTTCTATCCAACTGGAGAAGATTGAGCTTGGACGAAAGTTAGATGAGGCCAAAAGTGCCAATGTTACAGATTTAACTACACAACTTTCTGCTGCAACTGAAGAAAGTGCACGTCTTGATAAGGAGTTGAAATCTGCCACAGATGATTTAGCCACAGCTTGGGAGAAGATTGAATCGTTGGCAATCAAGGCTACACAATTACAAACGTCTAACGAGTCACTTACTGCACAGCGTGATGCGGCAAATAATCGTGTACAAGAACTCTTGGCAAGTGATGAAAATGTGGACGGGGTGTTATCGTCTCTAATGGCTGAACGTAGTGAACTTGCATCGAGTGTGGAAGAGATCAATGGACAGTTCTCATCACTTGAGGAAGAAAAGCTTAAGGCGGTATCAAAAGCCACCAGTTTGGAGGCTACGATAGATGAGTTGCAGGGAAGAATCGAAAGCTTGTCAGCTGAGCTTAATACGAAGAAAGTAAGCTCGGAATCAAAAGTAAGTTCTGATATGGAAGCCAAGTATAAGAGTACAATTAATGATCTCGAGGCAAAACTCAAGCGACAAAGTGAGGAAGCTTTGACTCTGAATGATGTTCAAATAACGGATCTCAAAGCTGAAGTCTCTAAATTGAAAGATGAGAGAGACGAGTTGGCAACCAAGACAGAGGAGGCAACATCCCAACTAACCAAGTTGCAATCTACATTTGACATATTGAATAATGAGCGTGAGGCGGCTCAGGCGAAGGTGAAAGAGCTTCTATCTGGTAATAAACACAGCGATGAAGTCATGGAGGCACTCAATGCAGAGAAGACAGTGTTGATTTCAAAGATTGATCAATGTATCGAACGGCTTTACCTTGAGAAAGATGGTGAGTCGTCACAAGATGATGCTGCTGAGTTGGATAGATTGCATGGAGAAGAAAAGTTAGAAGCACAGTTGAAACAGAAAGAAGTTCAAATGGCCAAGCTTGTCAAAGATAAGGAAAAGCTTGAGGCATATACCAAGCAAACACTTCAAATCTTTCAACAAAAGTATTTCGGAACAACGCAAGAATACAAAACCAAGTTGAAGTTGAAGGATCAACTCATTGAAACTTTAGAAGCAAAGCTGGCCAAAGAGAAAAGAAGGAAAGAAGAAGATGATGATACCTGAGTGAGGTGTATATATTATATAGATGTTTAGATCGACCTGTTTTGTTTATGTTTAGTTTAAGTCTCCAACAATTCATAGCGATGTTTTAGCTCAGACTCTTCTAGCATCTCTCAATAATATCGCATCGTACTGTATCACCGCCTCAATACCTAAGTACAGTCATATTCTGCTGTAGGGTAAATCCTCAACCTTGCCGAACTTCAAAGCTCTATAGGCATCTGTATACATTTCTTGCTTCATTTCAGCTAGTGTTGATAATGGATAATACAATGAGACAACAATCCATCTGACACAAACAATGGTAACACATCTCATGCACATAAGTTATATACACAACACATCAATACAACACTTACTATATGCCCTTGGATCAAAGTATTCTAAATTCATCGAGTCTGGTAAACCTTCAACAGCCCGATCAAATGCAACATTGTATAATTCCTCTATATCACATTTGATATCTATAATACCATTCTCAAGTGCTTCACTTGATGTATATTTCTTAGCAGTTAGTATCCCTTCCCTTAACACTGTATGATTTGATATCTTTGCTTTGCTTAATTCACTAAAACCTTTGGTTAATCTCATACCTAGGTTTGCTTCGGGCCAAGAGATGTATCCCCGTTTTGTACGCATTATACGATAGTCTGTAGAAAGGCAAAGAAATAGTCCTGCTCCAATGCAATGCCCATTAATGGCCGCGACAGTAGTGAATGGCAAAGTCAATATACGTGCTAATACCTGTGAATTGTATGATTCTATTAATGTAGATGATGGACTCTTAGTAGTACCATTGCTATTTGCTTGTAACATCCATTGTAGATCTAACCCATTAGAGAAGAATTTGGATGTTTGCGGTATATAATTTGTATCGAATGCTAACCCCGTGATTATCAGTGACTTGTTGTTTGTATTTACCAATAAAGGATGTGTATCTATCATATCTAATGCTTCTATTAATAACGATATTAATGTAGGATTGACTACATTCTTCTCATGTTGACGATGTATTGATAGGGTAAGGATTATACCTTCATGATCATCATCACTGTTGCTATTGTTAGGGGATAGAATGGTTGCAAATAGAGATACGCCATCCTTGTCAAATAAAGTCTGATTATCACGTTGTAGGCTGGGATTGTTTGACATTATTAAGTTGGTACTTGATAGTGTAATAGCCGTATCCGATCAATATCTAGCAGCCGATCTTATAGTGATAACGTCATATTGGTATTTTTTATGTGTAATAGCAGCCAGCAGCGCCGATTATAAGTACGATAGTAGCAGCTACTAACAATTAATAAGCAAGGCCTGCAAATGCGAATAAAATATTTTTATGGCGAGTTACCGGCAAACTGTACTCTAAGAGCATGCCAAAGGTGTATCGTATGCTAATAAAACAACCAACTAACTCCAACAACTCTAACAGTAAGAAGGTAAGAGAAATGCTGGATGATGATTTTGTAGTGTAGTGTGGCGATGTGTTGGGGATCACTGTTTAGACATAAAATTTGGAGTATAAATCCAATTGAATTTGAAATTGTCATTGAATTAGAAATTGTGTATGGTATACTAGAGATGAGTGAGTAAAGCGACGGTACAACCATGGAATACGTATGTAACAGTTTGATTTTATTTGAGGGTGATATATTGCTTGGATTTTATTGTGCGGCGCCACATTCGTTTATCTATTTTAAAGTGGGATACTTACTTCTAACGATATACATCAACACATTACTTCGTAATGTTATATAATATTGTATACGAATGCATCTTAAAAACAGATAGTAATTAATCATACAATAATTTTATACAATGGTTCTATCAGAGGGAAGTAGTGAAATCGAAGGAGCAAAGAAGAGGTTGGCAGCAGCAAAGACACAAAGTTCATTAGCAGCTCAAAACATCAGGAACTTTTTAGCTCAACAGAAAATTATGATGGATTCATTGAAAGCTTCGTCAGATGCGGCTATTAAAGAGGTAGAAGATGCACAGACAGCGTTGACAAATGCAGAGAAGAAATGGGAAGTTATTGATATTGATCAAGAAACTACATCACAAAATAATGAAACTAATGAGAAAAAAAGAAAGATCTCTCTATCACCTCAAGGCAATACAAACAGTAGTGCAAGTGCAAGTAGTAGTGCAAGTGCAAGTAGTAGCACATCAATTATTTCGTCATCAAAAGATATTGCAACTGTCGAGATTGATTTGGTGAGTATTGCATTGTGATATTATTTATGTTGTGATATTATATTTGTATGCAATATAACTCGGCAAAATCTAACAATATATGTCTTGAACATTAGTTGGAGAAGCAAATTAATACGGAGTATGATGCATTAACTGCACTGTTACAAGACAATGCCTACGTCATAGCAGAGCAAGAAGAAACACTTGTTGTTTCTATGGTGACAAAAGAAGACCCAATAGCACCCATTGGAGTTCTACTCAATAATGTTAGGAACAAACAACTAAAGGCCATCAAGGATACGGATCGTCTACAATCGGATGTTATATTGTTGAAAGGTCATATGCAGCGCTATGCCATTCTTGACAACAAGAAGAATCAGTTGCTTGGAACCGATCGCGGTGTCCAAAAGATCAAGAGTGTTGTAAGATCCATCCTTCAATAGACAAGGACCATGTTAATGTTGACACGCTCAATGAAAACTCTCAACCCGCCGTCATCTTGATGTGGCTAGGGGCTCAGTTGAAACAGTTTTCAGCCTACGACGAAAAGCCGGAGGTTATTACAAAGATTATCAGAAGATTGAAAAAGATGGCAGTAAGTGATCCCTCTAATCTGGTTAATTGTTGGTTTATATTTGCTTTGTATTATCAATCCTTCCACCTATTTTAACCCTATCCATTATTACTACTGCATAGAAAACGGAGTTAATGTGTCCATGTTGTACACGAGAATTTGCCGATGAGGGTGAGATCAATACCTTCCAAGCACGTATGGTAAGTGCATACTCTTTGTTCCTATACCTTTCTTTCCCCATAGACATCAATCTGATTCGTTTACTATCTCCATCTAGACTGAGCTAGCCGATCCTGACGTGTCAGAACTACATGCCATGGCTACCAAAAGGGCTGGTGATGTTCGTAAAGTTTTGGATAGGTATGAGAAGTACAAAAAGACTGTATCAGAGAACATGCATGAGAATATTGAATACCATCGAGTTATTGAAGAGCTAACCGAGGTGAAGGCCATTATTGCTGGACTGAGAAGTAAGGAGAAAGCTTTATCCGATAGTAAGGAACGGGTCAACAAGTTGAATGCCCTATTGATGTCGGTAAGTCGTTGTAATTGTAAACTACAAGCTGTAACACACAAAAGAGAAAAACATTGTCTGACCTTTCATTCGTCCTAACCTATGCTATACAGGTACATGTCATGGAGGAGAAGTCTATACTAAGCAATTGTGGAAAAAGATGGTTAGTATCGAGGAAAGTCGCACCGTCTAAATTAGCGTTACTGTTTAGGGAGAAGTTGCAGAGTGTTAGGGTAGTCATACCTTGGTTAGGGGAAGTAACGAGAACAAATGTAGGGGAGAATGATTTTCAAATACAGATGAGTGTAAATGAATATAGGCATTTAGTACATATCAACAGCTGCTCATCCTTCCTGTACCTATGTCGAAGATAATATTGTTAGCAGCCCAAGCTGTAGAGGGGGGAGTGAGTGAGTCGTTTGATCGCCACGATCTCTTCCCTCTTTCTAGACATTATCTCTTTGATCGATTATATTATGCAAGATGATCTAACTGATAGCTTGCCGAGAAACCATATCATCAATCGTTATTATATTCATACTTTGTCGGTACTACACACTGAATTTCTTTGCTATACCTTATGTATGTAAGTCGTGCACGCACAAAGAAAGTGTACCAAAAAATATTTTACACACATCCTCTTAGGATACAATTACATATCCTTCACACCAAACGATATACATTTGGACTTGGATAGTCAAAGCCAACTTAAACATAATATATATATATATATATCCTTCACACCTAAACGATATACATTAGATAGCTACACAACAAAATAATATGAAAAGCCAGAAGAATCATGTCAGTATTGATATCTCTTTAGCATTCTTTTCATTAGTTGGATTAGCTGTGATTAGTAATCGAAGATATAATAACCAAAGACGTGCTACTCAGTTAGAGCAGGGGTGTAATAATAATGGTGAATACCCAGGCACAACATCAGTTGAGGAGATATCATCTGCAGATGGATACGATCTTTGTTTCGCTGTTAAGTTTACACATTATAAAGAATTGAGTACAATATCAAGCAAGGGATATGCTGCACAAAGCCCTACATTCACCTGTTTTGGACATGATTGGAAGTTAAGATTACATCCATGTGGATCAAACAAATCATCGGATGGGATGATATCTGTATTCATCCGACCGCTCTCCACAGGTAAAGTTACCCTAGACTACAGATTTGTGATGAGAGATCGATTTGGTAATGTGTTTGATGCGAATGCTTCAGACAGCGTTATATTCACAGGATCGAGCAAAGGATTGAATAATTGGTTAAGACGTGATCAAGTATTAGAAGAATGTATTGACAGTGATGGATCTCTTACAGTAGAGTTTCAAATGAGATCGTTTCCACCACAATATGCTAGTGTGTTACACAATGGGACGTGTCCTTCTTCTGGATATGAAATGTTCAAGGTTACAATTCCCAACTTTGAAAATACCACATCAACTGCAAGAGGAATCTTTATTGATGGGCCGACATTCAAAGCATTTGGTCATGAGTGGAAGTTCAAGCTATTCCCAGGTGGATATGATTCCCAGGCAACAAAGGGGATGATGTCTGCCCTTCTTACGACCATGGGGTCCGACGCGTCAATTACACTTGACCACAAGTATTTGGTAAAAGATAACGAGGGCCACCTTTTTGATTCACGTCAAAATGTTGGGAATGTATTTACTACAAATGACGCAGGTATAGTTGTAGTTAACTTCATCAGACATGAGCAGATAATATCATCAGCAGGCAGGATATTAGTCAACGGGGCATTGGTTATTGAGTTACATATGCGGGTGTCAGGAAAACAGCACACTGTCGTATTGCCTAAGAATCCATTCAAGGGGGATATGCAGAAACTCTGTCTTGAAGATACACCAAATGTGTCCTTTGAAGTGGCTGGCGTCGAGGGCAACAGTACTTTTAAGGCTCATCATTCAGTACTTGAAGTATATGCACCGATGCTTGCAGATCTTTGTGGTGTTGGCAACTCGGAAACTACTACAACAATCCCAATCACAGATGTTGAGCCTGAAATCTTTTGTTGGGTATTACACTACGTATACGGTGGTAAAGTGCCTGCTACAGAATTGAGAGACAATGCAAAAGCTTTTATACATGCTGCTAACAAATATGATGTTTCTGGTTTGAAGTTGGAAGCAGAAGCGGCTCTTGTTGAGAACGAGGAGCTCACTGTTGATAATGTGATGGAGACCTTTCTCTTTGCCGACTCCAAAGACCTAGCTTTGTTGAAGGAGACAGCTATGAACTTCATTTACAAGAATGCCAATGCAATGTTGGAATCCAATTCATTAGATTTGAACAACAAGGGATTAGACCCGATCATCTTGAAAGAACTGTTGTCTGTGTTGGCAACAAAGGATACTCAGAGATGCGGTTCACACCCGGACTCCATGTCTGTTAACACTCTCAGGGCTAAACTTTTGGAGAAGGGCTTAGATATTGACGGGTCTCGTGAAGCACTTGTATCACGTCTCCAAGAGCAGATGAATTAGGAGTGAACGTATCATATGTTTGCTTTTGAGAAATGGTTCATTATAGACTGCCGACTCGCCTTGGTTATTTTTGTCATAAAACTGTTCTTAGTTAATGAAGATAAGACTATAACGATTGTTGGTACTTGATAGTATAATATCTGCAGCCAATCTCATCAATATCTAGCAGATCTAATGAGAATAAAATAAGCGAGTACCGGTATTTTGCAATCTAGAATTTGGATGGACATTCTGCAACTTATTAACTCCAACACGAGACAGTAATAAGGTAAGAGAATACCAGTATTTATGGTCGGTGATTGAGGTTTTGTAGCTTAGTGTGGCACTGTGTTGGGGGATTCTTTGAGCTTGCATCACACGGCATCAAAGTTGGATATAAATATAATATTCGTTCATTATTTTTGGAGCTTTCATGATCAGCAATTGAGGTTGATAATATCCAATGGTACAATTTTCGTATTATTTACTTCTAACGATATATACAACTTATCAATGCAACACTTTGTAATAATGGTATACGAATAATGCATCTTAAGACGGACAGTAATTATACAACAATTTTAATTTTACCATTATGTCACAAGGTAGTGAAATCGAAGGAGCAAAGAAGAGGTTGGCAGCAGCAAAGACACAACTTTCATTCGCATCACAAAACATCAAGAACACCTTAGCTCAACAGAAAATTATGATGGAATCATTGAAAGCTTCGTTGGATGCAGCTGTTAAAGAAGTAGAAGAAGCACAGACTGCATTGATAAAAGCAGAGAAGAGATGGGAAGTTATTGATGTTGATCAAGAAACTGTTTGTGGATTACCCATTGAGGAACTGAACAAAACATTAGATTATATATCTACAGTGTCATTTGCCAACAGGCGTTGAGAATAGCACAAGGATGAAAGGTAGAGAGTGGCACCAGCAGTATAATACAGCATTCAAAGAATTGATGTAAGTTGGAAGGTTTGGAACCGCCTACTATAAACATAAACATGTGAATTGTATGGAATACTATGTGCTATCTTACTATCGATGACTATGCTATAGAAACTACCATCCCCAACAAGCTTAACAAAGTCTTTACTCGATATAGTGGCTAACAGAATCATCTACAGAACAGTGATGCATACTATCTAAGGACAGAACCCTTGACATGCTTGAGGAGGCAGACCTTTATAATCTGCCCTATACATAGTTGCTCGTTGTTTAGACAACTCTAATACATCAGCTCTTCTTGTATTACTCTGTGATTGCTGCATCATTTGTCGTCGTTCCTGTATAATACGTTTCCTTTCTTCGAGACACTTATCATCACATTCTGGTGATATAGTGCTTGAGCTATTGGGTACCATTGTTGCTTTCCTTGGTGATAATATTACTGGAGTGCCGTCTCTTTCTCCTTCTTCCATAGCATTTGCAGGCTCAATAAACCAAGGTTGCAAGTTGGCATCCATCTTATGTACTCTATTATGAAAGCCAAATCTATCTTCAGTGGCCAGAGCTACCATTCTTTGATTTGACGGCAGAAGTGACGACTCACTAACATATCGTGAGTATGCAGCTTTCATACGCTCTGAATGTAAACCATCCGAATCTTCTATGTTTGACATGAAGTTGTTGCCATCAATAGAGAGCAACTCGTTTAGAGGTACATGATCCGTTATCAATACGCCTCTGTCGTGATCCATTTCATGTTGGCAACATCTAGCAAGCTCTCCATTCAATGTGATTTGTTTAGTAACTCCACATGATTCAAGTTCTAAATACTCAATAGTAACCTCGGCATCTCGAAGTAATGTCGCACGGAACTGAGGAGGTAATACCAAGCATTCTTCGGTCCATACCAACATTTCTGATTCTGGAGATCGCTTGATTATACGAGGGTTGACTAGAAAGATGCCTTTATCACTGTTTAAATTGTCAATGAATATCAAACTTGCATCGATACCACATTGCTGAGCCGCTAATCCAACAGCTCCTTCTTCCCTTGCTGTATTTCTCAATGCAGTAGCTACCAAGTTAAGTTCTTCTAATTGCTGCTTATTTTGAAACATTGATAAAGGTATGTTACTGGAAGGTATTCTTAGTATTGGATCTGGCCATCTAGCCATATTGAACAATTGTTTAGATGATGGTTTAGTAAGCAATTTATGTGCATCTGATAATGATAATGGTCCGGATAGTGATGTACCTTGCCAGCTTGGCAAAGCTTTATTATTATAGTCTCTTAGTCGATGATCATGTATGCTACTATAATGTGATTGATGTATTGTATCTACTCCTGCTGCTGAGTTAGCTATCAATGGATTAGTAATCACTGCCGAGGATGATATTAAAATGTTGTTCAGAAACTCTCTTCTTCGTTTATCACAATCATAATATGATGATGATACGCCATTGCAATAACCAAATGCATATGTTTGGAAAATATTATAATGGAGCACAAGAAGGAGGAGATGATACATTATCGACATCATACCTTCAACAGATGCCCATCAACTTTTTTTTTTCACAAGATGTGTTACTTATTGCATTGTTGTGTTTTACATGTATCGGTCAAGAATCCAACGCTACTATCAAACAGTTGCAAACTCTAGAGTGGTCTATGTACATAGGGTTTAGGCCTCGGGGAAGTTCCCCGAAACCCAGATTTGATCTTTTTTCGGGGACTTCGGGGAACTCACGGGGAACTCAACTTTAAATGTGTTGATTAGGTGTTTGTACTAACAAATATCTCATAAATATATATATCAAATTGTTCAGCTCACTGAGAGGAGTTCAAAAATGCAATAAAAAGAGTACTTTATTTATATCTAGTGTTTTTATAGGCAATATATCGCCAATAATGCCCTGAATATGAGTAAAGCAGTTTGAGATCCATTACCGTATTATACACCGTATTTGTGTAATTATACCGTACTTTCATAGGATACTTTTCCCATTTAGTATCAATAGACTCCCAATACAGGCGAGTTCCCCGAACTGGTCCCCAAACCCCAAAATGAGTTCCCCGAGGCCTATTAACTAGAGTGGTCAGTAGTTGTAATATCTATGCGCAGCTCTCGGCTTTATCACTCTATCTTATTGACCTCTTTGGTACATAAACACACTCTAGAGTTTGCAACTGTTTGATAGTAGCGTTGGATTCTTGACCGATACATGTAAAACACAACAATGCAATAAGTAACACATCTTGTGAAAAAAAAAAGTTGATGG
>Ga0214481_100101_pt1 | contig 38505 bp, 36 predicted proteins | sample M1_20Mar14CPVII9_4_FD_165057 | JGI IMG/M metagenome (GOLD analysis project Ga0214481, IMG submission 165057) | Marine eukaryotic communities from Monterey Bay, California, United States - M1_20Mar14CPVII9sort6BwellG10 | ecosystem: Environmental > Aquatic > Marine > Unclassified | place: USA...
CCCAACTTCTTTTTAGTTTTAGTTGAGTTGACAATAGGAGAGAGTTGAGAGAGAAAAAAATAAGGAGAGCTTCTTAGCGGAGAGGCGCCCTACCCTAGGATAAGTTTCCCTTTATAATTAGTGTATCACCCAGGTATAACTTAAAAAATACATAGAAGTATAGTTATTCTAGAGACAAACCCCAATTTCTCATTGTATTTCGATAAACAATCAACCCCAGAGGTCAATTTTCTCAACCCCAACTAACGTGGGCTTTTTGGTATCCTTTAGTACAAAGGTACAAACCCATGAAGTACATGTTTACTACAACTTCTATCTCCTTTGTTACTGCCGCCGCTTTCTACTCGCCTATTGCAAACCAAATATGATAGTATATCCATCCACCGTTGCCCTAGTGGCAGCTTCACTCTCATTACAAGTTTCTGTTTCATTTGGATTTGTTCCATCGTCATCGTCGCACACGGTATCTTCCACCAACATTGATGGTGTCAAAATATTGAACCGCCCATCAAATATACTTCAACAACAACATATCCTATATTCAACGACTACAGAAGATAGTGAAACATTGTCTACTGCAACTAAAACTAAAAAGAAGTTGGGACTAATCACCTTTGATTTAGGTAAGCTATATTTTGCGCATATGATGTGCACATAATCTATACATCGTATCCTGAATCTCTTTATATATTTATTGCAACTTCTTACTGCTAATTTCACCATAACATGTGTCATGATTGTTAGATGATACACTATATCCAATTGAACCAGTACTTGATGAAGCAAATGCAGCATTCTCAACTGCAATGTCAAACTTCGGATATGTTGATATCCAACCAAGTGATATTGTTGAGGCTGGGAAAGAGATTCGGTCACAATTATCTTCAGATGATACTTCTAGTGATAATACTGATCCATTGAAACCATCTACTGTGAATCATAAGGAGATTAGGTTGGCCGCAATTCGAAAAGAGATGGAATCTTTCATCCTAAAGACTAAATTACGACAAACTGCCGAGGATTGGGCCACCGAGATTGATAGTTTGACTGCCCCTGTTCGTAAATCTGCTGAGAAGTAAGTTCATTTTGTTGTTGAATGTGTGAGTTATGAATGATGCTCATATCTTACACATATTAAAATCTGTGCTATACTTTTAATACACACGCATCATAACAACAAATAACAAATTAATATCTTCAGATGGGCAAGAACTACTGTTCATTCTAGTGTAGTACAGGCAGTATACAATGCGTGGGAAATGGAAAGACATCATGCAGCTGAGCGTCATCTATTTCCAGAGGCAATTTCAACAATTAAAGAAATTCAATCAGATCATCCTGGAGTTATAGTCGGAGCTGTTACAGATGGATCTGCAAACCCAATGTTGATGGTATTTAGTCTAATGCCACTATTTGATTTCACTACGAGCTGGGAGGATGATTTGGATAAAGTTCAGCAATTAGAGGAGTTTCAGGAATTGAGTGCCGTAGACAAGGCAAACAACTTAAGTTGGATTTATCAACTTGCAAAAGAGAAGGGTAAAGAAATGAGTATGCTTACCAGCGAAATCAAAAAGGATATAAGGAAAGATGACGAAGTCGAGTGGATTTGGATACATGTGGGTGATGATCTGGCCTACGATGTTGGTGGTTCTGCAACTACTGGTGCCAAGACAGTATTGGTAGAGCTTGCTCCAGAATATGGACAAACTGCTCGGTTGCGAGTGGAAGGACAACGGCCATCATGGTCAACAGAGACAGAGGAACAAATGGCAAATCATCAGAAAATGTCCATGAATGCTTTAGACAAAGTCGATGCAAAGATTACCCACTTGAGTCAGCTTCCTGAGGTTATCAACGAGTTATTAAATGAGTAGAGAGGGAATGATTCTTACAGATAGATGGTATTCGGGAGACACAAAAAAGTAGAATACGAGTACTCTAAGTTGTGATAGTATTACAAGACAATTTTATTGTAAAAGTTATATCCCTAATCCAGATGAATTGTCACTGTCAGAATCAGTAGGATAGGTTAGTCCATATACTATTTCACTTTCATCTTCAGTTGTCTTTTTATCCCCTAGTCCTTTGATCCACATTCCGAATAGAGTCGGTGAGACTACAAGACCTATCCAAGTTATGACGGCAACCATTCTCTTCAAGAAAATACTTGCTTGGCCACCACGAGCTACAATTGCTGCTTCATTACCCATCATGCTCCAAAGACAAGTAAATGGTAGCCCATGTGTGATTATTGCCAGTATTTGATATCGAGTTCTTAGGGCAGGAACTAAGCTAGGCCCGATATCCTTAACAAACTCCGGTAGTGGTGAAAACCTCCATATTAATGCTACTCTGAAAGGATGTTGCCCAAAACTTGTATTGATCTTTTCCATCCACAACTTGTTATTCTTCATCTTTTCCATAGTATAATCTCTAAACAGATACTTTCCCAATACATACAATGAAAAAGCGCCAGTTATCTTACCAATTCCTGATAGGATAATCGCCGTCCTCAGAGGAAACGCCATGCCTGCAGCAGTTTCAATTGGCGTTGTAGCCCCAATAATCATTGTCCACAATAAAAAAGAAATTGTGTATACTAACATCCCCTTGGTGCCAGAATGAGCTAAACCATCTAATATTGATACCAGTGATGACTGGATATCATTTTTATTTGGTATTTTTGATAATATAGAAGTTGCAGAACATGATGACGGATTATATATCATACCAAGTCGTAGAAGGATAGTATACCTATCAACAAACCTTCCAACTGTATCCTCTTACGGACCTTGTTCTTTTTCGACGAATCCTTTTGTTTGTATTGTTGTTTGATATGACCATTATCTCCATCAACTTCTTGGAGATGTGTATTAGGCCGCCCCCTATTGCAACATGTTGACACACCAGGATAGACTATGCTTCTTGTATTTGAAGGTACAAACGATAATGTATTTGATGCAATATTGATAATTGCAATCAACCGGATTATAAATAATGATGGATTCATCATCATCCTTCTGCAATCCACAATCCACGGTGTATGTAGAATATATAGGGCGATCTACTGCTACCTATCTCTACCTATGACGAAGATTGTATCACCTGTGGTAACGGCAAAAATGGTATGTAGTCGATAAAGGATACCGAAATCATACGATGAAATTTTGCCGAGAGTCGAGAGCTTATCAAATCTTTATGTTGTCGTGCACATATAATTAGCAATTAAGAGAGCCATTATATCGATAAGGATATATAATTAATTGAAATATACTATAATATATAGAGAGTTCATTGTGTCGGCGAGGATCATACATCATAATTGACTACAATAATATCTTATACACAAACAACAACAATGGCAATAAATAAAGAAGAGACTGAAGATGATGGCGTTCTTGTAGAAATGGTGGATACGCCTGAGGATAGTAGCCCTCCTACTACCAATGGGCAAGTCAAGGATGAATTGGATGAACCAATATTTGATGACAATGAAGACGAACAACCAGCAACAACTGATCTCACATCAGGAAATCTAGAAAAGCACAAAGATACTTCTGATGATAAAGGTACAACAACTGAGTCCGATGAAGACGTTCAAACTGGTGTTGGTGCTGGAGTATTGTTCGCGGTGCCTGGATTGATTGTTGGTGGTCCATTACTTGGTCTACTTTCTGGTGTTAGCGCCTTCTTTGTTGCGACTAAAGATCATGAATCTCCAGCTGGTGATGTAGCCCGGAATGCAGGAAAGTTTGCAGTAGAGACTAGTTCAAATGTAGGTCAAGTGGCTAAAGAAGTTGATCAAGAGCATCATATCATGGATAAGATTAAAGAAGGTTGGAGTAACCTAACGAGTAAGGTTCAACAAATTGATGAAGAGAATAAGATAAGTGAAAAAGTATCAATGAAGGCCAGTGTTGCAAAGGAAAAAGCTGTCGAAACAGCTAGTGTTGTCAAGGAGAAAGCGGTAGTATTCGAACAGAAGCACCACTTTGGTCTAATTTCTATGGTGGCGATAATGAAGACTGCTGAAACTATTCAGACTTTTGCAAACAACATTATTGAGAAAATGAAGGGAGGAGATGAAAGTAGTGAGGTAGAGACACAAATTGATGAAGATGTGGTTTCCTAGGTTTGCTTTTCAGTAGTTGAAGGTATTATGTAAAGATAGCATGATAGTTGTACAGGTAAACTCCCTTCCTTTTACTGAGTATATTTACTACTACCATACAAGTAAGATCTACGAAACCTCATGTAACTCAACTTGTACATCACTAGGGTCACTTAAATCCGATCCATGCTCTGATGAAGGTACATCTTTCTTAAATATTTGAGTTTGACGATACCATTTGTAGACAGAACCTCCAATAATAAGACATATCCATATAGCCATGAAGATGATGTACAATCCAAAGACAAAGCCTGCACTTGAGTTGTTGTATCGCATGTGATATAGTTCCATCCCTTCAAACAGTTGCCACACTCCAAAGAGGAACAAAGCAATACCGAGTACATTGTGGAGCAACTCCCATAATTGGCGAATGGTTGATTTCACTGGCATTATCTTTTGTCGACCATCATCTTCTTCTCCGGTATTATTTTCATTGTTCATTCCATTCTCTTCTGATTCAGTACTATTTGTATCTTCAGGTGATTGTGGATGAGAGCTTGGACGCAGATATCCACCCAACACTTGGTTGAAGGAAAGTATAAACATTGCTAGCCCCATCTTGTTATGAGCGTATAGCCAGTGATATCCATTTTCATGATTAACATTCAATACTGCAACAATAAAAACGAGCATGGTAATTACACAAGCCAATGTGTTCAAAGTAATATGAACAAATAGCCATTTCTCTTTCAACTTTGAAAGGTATAGTTTCACCTTCATGAATCGATCAGGGATTTCAATATCACGCATAATCGCTGTGGTAATTGCTGTCGGTGCTAGAAGACCCCAGGCAATGAATGCTAGAATACCATGAGCTAGCCATGCACTCTTGTTAGACATCTTCTTTTTACTTTGTTGCATAGATGTAGAAGAAAAGAGATCACTATGTTCTGTTGATACTAATAAATTGTTGATAGTTTTTGATCCCTTGCCATTTGGTCCATGATATTGTAACTTTGCATCTCCATTACTACCATGAGCAAAGATGAATGTAGTTGAATCAGTCAATGAAATACCTGGACCACTTTTAACAGGAGCGCCCCAATCTGCAAATGAAATTGTAAATTCCATTATACATTCGTTCTCTTCAAAGTCTATTGTTGGGTTGGTAATTGTACTATCTGTTAACTCAATTGCATCAATATCTTTTCCATCGAACAAGTAACTCTTTGGACTTGATATACCCGGTTGACCAATAATGGCATGACTGCCCACCATTTTGCCACCATTACTTAATCCAATTCCCAACCAAGTATATCCGCCAGTATAAACTAATTGTACATTAATCTCACAATCTTTGCAATGGTCGTCACCGTCGGTATAATCATCCGGTTTGTATACTTGATAATGCATAGTAAGGTCTTTTGTAAGCTGTACTTTACATCGACTACTTATACAATTGGATGCACTTAGTGAATTGCAACATGTTAGAGTGGTAATGAACAATACTGTGCATATGCGGAGAAGAAAGTTGGAGAGTATCATTGTTATGTTATTATTGTTATAGATTACCAGTGCAGGTGATAATAATATATGCACATATGATATGTTACTGAGTTGTAATGGTTTGGTTATTATTGGTTCTTGCAGTTGTATTTTTCAAACTACTCATATGAGAGTAGAAACAAATAAAGGGGTAAAACTAAAAGCTCACGGTAATGACTTACCTTAGCTATCCCAGTGTATCTAATGCTCAGTATCTGTCCCACAAAGAATACATGAAGGGTGGTATCTTTTTATCCTTAGGGCATCTTTGGGGTATTACATAAAATAAAGCTAATGACATTAGATTTGGCTGGATGATATTAACCTCGTTTACCCAGTAAGTAGCGCCACGAATCGCAACCAAAGTACGAGACATAAACCTAATTATATAGCATTTATTAGAGGCGCCATTATTGACATAAATATTATAATTTTACAATGATATCTATTGATACCACTACCATCACAACATATGTATTTGCATTCCCAACAATCTTTTGGCTGGTTATGTATCTAATCCCTCAAATTTATATGTCAACACTCCGACCAATACCCAACTTGAAGAAACGATACAACGCTAAATGGGCATTAGTTACCGGTAGTGGTTCTGGTATTGGCAAGGCATTAGCATTTAAATTGGCAAGTCAGGGGTTAAATGTTGTATTGGTATCATTAGATGATAAACATTTAAAAAATACTATGAAAGAACTTAAAAGTCAGTATCCAGAGTTGGAATTTCGTTCAGTGGGATGTGTATTTAATCCAGGTGTTAACTACATTGAACAAATCGAAGAAGCTACCAAAGATATTACTATACAATGTATCTTCAATAATGCTGGATTTATCGTCACGGGCTTTGTCGATCAAACTCCATTGCCAAAGTTATTATCTAATGTCGAATGTAATGCTACTGCAGCATTTGCTATAGCACACCATTTTCTGCAAAAGTTGGTTACCAATAAACAAAAGGGATGTATTGTATTCACATCCTCTGTGGCTGGATTTATCCCTACACCATTCGCTGCTTCGTATGCGGCTACAAAGGCATTCGTCTCTCAATTAGCCTGCAGTTTACACATTGAGGTACAATCTTTGGGTATTGATGTTTGTGCCGTCCATCCATCTCCTGTTGCTTCTAATTTTTATGAAAAGGTCGATCATAAGATTGAATTAATGGAGCAAGCCCAGAAAGGTGCAGTTGGTCCAGAACAGCTACCCAATGAGATATTAAGGAGTGTGGGGTGTTGTGCATTAAGAGATTTGGGAGGCTTGGCTTGGGGAACGAGGATGGGCACATTCTTTATTCCATATAACTTTTTCACAGAGTTATTTACTGCGGCATCACCTTTCTTGAATGATTATAAGGTACACAACAAGAATAGAAAGTTTAAGAGTTCATAAGGCAGGATCTACTTGACTAGACTTTGGGGAGTGATTTTTTGGTCTTTACTTTTGCAAACATACATTTGTCAGATACTGATTAACAGTTGTTAGATAAGTTGTTGTTTGGCATTGCCTAATTTACAATAAGTACACTATGAAGCAACCTCTTCTCGTTTCTTCTGTCGACTTTCCTTGTTTAATCTCATGACATGATGGTAAAGATAAACCAAGCTCTGGGGAGTCAAGCCTTGGATTTGAGAAGCCTCTGCAAAAGTCGAAGGTCTAAATTGATCCAACTTCTCGATTTCTTCCTTGCTAAAGGTCGGCATTATCGAGTGATCATAGATGATATTAGGTGGTATCTTTGCTCCTTGTGCCTTTCTCCAGCTTGCAATATCTTTCTCCTGTCTAACGACATAGGACTTGTACTTGACAGTGGCCTCTACGGTATCATAAACTGATAGTGGAGTAGGGGTCATCTTGGTATCTTCATTATCATCATCTTCTTGTTGTTGTTTCTCCTCAAAGACATCAGCCATGATTTGCTCTACCATTTTCAAGGATACATTTGGCATACCAAGGACTTCCTCTGCACTCTTTTTGTGTCCTTCCCTACCTTTTTTATTTGCTGATGCACCTCCCATCAAGTCATTTCCGCCTCTCTTTGACCAGTCAGTAACAAATAACTTGAAGTTTCGTAGTCGGTCTACATTGTCTGATATCAATGTCTCGCGCATATCAATAGCTGCTAATCTTTCTGGATCAGTAACCAAGCCATACTCAGCCCCCTTTCTTGTTAATCTCAAATCTGCATTGTCTGCTCTCAAGCTTATTCTGTATTCAGCTCGTGAGGTGAACATTCGATACGGCTCTGATGTTCCTTTTGTCACAAGGTCATCAATCAGTACACCAATATATGCCTCATCTCTACCCAACACAAACGGCACAGGTGCCTTTTCTCCTCGAGATGCTGCTCCACTTGCTCTACCTGCATTAGCCCCTGCAATAATGCCTTGAGCTCCTGCCTCTTCATATCCCGTTGTACCACATATTTGTCCAGCCAAGTATAAACCAGCTATCGATTTGGCCTCCAGTGTATGCGTTAGGACTTGGGGATTCACAAAATCATACTCGACATCGTATCCAGGCCGTACAATTTCAACCTTTTCGAGTCCCTTCATACTTTGAAAGATTTTCAATTGTATCTCCTCGGGATACGGGCCAGACATTCCATTTGGGTATACAATATCTGTATTCAACCCCTCTGGTTCCAAAAATGAATTGTGACTCTTCCTTTCAGCAAATCTTTCAACCTTTTTGTAGATGCTTGGGCAGTATCTTGGACCATTTCCTTTCCCATCCATACCATCATATTGTGGTAGCAAGTGAGCATATTCCATAACCATCTTATGTGTCTCTTCATTTGTAGCTGTTTGGTAACAATCGATTAAACTCCCAACCGCAGCAAGTGGCGGTTCTTCGCCTCGTGATTGTCGTACATGAGAAAAGGGAAGTGCTGGTCTTTCACTTGGTTGAATGTTGCAACTATCCCAATCAATCGTCCGTCCATCTAACCGTGCGGGTGTTCCAGTCTTAAGTCTACCCAAAGGGAACCCAAATCTTTCTAATGTAAGTGCTAACCCTACACTTGGTGGTTCAACCTCCTCTGAATCTCGTAAATGTCTCCCGCCGCTATATCTATCATGGCCAATCATTAACACGCCACGAAGGAAGGTTCCAGTAGTAAGTACCACAGACTTAGATTCGATTTCGATCCGTTCTTTAGTATTTGTATCAATTGCAACAACACCCCGAATACGAGCTCTTCTATTGCTAATATTTGCCTTGGCAGAAGATGTTGCCATTGCTTTCTCGAGCCGTGCTCTTTCATCATTATTGCTGCTGCTACTGGTGTCCATATTATCTAAACCAATTATATCTGCAGGATCAGCCAGCGGTGCCAAGGTTTCAATACCTTCACCTTCATCTAACAGTAAATCATCTGCCGATGCTTCTAATATTTCCAAATTCTCATATGCAGTACCACTACTGTCTTTATTATTCAGTAACAAGTTTTGCATATTATCCTTGTATAAATCTCTATCCATTTGTGCTCGTGGACCACGCACTGCCGGTCCTTTCCTACGGTTTAACATTCGAAAATGTATCCCACTTGCATCGGCAACTTCACCCATTACACCGTTCAATGCATCAATTTCACGTACTAAATGTCCTTTACCAATACCACCGATTGATGGATTACAGGATAGTTCTCCGAGAGTTGTCGCATTTTGTGTAATTAATAATGTACGTGCACCTGTTCGAGCCGAGGCTGTCGCTGCCTCAGATCCTGCATGTCCTCCACCTATAACTATAACATCATAAGAAGAAGTAGAAGATGCGGCTCTTCTTATTGATGATGATGTAGATGAGTGTGCAATGAATTTCTGTGCATGTATTCTATATTTAGTTGACGGTATATTTGCTTTAGAAAAGAAGGATGATGGTATGCTGATAGCTCTTCTTGATGAAAATGAGTAGACAGCTTGCAACATATTCATAATGGATATTATTGTAATGGTATTATATATCAAAGAAGAAGACCTTTGATGTTTCTTCTGTTTGTTGTTGCAATAATACACTTTCCCTGCTCTTGAGTTGCAATTAGTTAATATCGGTATCTTCATAGTCCTAGGATATTAATTGATAGATTGTATTCCTCTTCACAATGCTAACTACTATATGATATACGCTTATCCACTAATAAACCTTACTGATCTGTACTAGAAGATAAACATCATCATCATCATCATTTCCAATCTCAAATTTCTAAAAATTACTTGGCAGTCTGGCCGTCGTCTCAATGTGTAAGGGCATTATCCTGCATGTTTAGATTTATTGCTTCTCTCTTTAGTTCATACTCGTCGGGCTCTCAAAACGATTGTATATACTCGAGATGAACCCTTGACTCGAGTGCTACATTAATCGACCCGATTTTGACTATTACTCTCTTTTTAGATTTATGATTATACACTCTTTACACTAATTGAAGGTACCTCAACAGAGAATGTGTCTGTAGAATGGGCTAAAGCTGGCTGTGGCTTGTAAGTTCTACCCATCTTCTTATCTATCTCGCTGCTTCTTCTGTTGTTATTTTCCTCTAGGTGATTCTTCAGTTCTAATAAAGACTCGACTTTCAAAGACGGTGTTCTCAATAGAATCTCTTCTTCACTATCTCCAACAGAATATCCAGAGCATGTATCTAAAACTTCTCCTCCCTCCTGTGTGACTAGTACTGAGCCGCCGCAACCTGCTCTATTCGCTGCCATGATATCATCGTTTGCATTATCACCGACCATTACAACTTCTTTTTGATCACAGCCCCATACTTTGCATATGTGTAGAATCCCGGCAGGATCTGGCTTTGATTTCAAAGGTTCTGTAGTACTTTCATGTGATTTGGTATCTCTTGCAACAATAGTATCAAACAGCATCATTCCTCCTTCCTCCTCTGCATTGAAGGTCTTCTTCATTTCACTTAGATACAAATCTCTCATATGATATACATTTTTCTCCCTATTCCTTGTTAGTACAGCACGCTTGATATTATTATCTTGCAAGTATTTCAGTAATTCGACACCGCCATATGCCAGTAACATATCATCTAACGACTTTTGTTCAATTTCAATGAATATTTGTTTGCATTTTTGTTGTCCTTCCGGCGACAGCTGAGCTGCCACTACAAAGAAGTCATCACGAAGATTCAAATGTTTGCCGATTCTGTCCTCGTCACAAGTTTGATATATCCTTCTTCTCAAATCTGCAAAATCTATACTGTGTTGTATGAGAGTACCCTGGGTATTGATATACGATAATGATTCATATATCATAATAATATTATGTATTGATATAGACGATGCATAATATATAGTACATATGTAAATAATACGCATATGTAAGTAAATTAGAATGATGAATTTGAATATACTGAAGCAAAACTGTACTCACATCCATATCAAATATTATACCAAATGGAGAAGAAGGTAAAGATTCTTCTTCTCCGCCAAAGCTAGCAAATCTTCGTAAATTTATTGCCATAGGAGCATGACATTGCGGTTGAAATGCACAAGCACTAACAATGAACAGAAATAATATTTGTATTGATTTAAGCATGGTAATATAGGAGAGATCCAATAATATTATATTGATCCAAGCTGTTTTATTAGATGAAAAGAGGGGGAAATTATAGGATGGGGAGGATACCGCTGCAAAAATGCTGCTTGAACTCCTACCTCATTATTTGATACTATGACGCTAAAGAAGAATACTTCTAGACAATACAATTACCGAAATCATCATCCCTTGATACTGTTATTAGTGATAGTATTTCTGATTATTGGAAGCGCTGCGTTCATAGTACCTATAAGAGCCATGTCTGCCGACTCAAGTAAAATTGATGGTTGCAAGCCTCTCCTTGCAGAAGAAGGAAAAGATGCATCTACTAATAACAACTGTAATGAATCAGAGGAACAACAAGGTGGAAATGGTGAAATTCTTCAATTACCAGAGTCTTCGAATGATCCTTCAATACCGACGATCAAACTAGGCGGTGAGTCAATGAGACTTGTTTATTAATGGATTGTCATGTGATGAATACAATATTATATGGCGGTATTGCTGATGTATATGAGTTTTGTCTTTGCAATCGAACATCTAACTTTTATCTACTTTTCCGCATCATATAAAAAAGAAACGATATCTTTTGAAGAGATGGGGCCTGTGATTATCAATACTGACGGCACAACACGACAAATTGCGAATTGGAATCAAATGACAAAGAGAGAACAAGAAGTAACATGGAAAAGAATATCCAAACGAAATGAAGAACGAAGAAAAGCATTGTTAGAGCAACACAAGAAAGAAGAAAAGGAGAAAGAAGGGGATGAGAATGCTTAAGTACAGTTTGCAGAGTATGAGAATATAAAATTAGTGAAGGGTAGGAGTTTAGGTGAATCGCAATACAAAACATATCTTACACTCTGCAGGTTATAACCTGTTACACTGTTTATAAGAATAGAGAATGTAAATACAAAGATTAATATGACATATATCTTTTATTCTTATGTGTTCTGTTGCAGTCAGAGTTATCTACCTTCCAAACAACACCAGATGGCTAATATTGAAGTCATTACATAGCAAGCCTTTATCTTCCTAATTTGTATGCTTTCGACGACCACTTTACATATCATGGCGTCTTATCTCCGCTAATGAGCTTAGTAGGAGGGGTGATCAGCCGCGAGCCGCGAGATTGTTACATGCGTAACAAAAAAATCCTTCTGGCGGCGGCCTTTTCACGGCATACCTAACAACTACTAAGTAACATGTTACATGGGTATCTTTAAAGGATACCGCTAAAAGTCACGGCGAAGACACCTATCTGTAACATGTATACGTATCCTTCACTACGACTGCCGCGAGATTGTTACATGAGTAACTCCGACATCGTTCTGGCGGCTGTAGAAACTACGCGGTCTTGTTACGTGAGTAACTCAAATAATCCTCTGGCGGCATATCCTGTTACATGTGTGACATATTATTTTCTACGTAGGACCTAGTACTAAAAACCTTCGCTCACCCCTCCTAGCTTAGTCTACATGACAAGTACACCGCTCTCGCGACATAAAGAAATTTGCAATGCAGCTTTCCTGACATCGATTACCTACAAATGAATCTGCCAACTAGTATCAGTCGATTGGTAGAGAGAATAATTATATAAAGTATGATGTATATTGTGGATGAGTGTAGATCAGATTATTACAATCTTTCAATTGGTAGTGTTTCCGGTATCCTCTCGAGCAAATGTATCAATCACGTCGGCATTCGTCATGCGATTTATGGAGGCCAGTTGTATATATTGCTGATTTGCATTGCAATACGATAGATCGTTACTACATCGATAAAGTCACTGATCAGGTTATTTTATAATCCTTTTGGTTGCAGAGTGCTATATTATATATTATTACACTATCAACGGTATCCTTCACAACAACACTATATCCAATCCATCATCTATCCATCACTTTTACAGGTGTCTATATTGTCCTTTTGGTTGCAGTGTTATAGTATTGGTTAGCTTAACAAGATACCTTCAAATTGACAACACACTCTTTACTTCATCGATCAATACTTCATCCATCAACTATCGTACTTTATCATGCCTCGCAATAAGTCAAGTAATAATTACAAAAATAATCACAAAGGTAGACAAAGAGGGAGTAATAATATTCACACATATGATGATGGTGGTATTGATATGAATGGTTTGACATTATGTAAACCAGTTGGTATGGAGGAGGATGTCAAATCAAAACATCTCAAAGGATTACAATTGCGCATGTGGGACTTTGCTCAATGCGATCCTAAACGGTGTACTGGTGCTAGATTAGCACGACGAGGAGTCTTTAGGACAATGCCGTTGAAACAACCATTTCGAGGTTTAGTATTATCACCCAATGGTACTACATCTGTTTCACCTGCCGATCGACCAATACTGGAGGAATTGGGTCTAAGTGTTATTGATTGTTCATGGGCAAGATTAGCTGAAATACCCTTCAAACAGATGCGTGCTGGGCATCATCGTCTACTACCATTTCTAGTAGCTGCCAATACTGTCAACTACGGCAAACCATCTAAATTAAGTTGTGCCGAGGCAGCAGCGGCAACGTTATATATCTGTGGCAAGGTTGATGCTGCCAAAGTAGTATTGGATGAATTTGGATGGGGTAAAGAGTTTATTAAGATCAATGAAGAAGTATTAGAGTTATATAGAACAAGTAGCGATGCAGATGAAGTAATACGAAGACAAAATGAATGGTTAAAAAATGTAGAGGAAAATGGAGGTAAAGCTGGAGTTGGTCATCTTGCTGGAAGAAAAAAGAATAGAGATTGGGGAAATAATAGTGATGATGATAACAATGAAGAGGGATCAGAAGAAGAAAGGGAAGAGGAGGAACTACCAGCGTATGGAAGAGGAGCAATGGGAGACCTCCCACCAAGCGATGATGAGTATGAGGAGTATTATTCTGATGAAGACGAGCCAAAGTTGGATAAATTTGGCAATTTCATTGTAGAGGATGACGATAAAGAAAGCAGCAATGGAGAAGAAGAAGAAGAAGTAGACATCCAAAACAATAGTCTCGCTATGAATGATGTTGCTGAAGCTATAAATGGAATATGAGATGATACATGCATGCATCGTTATAAACATTAAACAACTAGATATCTGTGTCATATTACCTTTACCTACACTACTTAGGAATCCCAAAGTAGGAATAAAAAAACAACCGCCGTATCTTTTCCCTAAAAAAAAATCAAGTGAATACTCTATTTCCTTACTCAATATCATATTATATAGTATTAATATGTCGCAAATGGATATCAGTATTGCGGCGGCGGCGGCGGCGGCTGATCATTCCGAAGCCGAATCTTTATCTGATAACGATATTAATATTGTTGATACAGTAGTGGGTAGTCTAGAACATAATCAACAGTTACCAGTATTGACACCAAGATCTAGCAACATTGGGTATTTAGAACGTTGTGGACGATGGCTTATGGCAGTACCTCGTGATGATGTTGTTGCTCTTCAGCAAACTTCAGAGTATAGAGAATTCTTGCAGGCATTTGATAAACTTGGCGAGGTATGTTATAAATTATATGCATTGTAAATATATATTGTATTTGTTTTATGTACATAAATTAATATGTCTATTCTATTTACCGCTCAGGCACATAGGAGAACTGTAACCTTGGAAAATCAACATTTGATGGACAGTGAAGAAGATGGAGAGGATACAAATAAAGTGATATCTTCAAACGCTATTACAACAACTAAGAAGGGCATACTACAAAATAATATACCTACAACTGATACCCACCATCCATTGTCTCCCTCATCTGCATTACGTCGTCGAAGGTATTCCTTTTTACAACATTTGGCTGTCGATGATGTATTGTTAAGAATATTCGAGTTCATTGATTGCTCTTCACTTATTCACACTGGCGAAACTTGCGATAGATTCCGACAACTGACGAATCGATCGGCTGAACAAAGGACACATAGACTTGTACATGGTAGATTGCTCAGATCTGCAATGAAGATGTTAAGAGCACAAGAACAAATAGAGGGAATAGGGCAAAGAGAAGGGACCGGGCCATTTGTTCAAATACCCATACTTGGACTGCCAGGAAGAGTCAAAGTTACAAATTCAGGTGATCCCGAATTTAATGGAGTATATTTTTGTACTGGATGTAATGGTAATGGATTTCTCTTTACCAAGCCACGCAATCCAGAAAGGAGAGTACTTCGACCACAAACGTTTAATATGCGACAACTTGCCGAAGGAATTGATAATAATAATAATGAGAATCAAAATGCTGTAGGAGTCGTTGGCCTGGTTGATAATAATGAAGATGGTGCTGCGGGCGGTCAAAGACAAGATAATGCAGTAGACGTATTGTATGGAGATGAGCCGAATCGGAGCAGATTACTTCGATGTGTTATTGCCAAGAGATTCTCTAATGAGGTGAGTGAAAATCGACAATCTCGTGTGTGAACATACCTCTGAGAAGAAGGTTCAAGTATACGTACACTCACCAACACTGTATCTCCATCTAGACAATATTATGGTATATGAGCAAAGAAGTAGAGGATGAAACTACACATGAAATATCTCAAACCTTTTCCTTTTGGGCAAAGCTATTGGTTACTGGTGATGCAACCCCAAACGTATGTCAATATCCTTCAACTACTGGTGTATTGTCGAGGAATGGGGATCCAGCATGGCAGTGCCTTACGAATACTTTGAATACAGAGGTACCCATTGTTGAGCTGTTGGATGGTTGAAGGTACCAATCGTCGGGCTGTTGGATGGTTGTTTTTTGGTATGTTATGACTTTGTAATTTGTGGAAGCAAGTACGACACAAACAACTGAGAGGGTAATATATTATAGCGTTGAGAGTCAGTCAAGAGCCATCATATCCGACTTCAAACCTCTAAAAGCCTATCTTATCCATACCTAGGTACGCCTACCTATCAACCCTTATGTACACTAGGCCTAATCTACGTCATCCTAAATTTCTTCACATCCTAGAAGATTCTCATGCCTGAGCTGTAAAAAAAAATGAATCGTCATGCATACAAGTACCTAAAAGAACTAAACACATCTATCGATATAGCAAGCTTATGATGGCGATTGTGATAACATAACCCCCATTAAGTACTACTGATAGATTAGATGGGTAGTAGAGGGTGGCAGGATTTCTCAACGCCGCGGCGGCGACAACACTGCAATGGAAATAGTGCATCTAAATCACTTGCAACATGTGCATCTAAATCTCAACTCCTCTCTAGAACTTCTAGCTATCATCCTGATATGCAAAGACGGAGTGTTGATGATGAATCAAGTACTTGCAATAAAGTAAGGGAGAGATATCTACATAGGTTGGGAACATCATCGATGAACCCTGGTCATTTCAATGTAGATAACAACGAGATAATCTCCACATCTCTACCCGAGAAAGCAAGCTCCTTAGAACAACAGATTACCAACCAACAAGACAGTATTGATTGTGAAGACAATATAATATTGTTACGACAATCTATCAAGTATACCACTGCGCTTAAGCCAGACTTAAATGTGGGTACAGAATCAAAATTCGAGCTCTCTTCCGCATGGTCAAAGCTACTTTCCTCTGATACAAGTAGATGTCAAACGCCTTCCCCACCCCAGTTTGGCCGGTGTTTATCAAGGAAAGATACTGCAAGTTGGACATCACTCGAGTCAGCTTCTTATTCGACTTTGACATCTGGATTGGCTTCCTTTGATAATCTTTCGTCTACCTCCTCATTGCAAAGGCGGAGGAAGGTATCTTTCGACACAACTGTCCATGCTGCAACGATTCCGTCAAGGCATGATTATTCAGATCAAGCAAGAGCAGCAATGTGGACAAATCAAGCTGAACTTTATCGTGAAGCGTTCCGTAATGATTTGGAGTATGAATTTGATGGTAGGAAGGCGCAATCTGTTTCTGAGGAAGTTGATTTCATAAGATGCTCATTAACACCTCCGTCATCATCAGCAGCAATGGAAAAAGAAGAGATACTTGTACACCCTGTTCATTTCCTACCCACATCTCCCTGGAAGAAGACAAACACACCACAACACTCCACCTTAACGAGTGCAAGTGTGAATTGTAATACAGAAGAATTTGAAGATGACGATTATACTGAGGGGGTATTTGAAATGGACTAAAGGTGTTGTAAAAATAGTGAACATAATAGTGTTTGCATAATGAAACAAGGCTTATTTGGAAGCTTTATCTATGTTGAGATGTAGTAATTGAAAGTCGTCATCCTTCCCACTTCTTATGTAGCCAGCTAATGGCCCTAGGAAGCATTCTATACCAGCATACTTGCTACACTTCTGCTTGTATTGCATGTAAGTTTTGGCTGCAGTGATATCTTCTTTTGAAGAAAACTGACTAGAGCTAAGATCAGTGTATCTTAAACATCGCTGAAGTAGATTAAATCTACACAGTCTTGATGCAGATCCCAAGACATCTTTCGGTCGTTTAGGTTTCTTACCTCGCTTCAATCCAGTAGCGCCTATAGTGATCTCTGTTTTTGCCACTTCATTATTATGTTTGTTGCCTGATTTAAGTCCTTGCAGATGAGTCTGATGCCAGTTGATACTCATTCCACATGCAGATGCTTGCTTTGAGGTATTATGACTAGACTTGAAAGTTTGTGAGTCAAGAGATGTATGCTTTGTCTTTACTTTTTTGTTTGAAACAGTGTCAGAATAATCTAACTTCTTTCTCTTTCTTTCATTATTTTGTCCATCAAATCGGTAATCTGCTACAGACTTTGAACTCTCAAATATTACATCAACCACCGATACAACTGGAGGTACTACTTTATTGTCATGACTCTTCTGTTGCTTCTGTAAAGCACTTTCTATTCGCTTTGGTAAAGCCCGTTCAAGTGCTGATAATTGACTGCCATTTGGTATCCTTCCTTTGTCAATTGACCGAGGATCCTTGCTCACACAAACTGATGATAGAATGATGGGTTCGGAAATATATTTCGACAGTAATGTCCCTTGTAAACCAAGTACGCCCCATCTTACAAGTTTGTCAGAGCAACTCATTGAAGTTGATCGGTTAGATATATTTGAGCGTGACGATTTCAATCTAAGTGCACCTAGTTGTTGAGTATCTTCCCTTCCTAAAGTGATGGTAGATTGTTTAGAATTGTCACTGGTATCAAGAGAACATGTAAGTGTTGAAATTATAGAGTCATTCTTTCTGTTGGTATCAGACAGTATTAGCTTTGCCCCTGTAAAGTTTAGTTCAGTCTCTTCAGACTTCTTGCCTTTGTCACTTAGTTGCCTTCTAATCTCGTATATTGTAGCGTCGCCACAGGGAGAATCACTAATATACATATGCAGTGTGATGTTGCTCTTGAGCTTAAACGTCGTCAAATCATCAGTATTATTATTGCAAACTTCCAATAGATGCCGAGTATTTGTAACTCCTTCAGAAGAAGTATTGTTGTTGGTATATTGTTGTAAATAGTTTTCTATCTCATTCCACAGACTTGCTACAAACCCTCGTCTACATAAAGCCTCTGCATGTGAATCTTTTAGTACCATTCCTTTGTAACATTGACATATTAAATCATCATCCATATTTCCACTGGTCGGAGCGGGTAATGATGAAACTACTGAATGTATAGGTGCACATTTTGATCCTGTAGCACAACTAACTACCCACATATCATCAACATCATCATTGATACTACTATTTTTACAAGCAACAATTGCAGCATAAACTGTCCACTCTCTTCCTATCTGCGGTTTACCGCCATTACTTGGGATATTGTTATCATAGTGATCAATAGCACATTTAGCTATGCGATTTGCAATGTCAGTTTGGGCGGCCATGAGATATTAAGGCAGCACTTGATGAGAGCAAGGAGCGAGCACTACCGCCAATGCAATGGGAGAAAGAGAAACGGTTCTTTTATTCACAGACCACAAAATTTTCTCTCTCGATCAATGATCAACTTTGCGATTTGCATGTATATTACAGAGTACAACTCTTTGTGCTAGTATCAATACTACTCAATATTATTATTATAGAAGTTTAACATCATCATGGTAACCCACGGGAAGAGTAAGAAGAGAAGAGCAGGGAGAACTGGCCGAACCAAGCTTAAGGTGAGTTTATCGGTGTTGAACATAAGATGTGCACTTCAATACTCTAATATGAGAAATGTTTCTTGCTTTGTTGTGAAATGTAAACAATCATGATCTTTCTTGGCAATTCTCTGACAAATATTTCCCGGTTATTACTACTTATATTACTTAATAGAATCGGACTATATCAATTTTTTAAGCCACCACAAATCGATGATAAGAGTGTCCGAAAACAATGGAATCCAAGGAAATCACCATCACAAAACATGGCTGCAATGGGGCTTGCAACATCTGTAAATTCTACAATTGATGCTCGTGATGCCTTTGCACATGCTTACATAACGCAACCCACAGATAGTTCAAAGGCTATAGAGTTGTTTGATATTCCAGAGTCGGACCAACATAATAATGATAGTCAATCAAATAATAAAATTACTACACTCCCTGGCAAAACATACGCACAACGAACATTGCCTGTATCCATTGATGACCAAAAGTATATAATTAAATGTCTAAAGAAGCATGGGGATGATTATACAGCAATGATGAGAGATATTAAAGTTAATGATATGCAACATACATCGACCAAGTTGAGAAAGATGGCTGCAAGATTCTATTTGCTTTCAGAGGAACATATTAGAGTTGATATACCTGATAATGTACGTCCACTCATGAAAGCATATAAGTAAATAAGCTAAGACATATTCTAAACTGTATTAGACTATCTTCTCCTCCCTGTAATTAATACCCAGCCACCATCTTCTCCAGCAACTTTTACATCTTCAAATAGTTCACTATATCCTTTGACAACATTATCTGCTTGGGTAGCCAACACTCCCGACAAACCAATCTCTCCTCCGCTCTTTACTAGTGAAGCTATCGTCGGCGCTAAATTGACCAACGGAGCAGCAAGTATGTTGGCAGCACAAAGATCATAAATTTGACCATTCAACTCGTCAGGTAAAGTTTCCAATCCCTGATTGCGCTTCCGCTGCATTGCTTTCATTACAACACTGAGAGCTTCGGCATCTAATGAGTCTGAGTCTGGGAGATAGTTTACCATCTCGACATTGTTCTTTTTTGCATTGTCATTTGCAATGTGGATGGCATCAGCATCAATCTCAACACCCACTGTCTGTATCTTACGGCTCGTCCCTTTTGATTTGTCACGAACAAGTGCAGCTGCGGCGATTCCGAGAATTCCAGACCCAGCCCCATAATCTAAAAAGTTTAGATCGTCATCATTATTCTCGGAACTAGTATCCAACTGTTCTTCAACCTTATCACGTATCCAATCTAAACATAGCCGAGTAGTAGGATGCTCTCCAGTTCCAAATGCGATTCCTCCTTCTAGTTCAATTTGAACATACTCTCTGTTCTTCTTGGCTCGTTCATTACTATTACCATCACTGCTATCATAAAAGTCGCCATCAAAATGCACAACAGCTCCCTCCCGCTTAACGCCACTACTAAATTGTGCTTGTTGTAACTCTTGCATTTTCATCATTTCTGTATCCTGACATGCCTTCATTACCTTTTGATCAGTATGCCACGGAAACCGTAATACATATTTACTGCTCTTTGTAACAATTGGCTCCCAAGACTCTTGTACATGTTGTATCCAATCAAGGTCAGGAACATTATCAACTTTATATCTTGGATTAGTTGGACAATGGAATGTATATCGGACAGCGTCGATAATTGTCGGTACGTCTAATGATTGTGGAAAATGTGCAGATACATCACATCGTTTCCATAGGTTACGTCCAGCGGCATAGTCTGGTATAATCATTGCCCATTGCTCATTATTATCGTCATCATCTAATTTGATATCCGATAAATCATTTGTACAAGCGGATGAAAGTGATGGCTCGTCGAAGATTGCTTCCTCGTTGTCGGTATCTAAATCTGAATCAGTAATTGATACCGAACATGCTCCTATCTCCATGAGAAACTCTGATAGGTTCCGTGCATCTAGTACATTCTTTGATTCTAAATCTTTATCACTACTTGTGTCATCACTTTCTTCTTCTTCTTTGGGTGCTGTCAAACCTAGAAAAGTTATTTGACGAAGTACCCATGAATCATCCTCTTTATCATCCTCTACATCAATAAGTTCAGTTGATTCTTTTGATATAGTTTTCAAACTACTAGATGATGATGTATGATGTTGGTGTTGATGTATACTTGTTTGAAATTGAAATGCAATGACATGTGATGTGCACATCAATGCTAATACCAGAGAAATCATTTCTTTTGTGTAGGCGTGCAATTATATGATAATATGAGATAACTTATTAATCATATACGACAATGATAAGTAGGCAAAGGCCGCTTGATATGGTTAGTTATAAGCGATGTGCGCCGGTACAATTCCTACGTAGCGTATCTTGTGTAGGAGAATTTTGAGTTTCAGCGGGGGTATCCTCATAGAAAAATACTAACAAAGCTTAATATGAAGATGTTGAAATCAATGATATATAACCATTGCAACATCGTATATGACGTAGAATTGCATGAGGATTTCATATATGCAACTATTTTTGGACGCCGATCAATAGTTTTTAAGCTATAAAGCATCTGAATAGGCCGCCATAGTAGACTACTAAGTGAAAATTTGCAAGGTCCTCTAATCTCGACGCCGGCCGGCATATAAACTACAAATATATAGTAGAGAAACCTTGTGCAATTTTAGGCGAATATTCCTGTTCAGTTTATTGCAATGGCCGATCATTCGACATATTTCTTGTGTAGGGCCACTGTATAAAATTTGGCGGTATCTTTTTCTGAAACCCAAAATTCTCCGGTATCCTCCAACGCACATCGCTTATGTATTGGTGATTTGGTGATTGGTTGCGAGTATGCACGGGGGCAGATTTGGGTATCTTTTATTTTCTCATTTGTGCCCTGCCCTCAAGGTGGAACCCAATAGTACGCACCACAGGCACCAACCACATCTTTACTTCAACACGACGGCAAAGGAAAGGTGCCGGAGTAAACTGTTGTTATACATCTACCAATAATACATCTAGAGAAAGCAAGCCCAAAGTATTATATTGTCAAATTGCAAAGAACCTGAAAGTTGAACACATCTTGTGTGCATTGCAATAAATTATTTCCAAGTGGAGGAAAATTGAGCAAGTTATTGATACTCAAGTTGACTGCACTACTGCATCTTCAAATATTATAGATTTGTTTTCTCTCTGGCCATCCATTCATTGTTTCGAGGGTGCTGACGGAAGATAATCTTACATCATATCCATTCGCCTACGATATTATCAACATATTCTACGCAAACTCAACTCATACACAAGTAATAAATTATATCTTATTGAATCTATTATTAAACAATGGCTTGGAATGGTAAAAACACAAGCATATTGGGAACAAAGCCCAGTATTGCAGATGATATTAGCACTGCAACGCCTACCCCAGCAGGTGCTTCAGTGGCGTCGTCGTCAAAACAGTCAGACACTAAATCTGTGTCAAAGTCGGCCACACAGACACAACCAAAAGAAAAATCCATCCCTAATGCTCTTCCCCCAGCTTCACCAGCAAAGAATGCATGGAATGGTAAGAATACAAAGATATTAGGGGTGAAAAAGTCTTCTGACTTATCAATATCAGCAGCAAGTATAGAAAATACTACTCAACCTCCAGTGGGTGCCGTGGCGGTAGAAAATATTCCCATCCGATCACCAACTCCTGCCACAGATGCATCATCTACTACAAGTAGCATTACCAAGAATAGCAATTCTGCTGTTGTTACCAAGAATATGAAGGAGCTATCTGTCATAAGTAGCCCCAGTATATCCAAGGATAATGTCAGTGTAACCAAGAGTACTACCAAGGAAGGAGATGAAACAACGATTGACAGTACCGCTGATGGTTCATCGTCAAATGTCACTAGTATAGACTCTAACTCTCCCCCTCCATCGATATCAGAGGGTAGTCCTACTGCTGTCCCTTCTGTAGTGAAGAACAGCAACAGCAGTAATAAGAACAAGGCTTCTTCGTCTTCTGACTCTAAAAAGAAGAATAAGAAAAGCAATAATAACTCCCCTCCCACGTCCTCTGTCAAGGTTGCCCATAATAGGCAACAGCAACAGAATGGTAAGAATGGCAAGAATAATAACAAGGGAGGGCAGCAGCAGAAGGGAGGGAAGAATAACCAATCGAATGGAAAGCAGCAGCAGTCTTCACGAGGGAGTAGCAATAGCAGAAGTAGAAAAGGTGAGTTTGGTTGAAAGACTCCCAAAATATCTATTCCTCGTATTGTGTTGTTTACTCACAATACTCATGTGCCTCTTTCTTCTACTTTTGTGTGTATTCAGCCAATAATGTCGGAAAAGTAGCCTGTTCCTTCTTTGCTAAAGGAATGTGCACCAAGGGCGATACATGTACCTTTAGTCATGATCCATCACTGGTGTCTTCTGCCCCTCCTCTGCCTCAAGGAAAGAAGCACAGCAATGGAAACAACGGCAACAACAATAGTAAGAAATCCATGAATGTAGCAGCCGCGTCATTCGTACCTTCCAAGAGAGTGTTTGATCCGCACAAAGCCCTGGCAATTAAGTTAGCAAAAGAGGCTCAAGATCAAGAGGATAGGTCTAGATTTACATCTAATGTCAAGATAATAAAGGGTGAAGAAGAAGAGAAGAAGTCTGACGATGACAAGGGCGATGTTGTTGATCCTCCATTCTTTTCGATCGATGTCGAATGTATTGCAACTGGATACGGTTCATGTGCCAATGGTATTAATGACGGTTGTGGTAACGAAGGCCGGAATGAGGAAGGTGTTCCATCTAGTCAGTATAATGATCGCTCTCATCGTTATCCCGGTCGTGTAGCCATGGTAGATAGTGAAGGTAATCTCCTTACTGATATATTCATCCGTCCTCCGAAGGATGGAGAAGGTGTAACGAGTTATCTTACCCCACTAACGGGCCTTACTCCTGAGTTGTGCCTTGGATCAGATGCCAAAACATTGGATGAGGCAGTGGAAAGCATTAAGAGCTTGTTGCCAAGGAACGGTGTCTTAGTTGGACAGGCTATCGATCATGATGTAGAATGGCTGGGCTTGACTCCTGGTATAGACTTTGATCGTATGCTGGATATCAGTGATATCTTTCGTCAGCGTATGCCATCTATACTACCCGAGGCGGCGGCGGTACTTAAGAAGAAGGAAGAGGGTGGAAACAGTACTGCTCAGCAGCCAACATCAGAAGACAAGTCGTCAGACGAGTACTTGGGATTTGCAACACGGTATCGTCACTTCTCATTAAGACATGTCTGTTTGAATCTACTCGATGAGGATATACAGTCAGGTGTACACAACCCCATCACTGATGCCAAGTATTCACTGTTGCTATTTCACAAGTACCGCAACTCAAGTGTGACACAATTGCGTATCGTTAGAGATGGTCTACACAGAGCTCCAGTGACTAAAGGCTTTGCGGCTGAGAATGGAGCCGTGATCGAAGGGGTATGTGTAAGTGCTGCAGGATACAAATACAAGAGAGCCGGTAGAAAGATTTTGAGGTGGTACTTGGCGAGGAAGAAGACGAAGCAAGAGAGCTGAACAGGTTGTATTTATTGAATCATTATATGTGTGCTATTACAGTTGTGTGTGCTATAAGAAGCTAGAAGAGAAGCCTTGGACTTTGCTCAACTTCATCATCGAAATATAAGTGGATGTCAATCTGCTGCAAAATATGAGCCTGAGAGCTCCAAACCATGATACGAATGTGTTCATTTTACTGAGAGAGGTAGAAGATAAATCATGGTCAATACAAATCCAACAAAGATAAAGATGAATGAAAACGTCATGAAGATGTGAAGTTGAGTAAAGTCTGATGCGGGGAAGAGATGTGTTTAGTACTGAATTATAATTGGCTATAAATAGCAGTAGTTTACCGAATACTCGTCATCTTCGCCTAGGATGGTGAATCCAGCTGTTTCGTATAAGAATAATCCCGTCGTATCAACCATGCTTACGGAGCTACCTCGTCAGTAACTACAGCAGGAGCAGCTTCGTCCTCCTCTTCGTCTTCGGCGTCAACTTCGGCCACAGTTACAACAGGCTCGGGGGCCTTTTTATCACCACCAAAGTCAGGTAACCATGCAGGCTTCTCCAATCCCAACTCCTTTAAGAAACCAAATCGCAATGAGGTAGTGGATGATTGAGAAATACTCTTCTTGTGAGTAGCAGGCACAAATGCCTTAGTGGATACGGCAAAGAGAGAGAGGGCGATGAAGTACTTCATATTGGATAGATTGCTTTGTTGATATATAGTAGCAAGAGATTAAGAGATGCAAAAGGTTGCTGCAAAGACGCCAATATCCAGCTGTTTGCTGCCGACTGCCATGGCAACGTGTTAGATCAAATGTTGAACTAAAAGATATGAGAAAAGATTCCCACTCTTTGTTTTTGAACTGCCCACTCATTCTTGAAGATTTGTGAGATGTAGGATAGCTAGTATGTCACAAGTCACAACTGTGAGCGCTGATCAAAAATTAATAATCTTATTCACGTAGGTCTTCCTCTATATCTTCGTCTACATTTGTTGATGTTGATGTTGTAGTTCTATATTCCAAAGCGGCATACAATCTAGGTCCGTTAGCCTGTGATGACCAGAGATCTAACCTCGCTCCGCTGAGCACTTCATCAATCAATGTTAACACAACACGTGCAATCAAATTGCCTATTTGAGATCTCAATACTCCGCCACCTACTCTACGCTCAACCCATTCTAACCAACCATCGAGGAATGCCAAGCTCTCGCTCATATCTTGTGCCGTAGCCAAAACAGCAGCCTCAAACTCGTCAGGTCTTGTTCGGCGATGATTCTTTCGAAAACCTCCTACACCAATATGTTGAATAAGATCAGCCTCTGTAATAGGCTTGAAAGATATTGTCAAGGCATGGCCAAGTATTTGTACTTGAAGACCATCCGCAAAATCTGATATGATTGCAGTGGCTAATGTGATAATATTCCCTACCATTGCTCGTTGCCAGTCTAGTGGAAAGAGTTTCAAGAGAGGTGCTGATATCTGACAGTGTGAGATAAGAGTCTCGACAACAGCATCTCGTTGAATAAACTCAATATCACTAAGCTCGTGTCCATGGCGACGAGATGATGATCTGTGTTTTGTCTTTTTCTTCTTTCTTGCGCTCTTTTGGATTGCTGACTTGATAGCCTCGTGGGCATAGTCATTACCTGTTCCACTTAATATGGGACCATGCTTCCTATCTATAGGTGGGAGGTCAGGATCTTGTTCAACATATGTTCTAATATCTGAATGAGATAAGACATTCACACCATGTAAACTTGACAACATACGAGCGAATACCATCATCACAGCTGAGCATACTCCTTTGTATGCATTAATCTCGATAGTTTCACCAAGTTTCTCTCCTAGATTACCACCTCCAAATCCAGTTCGTAATAGCCAGCTACCGCCTCCACTCTTGTGTCTGTGTCCATTTTGCTGCTCATCGTAGAGTTTCCTCACATCTGCACCTGGTGTTAACAAGTCATCGCCAACAGATTCATCGTCATCGTCTATATCATCATCTGATCGGCTTTGCCACAACTCACTGGAAAAGTGTAAATGATATAGGGTTAATTCTAACGAGTGAACATTTTATGTGTGGTGTTTGGTACATTTATATATAAAACTCACGTGTGATTCATACGGATAAGTCTACCATGGCTCACAAGCTCCCCAACTGCAACACATTTAGAGCAAATGCATGAGGTGTTAGCAATATGTAACAAAGACAGTGTCAAAATGAGTGCACATGTATTTAAGTGATGTACTCTCTTATAACAACGATAGAAGTCACTGATAAGGCTCTGGCATTGTGCAAAAAGATATATAATGTAGCACAACGTTTTGCAACCGGCGGCATGAGAATTTAGTACAGAACCTGAATATACTCGTCAACATTACCTGATTTAGAGCCTTTCGGCCCCGTCAGGATAATGTTTGAAAGTAAAAGTCCTGTACTATCCGCAACGGGGGGGATTGCAACGCATGCATATATATTGACTGTCAATCACACTATCAAATAATAGATAACTTACTATATTCATTCACAAGCTCAGGAGAAGGGAAGTTAAACTCTCGTGTAGTTCTCACGTCACCAAATGTATGATTTGTAGATGGGTCGTACTTCTTCGTGTAGTTGAATAGAGGATTGGGCGCACATAACAAATCGTCTCTTTCACACTGTAGTTCTTGCAATCGTTCACTGCCCCGTTGAAGTAAGAGATCAATCTCCTCTGCACGTTTCCGTCTCCGAATCTCAAGAGCATCTGGTGATGTATCTAAAGCTGATACAACCACATAGTCAGAGTTGATACTATTGGGAGTAGTTGCCTGCTGTCCTCTTCGGAATACCCATCTTCTTCCTTTATTATTCCGTCCCAGTCTTTGTCGGTTCCGACTTGCTACACGACGTGCGAGGAATTCTGCTTGTATTGCATTTGTATCATGAATACCAAGCTCTTCGTCTATTGAAATTACAGTTGATGTGGTATTTTCCTCATCTAAAACCTTTTCTATTTCTATTATGTATTCCTTGCCACTCATGAATCCATGCAAACCTGTATAAGCTGCTGCTGACTTACGAATACCTCTCAAAGCTTTTGATATTTTAAGATCATCATTGAGTGATGACAAGCCAAGAGATGTTACCAGATCAATCCCAACCCACTTCAATTGAAATTAATATGAATGTTAGATTGACAAAGTACAATCACATATCACAAGTGATATAACAAATAGAACTTACATATCCAGAGGATGTATAATCGGTTTTCTGAAGAGTTGTGGTATTCACTGAGATTTCATCCGTGACAGTAGCAGTTGTATTAGATGAAGAATCCAATCCTGTAGTATTTGTATCACTTACAGAATCTAATGTAGATTCTGTTTCATTCAGTGCACTATTCGAAGATATGTCAACTTCTTCAACTACTGGCTCACTTTTGGATGCCTTGCTCTTCTTATCATCTTTAGATTTGTCAACAGTTGTAGTTTGTGTTGGGGTTTTGGGCGAAGGCGGAACTACAAATGCAGCTGAATTCCCTCTTACTCCAACTGATGACGGTTTGGTAGATTCATCTTGAGTGGCATCAGAAGTTGAAATGTCAGTTGTTATTATAAACTCATCTTCTTCAGCTTCTTCTGTGTCCCTATCTTCTTCTTCTTCTTCAGCAGATGAAGATTGTTTAGGACGAGTCATGGTAGCATATCCACCACCCCTTCCATCAGGACCATGTGGTATTTTATGAGCAATACCTGATGTATCAGTTCCTATTGGCCTCTCTTTAATGTTGGACTGTGACGTCTTTGATGGGTCAGCACGAAAAAGTGATATAAATGATGTGAATGCACCTCCCTCTTTTTTAGCTTGTGGAGAATGTGTTTTCTTCTTCTGCTTCTTTTTCTCTTTCGTTGTTTTACCAGCATGTTCTTCTGTACTGTCATCTGCTGATATATTAGCGTCCACTGACATATCTATATCTTCTTTACTTTTCAAGCTGGTAGATTCTAGACTCTCAACTTCTTGTGAATCATCTATTAGTGTTGTATCATCCTGACTCTTGTCATTATCATCAACCCCACCCCTAATTGATCTAATTCTCTTCCATAATCCTCTACTTGGTTTTCTCTTACCAATATCTATTCTATCTATATCGGTTGTCAATAATGGATTGGATGTGTCAATAATTGATTGAGATACTCTTGATATGTCTAATCTATCTTCATCATCATCGCCACCTCGTATGCGAGATATAGAATTATGCAATGAAGATATTATTGAATATCTTTCATCATATTGAAATGAGTGTACAGTGAATGGTATATTGTGATTATGATATATCAATCCATTTTGATAGCATAGTATTATAATAATAATAACGTCTATGAAATAGTATGTGAGTGTGTTGATGTTCATACTATGCCTACGCCGCCGCGGGTTTTGAGACCGACGAGGCTGACATCTGCTATCCCCTGCCATTATAGTCCAATCCGAACACATACTTTGCGCCTCCTATATGCTATATTTGCAATGGGCTGATGTAGTAGCAAGCGATTGTGAGTACGTTTTTACAGATTGAGTGCACCCAGTGCACATTTTCATTTCTGTGTCAATAGTGCAAAATTTCAATTTGCACTCAACACCGAAACACAACAAACTCAACACATAAACATGTTGCCTAAATCATCTATCAATTCTATCAAGGCCAACCTTAATAAGGCCGTATCAGCAAAGGATCCTCATGGTATTGCATCGGCTGTTGATTTGCCCCCATTGCCTAAAAGTGGTAGTGATGGATCATCAAGTAAAACTTCACATCGAGAAAACTTAAAAATTGATGGTGTTGATTGGTCAAATGTATTAAACCCATTATTGGATGCTCATTCTGCTATTCAATCGGTAAGTTAGTTAATATTAAAGTTAGGTATGAATGGTATGGCTCAGTGAAAACATGAAAAACAATACAATGCACATGAAAATAATATATGAATGTTGGTACGGTTTTACAATCAAAAGGGTTGTTTACCAATATCATACCACGTTCAATACAATTTCAATTGCTATATAATGCGAGGGGATCGTCTTACTTTCATCAGTGTAGTCATCCACCCGAGCGATATTCCCCTATGTGCCATTTATCTCAGATGCAGAGGGAACCCAGTGCTCCTACATTTTTTTAAAGTTGATTCATATGATGTGTCTAAGAACTACATATGATATGTTTGCTGTATTTGTCCTGTTGATTCATATGATGTGTCTAATGACCTTACAATATGATATTTTTGCTGTATTTGTTCTTAACGTTGAAATATCGTGTGTATTCTAACTCATATTCATATGTTCTCTTTATATATCACGTAAAACAATAAAAAAGAATAATCTAGCACAAACATATGAAGCACAATCATCTCTTCACTCGGCAATTAATCATGCTCTCGGGTCATCAAAAGGCAATTGGCTAATACCAGCATTACATGTTGTATGTCGAAATACTCACCGTGCAGCGGCATTGGCAGACGAATATGTTAATCGTAGTACAGGGAATAGGAATGATCATGCAAGGTTACAGAATGCCGTAACACTATTACAAGCGAGTTATAGTAAGACATTGAATGATAGGGTAGAACTTCGGCCGAATGAACCATTTAGTGAAGAAGGATCGAAGAAGGCTGGAGTTTTATATATTGTCAATCAATTATTTGGCATGTACTTTACGTTGAACACTTTAAGACTGTGCAAAAACTTACTAAAGCCAGTGGAGAGTCGAGGTATACATGAAAACGGGACAATGGGGGAAATGGTAACGTATCGATATTATGTTGGTAGACTAAACATGTTTGAAGATCAATATGATTTAGCTGAGCAAAACTTTGATTATGCGCTAAAGCACTGTCATCGATCTGCGGTGGGAAATAAGAAGAGAATCTTAAACTATCTTGTCCCAGTAAAATTACTCAGGGGTCGATTACCTACAACCAAATGTGAGTATTGTTGCTTTGTGGGGTTTGCTGTTTTTACTGTGTTCATCTTTTGGTATCTCTCACCTGATGACCCTTATACTTATTAAATGCCTCTGACAGTGCTTGAGAAATATTCACTGCATGAGTTTGTTCCCTTATCGAATGGAATGAGGACGGGAAATCTAATGGAGTTTAGTGATGGGTTAATGAAGTATCAAGATCTATTTATCAGAAGGGGTACCTACTTGTTACTTGAAAAGTGTAAAATGATATGTTATCGTAATCTCTTCAAGAGAGTGTATAAGATAGTTGGAAAGGAACAAATCAAGCTTGACTATATCGCAAAGAGTTTCAAGTGGCTTGGCATGCCCATTGATTTGGATGAAGTGGAATGTATATTGGCAAACTTGATATTCAAGCAGTACATCCGTGGCTATCTATCACATGCAAAGAGGGTACTAGTTCTGAGTAAGAAGGATCCATTCCCAACGTCAAAAGTTATAAAGTAAGCACTTAATAAGAAGACTCTTGACATCTTAGATTGCTCGTAGTTCGCACATCATACCAAACACAACCACTGCTGTACACAACTATTGGAAGTACACTATACTAGATACACATCTACTAGTATTGTGACGAAGTTCAAGTCAAAGATGATGAGAATCACTTCCGAAAGGTAATGAACGAGATGAAGCTCTTTGGCGAGGTCGAAATCGCTGCCCTTCGTCTTGCTGCTGTGGGGAAGGATCCCACTCTGACCGAAGCTTTGGCTGATTATCGTGATGGTGATATGGGTGACACCATGTTCAAGGCAACTCTACTTCACGTCTGCGAGCGTATTATCCAGGAGACGGATGCCTCATTACAAGCTGAGTTGGAAGCCGAACAGCTTGCATTGATTGTATAAGACGACCTACGAAAATACATAACGACTAGGTCTCATTTGAGCCTTGGAGATTGTTCACTAATGTTGTTGGAGCCATTTTGGAAATGACATACGACGGCAAGCTCTCTTCAAAATTGATGAAGACAGTGTATGTTGCTGTTGTAACGTATCACAATATAATCATAAAGAAGTAGATCTTTGTTTCAATTGATGCACCGTCTTGTTTTGTAGTGTTAACAAGTGCCTTAGGCTAGAATTCTATCCTTAATTTATAACTCTTTTACACCCCAAATCCCCGATACTACTTATCCCCAGTTACTTCTCATCTTACTTACTTGAACAACGCACTAATACTTCTCTTGGCATGAATATTGAAAATAGTTTGAGCAAGCAGTGGTGCAACACTAAGCTCTACCAATTTCTCATTGGCAGCTCGTTGCGGTGTACTTGGGATGGTATTCAATATGACACACTCCTCCATACTAGAGTTGGCAATCCTTTCATTTCCAGGTCCAGACAATAGTCCATGAGATGCAAATGCAAAGACACGTCGTGCCCCCTGGGCCACAAGCACATCAGCTGCCTTACACAGAGTTCCGGCTGTATCAATCATATCATCAACAATGATACAATCGCAATCCTTCACATCACCGACGAGATCCATCTGATCAACCGACCCAGCACGTGCACGTTGCTTAATAATCATGGCGATACCAATATCCTCCCATCCGTACTTGTATGCAAGACCTTCCTTAAACTTCTTCGCACGGTATACACCGCCTGCATCTGGACTAACAATCACGGGATTGTGCAAATCCTTACCACCAAAGTGATCAATTCCAACAATACCTCCCTCAAGGTTATCCACAGGAACGCGAGGTCCGAAGAAACCCTGAATTTGCCCGCAATGTAAATCAACAGCAATTACACGATCAACACCCATCGACTCCAACAAACGTGCAATATCAGCGGCAGAAATTGGAACTCGAGCCTGCATCTTACGATCCTGTCTAGCATATCCATAGTATGGGATAACAACAGTAACCCTACGAGCTGATGCCCTATTAAGACATGATACCATGAGTAATAACTCCATAAGGTTATTATTCACAGGAGGGCAAGTGGGTTGGATAATGTAAACATCCTTCCCACGAACATTCTCATGAATCATAACATTAATCTCTCCATCAGCAAAGCTACTAACAGTAGCACGGCCAAGATTAACTCCTAATAATTTGGCAATTTCAAGTGATAATCCCATGTTACCATTACCACTGAATAACTTGAGTCCACCACCATGTTTCTTAGCTTTAAGGGTAGCAGCCTCAAGAGCAGCCTCAGCGGGTGTCATTGCAGTGGTAGGTTCAGCACTAGGATCATCCTCGGCATTCTTGACAGCAGGACTTGTAGCACTAATGATAGGTGACGATGGAGGTGGTGACACATCTTCTACAATTTTTGGACTAGGTGTCTGCTCCTCCTTAGCTGCCTCTGTCAAACGTCTCTTCAAAGCATCTTCAGCATTAAGTCCGTATGAAGTTTTTGGGTCTCTCACGGCTCCCTCTCTTTCACATTGTGCAGTGTTTGTTGTCGTTGCAGTAAGAGCAGCAGTGGCAGCAGCAGCAGCCATTAAGTAGGAGTTGACATTATGTCCAGATGCACCTTGTCCTTGTGCATAGGCCTGAGTTGATAGTGCTCGTGTAGCAGTTGATGCAAATAATGACGAAGTATTTGATGCAGTTGCCTATGAATGTATATCAACCAGAGGATATTAAAGGATGCAGTTAGCAATATATCAGTAATGAGAAGACGGTCTACCTGAGGTGACACATCTTGTGGATGTAAAAAATCATTGCAAAAAAAACTTTGATAACATACCTTATGAACGGCACCAACAACAAATTTAGTTACAGCACTCATTCTTCTATTATTCTATGGGTGGTATAGGGCTATCTTGATTTCATGGATAGTAAGTAAAGCGTGTGTGGTAGTGGTGAATGTTGATGTGTTTGAAATGGGAGGTGACGGTTATTTTTTTTATTCCTGGTATCCTCCTAATAAGGTGAGGCAGGCAACAAAGACTGAGTTCACAAAGAATAGGTGACAGAGAGAAGTAACTGGGGATAAGTAGTATTGGGGGATTGGGGTGTACTAAAAGAGATATAAACTAAGGATAGAATTCTAGCCTAAGGCACGTGTTAACACAACAAAACAAGACGGTGCATCAATTGAAACAAAGATCTACTTTATGATTATATTGTGATATGTTACAAGAGCAACATACACTGTCTTCATCAATTTTGTAGAGAGCTTGCCGTTGTATGTCATTTCCAAAATGGCACCAACAACATTAGTGAACAATCTCCAAGGCTCAAATAAGCACCTAGTCGTTATGTGTTTTCGTAGGTCGTATAACAACCTTCTTATACAATCAATGCTAGTTGGTCGGCTTCCAACTCAGCTTGTAATGAGGCATCCGTCTCCTGGATAATACGCTCGCAGACGTGAAGTAGAGTTGCCTTGAACATGGTGTCACCCATATCACCATCACGATAATCAGCCAAAGCTTCGGTCAGAGTGGGATCCTTCCTCACAGCAGCAAGACGAAGGGCAGCGATTTCGACCTCACCAAAGAGCTTATCACGCTTCATCTCGTTCATTACCTTTCGGAAGTGATTCTCATCATCATCTTTGGACTCAACTTCATCACTCGTAAACAACTTGGCCTCATCTCCTGCGGTTCGGGTAGTACCAAATTGATGATCCGCCGAGTCGGTAGCAGCTACAATACGTAACACTAATTTTAGGTGATAAAAGAACATGAGAGAATTAGAACATACCATATTATCAGCAGCACATCATAAACAAAAGTATTATACTGACTTGAGAGGAAGTCATCTACGCCCCCAAACTCAATGAAGTGGTCGTAGATATCATGTACGAGTGAATTGCCATGAGAGTACGAGGCAAGGATGGCTGCGGCTGTATCCTCGGATATCTCGTTCTGGTCAACCAAACATGCCACGGCTGTCAATAGACAGTCAGGAAAGTCCTTGTTGCCATCAACGATATCATCGGACGCTTTGCACAATGCAGTCTCACTACTGCTCGATGAGATCACGGGTGCGGCATCAGTAGAAGGGGCATCCTGGATTGCCTTGTACTTTGCTTGCTCGGCACGAATCGTCGCCTGCTCTTCACGGAAGGTAGAGTTACTGTCGTAAACCTTGTACTCACGGAACAGCATGTCCTCGACAGGATCACTTTCCGATGTATCAATCATCTTTTGACAGGCGTCGAGGACCATCTGGTCACCCGAACTAAACATGTGATAGATGATATTGACAAACTCCTGGGGTAACTCTTTTTGCAAAGTTGTTGCAAAATTATGCAAACCTGTCGTTACCGCCCACTTGAGCATATTTTCTTCGTCCTGCAATGACCTCGAGAGAGGTAGAGGCTCGAGCTTCTTTCCTAGATGGAGCAAATCACGCAGCATGAGACTCTCCCGAACGTCCTCGTCATTATCAACAGCAAGAAGAAAATCGGGATTATGATATAGATCAAACAAAGCATTCACGGAAGCGTGACCAGAGAAAATAGCATTCAATAGTGAAGTGTATTGTGCTGAATCAAGATCCTCACAATCAAAGAGCTCATCGGCCTGAATAATGAAGTCTGTTAGCCCAAAGAGGTTGAGCTCGGCATTGGAAACCGTGCCGTTCTCATCAATGGATGGCAAAGCCTCGGCATCCGCAGCCAATAGGACTTTGGCAATTGCCTTGAGCCCTTTCACAAAGTACGACATATCATTTGTGTAGACGGCAACACGGAATGAAGCCCGGAAGATAATACTACCTTGTTCGGCATTATCAATACCGAATCTTAGCAAAGCATTCTTTTCGAATGGATTGAAGTCAGAGTCGTCTGACTTCTCCATTAACTTACAAAAAGCTTCAGTGTAAAGAGAAGCTTCCTCGGCAGTTGAACCTTCTTCGAAAGACATATCCTCTTCGGACGAACCAACAGATGGTGCAACTTGATAGTTCTTGAGATACGATTCCAAGTTGGCGGTGACTAATTCGAATGAAGGCACTCCCTCGACTCCCTTGCTGTGTTTGATCATTTCTGACAGCTGGCCGGAGGCAAGTGCGGAGAAGGGAATGACTACATCCCCATGGCTCTTGAATGATGATGACTTATCATCAATTAGAAGTGCTTGAGTCTTGAGTCCAACAATCTCATCAGTAATACCAAGGGAGCTGGACAAGGTCTCGGACAGCTCTAGAGATCCTAATCCCATGTCACCGGATGTCTATGATAATATAATATGAATTGAGATGCGTAGATGTAATGTGGTTGATGAGTATATACTACGTAATAATAAAGTGATTACATGATGCAAATACCAGAATATAATATGATAATAACAACGTACCTCGGTAGGCATTACAAGCATAACCTCTTTATTACCATGGATAATACGAACAAAGTCCTTACTAGAAATATCTAGAATTGCATCCTCTTCTTCCTCCTCTTCCATATCCAATTCGTTCTGAATCTGAGTATCATCTAAACTAACACCTACAATTGATAGATCTAAATCCGTCTTCTTCTCTGCCGACTCCTCATTCTTTTCCTCATCGAATGATTGAGCATTTGGAGATGATTCAGTAGAAACACCGCGAGGAGTTGAGGTGTCAGCTGATACATTCACGGGAGAAAATGCAGCCTCGGGCTATTATATATATATATATGTTTATAGATTAAAGAAGAGATATCATAAGTTCGTGAAATAAAGAAACAGAGCAATGATATTATCCCTACTTACGCTGCTACTTTTTGATGATGCATCAACTGGATTTACTGCATCAGTCACCTCGGCCAATGATGTTAATTTCTTTTGCGTAGGTGATAAATAATCTTGCGGTAAATCACCCTTTCCTACTTGACTAGTAGTAGTCTCTTTACTAGACCTGTTTCCCATAATAATGGTAGACATATTAGTTGATAGGTATATTCCAATGATTCGTTCTCGTTGCTGATGAAAAGTTGATAAAAAAGTTGGTGAGTAAGGTTAGTCACGACGGTGAATTTATCCTGCGAATTAGTTGCCCATAAGAATGCTTACCAAAGAGTCTAATAGATTCAAATAGATGTCCAGCGGTGTATATAGGTTAGTAGGTAGCTGATTGCAGTATTTGTAGAAGATGAAAATGGTGATTTTCTACCTAAATACCGGTCAATCGCCATTTTTCATTACCCAATCACCTCTCCTCACACAATACTCCTCACTCACTTGACCTCTATCTCGTGCATCGGTGCCTTGCAACAACTCAATACCCAGTCAATCCAAGTCGATTAGCTCATTGACATATATAGAATATACAGTTACAACTCAACAATCAGTAAGATGGTGGCTCTCGACGTTGAACAATCTGCGCCCATGTTAAGGAGGAGGATATTATATGAAAATGAACCTTCTTCCAATCGTCTGTCATCTCTTCCACAACCTCCTCCTGGTTTGCCGCCAAGACATCCTCTCAATATATTAAAGAGATGTTCTATAATCGGTGGTACCTTGTATGCCTTATATGGTGAGTTTTTCTGTGTATGTTTGAAACTGCAATATTATATCTTATATTATACATATCGTCAAATACTACTCTGCTCACTACTACATATCTTTACACCACACACACCACAAATGTCCATACTAATCAATATCACCCAATACCATCTTACATCACAATTGTACATTCTATTCAATATCAACAACAACACAAATTAGATTTCAATGTATTTCACAATATAATGCACAATCCAAAAGTTAGTCATGAGTGGTTTAAAGTTGGATTAGTAGCTAGTATTGCGATTGTCTTCTTGAAAGGATATGTCGAGTTATACAAAGGGAAAAGGCAAGGGAAGAAAGTTGAGTATGAGAACTTCAAAACGGCAACCCACTTCACAATACTCTTGATTCTACTCTCCTGGATATCATTTCATTTATCATTATCTCCAGTATATGGCACAGTTAAGACTTGGTTGATAATGATTGGCTTTGGATGGGGTGTGCTAATTCAATGTGCACTCTTTATCCCTGGAAAGTCCGCGTTGGTATTGTTTTATCATATGAATTCATGTGTCAAATATGAAGTATTTGAGATCTGAGTGCTTCATTTGACTTGCAAACCGAATGCACTAACAGATGTTATAATAATCTCTCTTCATCTTCATAAACCGCTAAACTCGCATCTTCCAGTTTGGGCACAGAATATTATATCAGTTGTTTTTATGACTTACTTCCTCCATGTATATAAGTGATGTGGGAACTCCGGAGAATTGGTTATTATTTGTGGTGATATTAGGTTATGCTTGGTTTAGTCACAGGACACAATAAACACTTATATTTATATAGCAGGTATTATCTTTATATCCATTTCCCCCCTAGTTCCCCTCTATCGAAGCTAATATACAGAAAAAATGTGCATGAGAGAAACTCTTCTTATGCTTCTACCTTCTCCTTTTGGGTAGCTTCTTCGTCGTCGGTGATCTTTTGAAGTTTCTCTGCTTTCTCTGCGGCAAGAATTGCCATCTCGGCCTTAGCCTCAAGTCTATCGGCCATTCTCTTCTTCTCACGGATTTCAATTTCTTTCATCATTGTCTCCATCATATCTAGCTTGCCCTTTTGTTTGAAGTAAAGATCGCTATCAGACTGTTGTAGGGAAGGAAGGAGGGGATGGGGTATGTTGTTAGAGGATGTGATATAAAATGTTGACGCCACAAGAAGAGAAACTTCAAA
>Ga0214481_100104_pt1 | contig 38233 bp, 28 predicted proteins | sample M1_20Mar14CPVII9_4_FD_165057 | JGI IMG/M metagenome (GOLD analysis project Ga0214481, IMG submission 165057) | Marine eukaryotic communities from Monterey Bay, California, United States - M1_20Mar14CPVII9sort6BwellG10 | ecosystem: Environmental > Aquatic > Marine > Unclassified | place: USA...
TATGGAAGAATTGGCAGCAGCTGAAAAAGAGTTGGAGGGTATGAGTGGTGATGCAAATGATGCCGAAAAAATGCAAGAAGTATTGGATAGGATGCAAAAGTTACAAGGTAAGGCTGATGCTAAGAATGTGAATGCTTTAGATGCACGTGTTTCGAAGATTATGGATTTAATGGGATTTGAACAAGAGGAGGGTGAATATGAAGTTAATATGTTTAGTGGTGGATGGAAGATGCGTATTGGTTTAGGGAAGGTATTACTTCAGGGTAAGTTGACATCTGATATATGAATTTTCAATATTGTGCACAAGATGTGTCCAAAATCTCATGAACCTTCCACTCCTTCCCATATACAATATACATAGATCCCAACATTCTTCTCTTAGATGAACCTACAAACCATCTTGATCTAGAAAGTGTGGAATGGCTAGAAGCATTCTTACGTAATCAGAACATACCAATGGTAATCGTTAGTCATGATCGTGAATTCCTAGATCAGGTATGTACCAAAATTGTTGATGCCGAGGGTGGGATATGTACGGAATATCAAGGCAATTACTCCAAGTTCCTAGGATTAAAGAAGGCACGTATGGATTCATGGAATGCATCGTATAATGCCCAAGAGAAGAAGATTAAGGAAGAGCGTCAATGGATTAACAAGTTTAGATTGAAGCAACCCCAGGCCGTGAAGCAACGTGAGGCACAGCTTGAGAAACAGTTGAAAAGTCCAGATTATGTCCAGAAACCTCCGTTTGTTGGTAAGCCGTTCAAATTCCGTTTCCCACCCGCACCACGTATAAGTCCCGAGGTGGCAGAAGTGAAGGGACTAAGTCATGGATATGGCGATGGTGCTAATCCACTCTTTGAGGATAGTGATTTATTCCTTGAGAAGGGTGATCGTATTGCCGTGATTGGGTCGAATGGATCAGGAAAGTCTACCCTACTCCGTATCTTAATGGGGAAGGAGGAACCTGATAAGGGTACTGCAGAGATTATCGGACAGAATGTCTACCCTGCCTACTTTGAACAGAATCAGGCCGACGTGCTTGATTTAGACAAGACGGTTGTGGAAACAGTTCAGGGTGAGAGTCTTAACCAATCCTACAATGAGTTACGTGCATTACTAGGTCAATTCCTCTTCAAGGGTGATGCCGTTGAGAAGAAGGTTGAGAATTTGAGTGGAGGAGAAAAGGCCCGATTATCACTATGTTGTATGATGCTCAAGGAAAGCAACCTTTTGATATTAGACGAACCGACGAATCATTTGGACATTCCGGCCAAGGAAATGCTCGAGGAGGCACTCCAACACTTTGATGGATCCGTGGTGGTTATATCACATGACAGATACTTCATTAGTAAGGTTGCCACTACCATTGTTGCCATTGAGGATAAGAAGTTAGTCAAGTACGGTGGCGATTACAAGTTTTACATGGACAAGTCCAAGGAATTCAAGAAGAAGGTTGAAGCACGATACTTCCAGGGAGGTGCGAGAATCGGAGCAGCACCAATCATTGATTTGGAAGAGCTACAGCTTCCCCAGAAGAAGAAGAGCTTTGGTGGAGCTAAGAATGCCAACATGGTCACAAGGAAGAATAAGGGCATCAAGAATGCCAAAAGAAATAAAGTCAAGTAATGAATGTATTGGTTACTGCTGGATCAACGCTAAGATAAGGCTGTGTGTTGTACATTAGATATCGAATTACTCATCAACAGCCTAACAATTAAGATCAGTTGTTGGTATCAAATTCAAGTTTTTATCTTTACTCGGTTATAATGTTCGTTCTATTCTATTGCTGATCATTGTCCACTTAATTAGTCGATACACTGCCACTACTTCAACTACTCTACAAGGACATCATTACTTCAAAGAACTTAAAGTACTCCTGTTCATTAGGGGTATATCAAAGATGAGTATTGCCTCTTACTGAAAGTACATTGCTTCTTCGACATACTGATAGTATTCCTAGTGCAAACCGTTCCGTTAGCAGAGATACCAAAGAAGAATAAACTGTTTATAACAGTTAGCACACACAACAAACTCACTCATATATCAAGTGAGGAACCAAATACTTACATCTCTAAATTGTTCCTCTTCTTTATCAAGTTTGACTTTCTGTCTCGATGCCGTCTGAGTTGCCGTTACCATACTTCTTCGGCCATTATTCGTCGTTGTAGTAGCTGCTCCACTGCCGTAATATGGACAGCCACCTGCCATTCTTTGTCCTGCACGTCTAGAAAAGTTTCCTATATGTTGCATCATTGTATTGATTGTTTGTTGCTTTGTTGTTGGTTAATTTGTGTCATGTCATCGATCGAAAGAAGAAGAGTAGTTAGTGTTCTCATTCAGGCTCAGGTATCTTTGAAGATACCCGAAGCCTAAAGCTTTTGATGCCAATCAAACTTTTAGCCGTGAGTGAGCTGAGGAAGCCACCGCAACAACAGAATCAGTATACCATACGGGGGACAGGGGGGGGTGATACAGATAGGATCAGGAGCCTTGATTTGGTAAGGGTAGTGAGTTGTGTGTTTTAGAGCCGCACCTGTGTTGTAGTTGTGTTGGGTATCTTCCATTTATAGAGTTTCCTCTATATGAAAACTGATTTATATATTGATGAAGATGGTATTTCTCTTTTATGTTGACGATTGTATTGATATATGCTCTAATTGCATTAACGCCTATTACTGGTATAATCTTCTATTTCAGTTGACACTCTCGGGACAAGCTACGAGTGATATCCCGAAGGATACCAATGATGAAGATGAAGATGATGTTGATGTTTCTTCTCCTTGCAAATGCATTATGTGATGGGTTTACATCAATGCCGTATACCAAGCCTATGTCGATTGAGTATACACATATCTATGGCCACATATCGAATGCATTTGATGAGCAAAGTAATGATGACTTCAACGATATATCTATCAGTGTACAGCGTATCCTACCAAACATTACAAAACATGAAGCACGGGATGCTTGGATAGAGTACCATTGGATGAAAGGTGGAGGTCTTCCCATTGCAATATTATCGACAACAAACAAAGATGACATTATACAGTCTACTACCAATAATGACAATCAGATATTAGAGAGAACTATACTGCCTATATTCATGAAAGAGCGATTAGAATACAACGATGACAATGATGCATCATCAACAACTCTTCAATATAGAGTAACAGAAGCAGGTCCGTTCTTTGCTGATTTGGTAGATGGATCTCATTCTGCTTCAGTATCATTCGATTCTACTAAAAAGGATGATGGTACAGTGGATGGCTGTATAATGACTTGGAATGTTACATTTGCTACCACTAGATTGGCATCGGTATATGAAAAGGTAACACAATTTACAGTCGGAACTGCTGCCACAACTGTCCAAGAGGCAGCGGCAACTCCAAGGCTCTTCTCGATGAGCACTACAATCAATGGCTCGTCATTAAAACAACAATCTATAGATCCAATATATGCAAGAGGACAATGTCTAGACTTTGTATTTGCTAAAGGGGGCGGTCTTCCTCTTCTTCCTCCAATTCCATTTGGGGATGTCTTATCGGAAGGTAATGGACTGGCTCGTCAAAAGTTACTTCGAATACCACCAATAATAGTTGAAAGTATAGTTGATACAAAGACCACATCAGATAATGAAATGGCAGAGTTTAGTTATCAATTGAACAATCCTGGTTGGTTGACCTTTCCCTTCTTATTACATACGCATCTTGGTAGGATACAATTCACTTCTGTACCTTCATCTGCATCATCATCAGATGCTTCTTCTTCATCAGATCTCATTATACATTGGGAAGTTGAGATACGATCGTACAAGTTTGCCTCGACATTAATGGAAAAGTTAGTTGAAATGACAGTATCAACAATACTTTGTAATCTTCGTATACATCTAATTGAACCAGACGCACAAGTTATCATTAAACCACCAAGAGGAGGGAATATGAATAGTGAAACTATTAGTTTTGGTACCATCAATAAGGATACATGGCTCGGGGGAGTATTAGATACTCATTTATCAGATACAAGATCTACGTTGGATCAAACAATATCATTATTCCTACCTTGGAAATGGGGTAGAAGTGGAGATGGAGATGAGGATGATAGTGTACAGTTTAAGTGGACTGATGGACGTATAAACTAAATCCCTTCAGTGTTAGAGATTGGCAGTCAATCACCAAGCATAAGTGAACCTAGGTACTTACATGAATTGAATCCATGATGTAGTTGTGATTTGTGGAGCAGATGGCTTCTCATGGGTATCTCAGGCCTAACTCTAGTCGTAGTAGTATCCTTTTTGGGCAGTTGATTATTACTGCTCTGTGACATGAGTCTAATTTTTTGAGAAGTAGTAAGTTCAACACAACAGAGGCAAAACATCAAATCAATAGCCCCCTATCAATCATAAATCATAATCAAACAATCTAATACAATATAATCATCAATATCTAATCTATTAATACCAACAAACAAATCAATATGAAGTTATCATCCATCGCTCTCCAATTTGCCATTCTTCTTGGCGGCGGCGGCGGCGGCAGCGGACGCAAGAGTAGTAGTATCATCGTTCATGCTGGAGTATGCACCGAGATGTCAATCAATCCTACTGCCGGATCAAATGTCAACATGAATGCTTGTCTCAACATCGGTATCGAGTCATGCAATCAAAGTAATGATTCGTGTACAAAGTTTGGTGACTTATTTGGTCCAGGTTGGCGGCTTTTGGATGATGTTACCGAGCAGATGGCGGATCCATCAAATGAAAGCAAGGGACGTTTACCAGCCTATTCGAAAATGGTTAAGAATACGAGGATGTATCTGTACTATGAAGTCGATACTTATACAACTGATGGATGTGGAGGAGGCAAATGGTATGTGGTGATATGATATGTCTCTGCTTATATTATTATTTATTGTTTGTTATTATCTCTATCAGAATCTCACACTGACACTAATATGAATCCTTACAATATCAATATCAGGGTATTTGGTACCAAAGTTGGAGACGGAGGTGGTGTAGACTTTGGTCAAGCAGGCTGTGGTGCTGTACCCTCGACTTGTATGACATGGGGATTTGGTGTTAATACTGGAGGTTTCTGTGATCGTTCAAGAATTGGAGAGATGGTACATTTGATTCAGATAGGAACTCCGATCGTAGTCTTCCCTACCAAAGGTTAAATGGCATCACTTACTCTATGAAGGCTGATGGAATGTCCACCAAACTTTTCAGGTAAGCAGAAGGAAGTGTGTTTGTGTGGCTGTGGATTGAATTGATTTGTGCATATGATATGAGCATCTTTCTATAACAAATTCTAACCTCCCCACCCGATTGTGCGGAACTCACTATTAGTTCAACCTACACAAGCAGCTGTAGAAGTATGAGTGGTATTAATGGAGATGGTGTCCAAGTTGATAACCCTCGAGATATCGTATTTGATTTCCAGTGTACTAGTTCGGATCCAGCGGGTACCATCTCATATGAAGCTGTTAGTGGTCTACAGCGCCGTCCATGCCTTGCCGAGTATTCTGATTTTCCAAACTCGGAAGGACATTATGAGTTTGATACCTTTGACCCATGGGCTGAAGACCTATTCCCACCCAATGGTGTGCAAGATTCGGCGTTTGTCACCGATGACTGCCGTACAAGCCGTTGCCAAGGGGGCACTTCAAATTCTACTTGGCCTAGGATACGACGCCAAAAAAAATTGGTATCTTCGAGCTAAAAAGGTAAACAAAAAAATACAATCACCGTGCTACCCTCTCTACTCTGATCTCTCTAGCGGCGGCCATGGTATGAATCACTAGACACCTTGGCAGCCTCATCATCTAAAGGTTGTTATCTAAATGATCCGCAATCCCTATTGTCTAAATTCATCTGTAGCCTATGAAATGCAAATACTTCTACAGCCTATAAAAAAACTGAATTTTGTTGTTGTTGCTATCAACAATGGTGGAATACTTGGCCTATGTGGTAGGGAGTACCTATCCTACCTTATTACCGGCGATATAAGTAGTTAGATTAACATCTCCTAATATAACAGATGCTGGAATATACTATATCATTAGTTTTATCTATATTTTTAGTAGATGAACAATTGCAATAATTTTGCAAAAGTCACCATCTTGCTAGTGGTGTAGCAATCAATATACCATGCCAAACAATCTAACCAGGCCGCCCTATCATACTTTGATACCTAAAGATTAAGCCTCCTCCTCAACAATACCATTACTTCTATTGGTTGCTCATATAATCATGCTAGCAATATAATAGAGTGGTGCCGATGTTAGAAAATATTTCTACTTTGGGCAGCTATTGTGTGACCTACAGCGCCGCCAACCACATGATCTACACATCTAACATCAGCAGAATGATGTTCTCTATCATCTCCTATATCCTTGGAAGCGTATGTTGTTATATGGCGGCGTCCGATAGGAGAGAGTTGCATAGGAGAGCCGCTGTAGCCTCAGGCAGAGTGCGAGTCTAGCTACCAATTACCTATCAGAGCCATTTTGATGCTGCCAAAACAGAATATAATGCCCATTTTGCCCCCTCCATAACTGCTATGGATCATGGAATGACGCCATAAATGAAGAAACGTCATATTCCTGAATATCTCAGGAATATGACGTTGTCTCATATTAACTATGAATGTGATTAGTCTAGAAGTTACAGAGGGGGAACCTAACCTACTATTTTTGAATGACTATTTTGTGCCTTGTAAAAATTTGCTGTCGTTTTGCCCAGGATACCGGCAACCTAGCATTGTGAGCTCCCAAGGGAGTCCACAAGCAGCTGGCTCGGGTACTTCAGCTGTTCCTTATTCGGAAAGAGACTGCCTTGATCCAAATCACTATTGGGCAACATGTGGATGCCGTACTCCTGGATGGGTTGATAGGATGATTACCATTAATGGCAGATTCTATCACAGTGGTAACTTTGAGCTGGATTCGATTGCAGATGACCCAAATCTACCTAACTTTGGGCCAACAACTTCCTATCCTACTCACTCTCCAACAACATCTACTCCAACCTTCTCACCAACACCGGAAGAGTGTGTTGTTTCTGCATTGAAAGATCTAGCGACTACGGGTACTAGTTTGATTTACGGTACCAACCAGTATGGGAACCAAGCATACGATGTTTCATGCAGTTCAGCCGATCCTCTTGATTGCAGATTCTTACAGTACCAAGTTGCCATCGTTGGAGATTACACCGGTACTGAAGGGAACGACGCACTGTTTGATGGAGGGGCTTATTGTTCGGCCATCAGTGCTAGCCGTAGTGGAAAAGTTGTCTTTACTGAAGACTGTTCTGCAGGAGGGCTAACGGTTACATCGGTTACTGAGCCTTCCACATGTTACTATGTGATGAACGTAAATGGTTTATGTTGTGAACCATCACCCGTATCTTCTACGACCACAACCACGCCCCCTCCTCCCTCAACCACTACAGGAACGACAACTCAGGCCACAACTACTCAGGCCATGGGTGTCTGTGTTAATGCCGGTTCTATGGATGGAGAATCGTGCTTGGATACAGCTGCTTGTGGATGTACTCGCCGTAATCTACTTAGCCATGAAGATCACGAAGAAGATCAGGAAGAAGTTGGGATGGAGGATGTCAAGAACAATCTCCGTCAACGTGAACTGCAGCGAGGTTGTAAGTGTCAACCAAACAGAGGAAAGTTTTGCTGCCCTAATGCAGGTGAAACATGTGAGTCTGATGGGGTATGCCGTGCCTCAGCAACTACTACAATTCCAGTTACAACTATTGGATCGACCACCACTGTCTCCCAAACAACGTCCACCACAACACAAGCTGTATGTACATGTGAATTTGGAACTACTTCTACCGAGTCTCCACCAGCAACCACTACAACTACTCTCCCTCCGCCTCAAACATCAACAACGGCTTCTTCGTGTGCTCCTGCTGGGGCTAAATGCCAAGAAGTGTCTCGCTGTTGCAATGGTTGTCAAGATTCCGGAAGGAGGGCTGATCGTCAATGCTTGTAGAAGCAAGGATGAATCACTACATGTTATATTTGTTTTGTATGGATCTAGAAGCGTCGAAATGGCAATGATTTGATATATATGTGTGCCACACGCTTAAATAGATTATGTTAAAAGAGATTAATCAATAGGAATAGCCTAGAATACATCGGTATTTCTGTTATGTTAATTATTTAGAAGTAGCCACGGCAACACCACCAGATGCACCAACCTTCTCCAGCTCAAACAATAACGTCTCACTTACCCATGAACAAAAGCTTGACCCTTCATTCTCATTGAATCCGACCATTGACATGACATTAACAACATTAGTCACGATCTCAACAGTAGTTTCGAAGAGGGATGAGGCACGGCCAGCTTCTTGTAAGTTATCACTGACTATCGATGAAACACATATCGTAAACTCTTCTAACTCGGACCAGTTAGTCTTTTCATTGCTCAGTTCAGGCATGAGTGTGAGGAATAGCCTACCAATAAGAGCGAGGGAACTTATTCTGGCTTCTTCGACTTCGATACTTGGTGGGTTTGTGGCTACTAGTTTCAGAAAAGAAAGCCACTTTGATACGGGGAGTGAATCAACTGGTGTGGAAAGAACTACCCCTTGCAACGATTCAAAGCCCTTCTTAGCAGTATTTCCATCTTGTGATAGGCAAGCATCATTGTAGATGGCTGTTACCAAGGTTTCAAATTCATTCTCTTGGAGATGTGCATCATTATTGAGAGACCTATCACCCGACTGTTCTGACTTGTCAGAGAAGTGCTGAGAGAAGGAGTAGACCTTCTTGATATATATCATTGATGAAACCTTGAAAGACATATCTCCCTCATAACTACCATTCAAGAAGTTCAGGAGGAGTGATGCTAACACCTTCACCCCACATTGAGATAACTGCAGCTCACCATTGTTGTTATCATCACTAGCATCTTCTTCATTTGCATTAGAGGGCAGTGCATAATCGATTGAATCAATGACGGAGGCAATTCCATCAAATACAAAGCATCGGCTAGGAAAAGTGATCGGTTGATTAGAACAAAGTGAAAAAGTGCTTATCATGTGCACAAAAAGTGGTATGTCCTTGAACTTACCTAGACTTGTTTTGAGCGGATAGGTCTAGTAATGTCTTGATCGTTGACCAATCATCTGAATTGTCATCGAACAAGTAAAAGCAACCTCGTAATATTATAGCTGAACCACAGCCAATCCGATCACTAATTGCACATGTATATGACGAAGGTAGAGAAGATATGAGATTCAAGGATTTGTTGAGCTGATTTCGGAGATTATGCTCGGACACATCAAACAAGTGTATACAAGCCCTCAAGATTGTAACAACAATCCTTTCGAGAATATATGGGAATCTCAATCCCAATATGGTATCATCAGCTCCTGGTTGAGGAGAAAGTAGTTGTTGAAACTTGGCAAGGAATAGAGGATAAAGTTCCATGGCAAATGCTCTATTTGAAATGAGGAGCCTTGCAGCCAATTCCAAAACAAACACACTGTTCTGCTCAAATAATGGATCTGATATCATCTCTTCACCATCTCCATCGTCTGGGAATACTGATCCAAGCATGGCACCGAGAATTTGTTTAGCTGTCGTTGCATCATTTGTCTTCATGATAAGCTTATCAAAGTTGGCACTATCGGTAACTTTCTGTAATGTCTCGGATAGAGGAAAGAGATGGTTGTTGCTAGCATGGGTATCTCCATTCGGATGAGCAAATGAAAAGCCAAACATGGATGATAAGAAGCCAGACTTTGCTTGTGAACTATCTGCCAAGGGAGATAACGATTCCATGTAGTCATTAACCCGTTGATTGCTTCTATTGGCAAATGCAGACATCGGTAGTTGATTACCTACCGAATCAGCGAAATCATCTAATTCTGAAAGGCTTGGTGGAAGAGCTTTAACGTCTCTCAAGGCAAACATTACTTCCAAGAGAAGTGGCCACGCTTCATTAACAACTGAAAGATGATGCTTGCTTAAAGACAGTGCACATTGTAGACTGAGTAATCCCCTGTGAGCAGCACTTCCGATAGTATCTCCCATTTCAATGCTGTGAGTACTTCTCGAGTCTTTCCTCAACGAGCGTAAGAAACACTTCGGTAATGGAGGGATATTCCTCACTGCTAATTGAGTCTCAAGGTCAGCAACTGCCTGGTCATCGGCCTCGGACGGTATGGAGGTTAGTGCTTGTCCCTTTTCCAATGGTGCGTGCATTAATGACGAGATGCTTTGCACATAATCTAATCCAAAGCCGAGTACCAACTCGAGGATACGATTAAACTGATCATGCAACCCGTAGTAATGGCAGATATATGCAGAATTCTGTAGACCCTCAAGTGCCTTTGTTACGAGGACGTCATCCCAGGATTCTACGAATACAATCGAGATGGCATTAATGGCCGCCGATGAGATGCTTACATACATGTCTCGTTCGTGAACACCTGCCTTAACTTGAGATCCGTGATTAGTAAAGAAGGGAGTGGCAACATCGTTAGCATTTGCCAATAGCCCATCTACATCCATCGTACCACCAGCCTGCATGAAATCTTGTTTCATTTGTATTTCATTAGTCTTGATCTCATAATATAAGTCTGACAAGAAGGACAACGGCAGATCGACACCATCGTTAATACCTCTATTGTTCCTTACGAACTGCTCAACTGTCATTCGTTTTTCATCCTTCATGTTTGGATTGTGTAGATCGGTATTTAGCATGATAGTAGAGAAGCTCAGAATGAAGGCAGCATCACTACTCTTGAATGGGAACACTGGATCAAGTATATCTGATGCTGCCGGAGGATCAAGGGTACCAGAACGACCGCTACTAACTTCGGTCTCTGAGCTGACCCTTGGTGGATCAAGCATTGTGTCCTCGATGGATTGATCAACAACACTTGGTGCAGTCTCTGACACAGATAGCTGAACCTCATACAGTCTTTTAGCAAAAGCTTCCATCAACCTATCAATGCATTGGGCCTCTCCTGGTAGACGAAATCTATCAAGGAACGACCTCAGTGCCTCTGAAAAGGACAGCCCTGAAAAGTTAAATAGGGATGCAAAGCAATCCAGCACTTCACTATGAAATGGATACTTGAAAAGATCAAGTGTAATTCATGAATAGTCGCCATGTGAAGAAAGAGAGAGGCGAAGAAGGATGTTATTTGTTAGAAAAGGAGAATATAAGAAGGATATCATGAACGGTATCCTTTACAAAAACAGAGCATATCATGTGCAAAAATCTTGGCAGTTCTCCAAGCCATAGATACAAGGAGGGAGGTGATCAATGTATCAACTTATGCTTACCTTGTCTTTTGGGCCCTTGGATAGATACAATCCAATCTTAGTCTTATCAAGCTTGGGCGTAGAGTAGAGAAAAGTGGCAATAGAGCTTGCAGTGGCAGGAGATGGGAGTATTCCTAGACGCTCTACCTCGGCTATCCATTCTTTGTCCTTTGATCGTTCATTAAATGCATTTGCTGCCTTTGCTATCCGCCTACTCACAAAGTATACGAGTAAGTGAAGAGGGGAATTAGTAAAGATGTTAGTTAGTGAGGAAGATTAAGCTCATATCATGTGCACAATTTGAGACGCAGCAAAGGGATGTAGAGGACAGGGCTTGGGCTTACCTTTTTCGGATCTTCCTTTCACGAAGTGCAAGGGATGTATGATGCCTAGCCTTGGATATCCATTCCAAATCTTCACTCATGGCAGAGTCATACCTTTCAAGGGATCCCGGCCTTGGACCATACTCGGACGAGTCATTCATCGACTCGGACTCTTCTGTAGTCGAATCAGTCCTAATATAAAGTGTATTTCCAAGGAAGGCTGAATTCCCAGAATCAGGTGGTGATGGAGATGTTAAATCATTCTCATCCTCCAAAAGAGTGACTGTTATCTCTGGTAATTCCTCATACTTTGGTGACGCTTTACACTTTCTTGCTATTCCATCTATAACAGCAAGGACTCCTTCTAATGCTAATCTATTAAGGATATTCAATCTTGGTTGCAGGTGGTCTTGTTCTATATCTTCCTCACTTGATTGATCCTCAGACTCAGTCTCATTCATATCAGCTAGCCTTTCATCCTCTGGATTTGCAACCTTAGCGAGGGTACAACATATTGTTTCAAAAAGGTTGGTAGCGTTAATATCACAGTCGTAGTTGAGATACAAGTCCATCATTAACATGGGTTCTCGACAAAACTCAAGTAGTGATTCCAAGGCCAATTCTCGTCGTTCGGGAGAAGATGACCACACCCTCTCTCCCGTGGTGGGAGAAGTGGAAAAGGAGAGGGTTCGTAAATGAACACTTGTTAAAAAGACTTCTAACTGGACCTTGAGATGATCTTTGATACCATTGAAGAGATTGAAGATGACACGGAGTGCCAATCCTAGTATGTTGAGGTCGGCAGATGTACTTAATCGTAATAAGTTTCGGCATAAATCGTTCTGAAGGATGGTTAGTAGACGTGGATGACGAACTGATAAGGCATCAACATCGGACATGGTCTCAAGAGCAATGTTCACGAGGGAAAGTGCCAATACACACGTGTCATCCTCATTAATGAGGGGATCGGCAAGTGCAGCCAATCGATGCATGATGGAAACTAGTGCCGGTTCTTCTTCTTCATCTTCTTGGTGGTCGGTGTTGCCGTTAATCTTGTCAGCTTCTTCTTCCTCCTCCGACTGGTTTGGAGTGGCGTCATTAAGATTGCAAGTATCTTCATTATGCGGCTTTGATGTGCTCTTTTTCTCTACTACCAACCCATCAGACTCCATATCCTCGGTCGGATCCCTCTCCCCCCAATCATCATCACTATCACTTGCATCCTCATCATTTTGATCATCATCTCCACCACGTTTTTTACTTGACAATGGTCTACTAATACTATCACGCATACCAAATACAACAATAACACAATGTGATAATGCATCAGCGGCAGCACTACGTAACAGTGTCCGATTCGCCTCCCCCGCCGCAAGTGCAACAAATAAACACGTATCAAATATCCCAACAACATCTTGTGCTGATAATAAGTACCTCCCGGCTGGACAACGTAATACCTGTACCGATAATGACAGTAACTTTAATACTACATCCTCATCTGATGGGGATAATGTTGAATAGGGTTTGTTACGCTTATTATGATCCTCTTTCTTTCCTTGAGAGTTAGTTGTAGTACGTCGTTGTTGTAATAGAAATGATGGCAAACCATGATTAAGTTTTGCAACATCAGGTCCTCCAACGATGGAGTTACTCGTCCCATCGGATGTTGAATTCGATGACCAAAATGATGACATACGTTTTCCCTTCGGTGTCGATGATGATGATAATTTGGAACTATCCTCAAATGAACAATGTCGTATACAAGATGCCACAACAGATATACTCTGTCGTACCTTATCCGATGATGATGATGAGAATGGCAATCTTTCCTCATTTTCATGATCATGACCACCAATAAAACCATATACAATAAACTTATGTAATGCTGATAATGCCTCACCGGTTGTTTTAGCATCAACATCTTTGGATTGTACCGCTGCCGCGAAGGGTGTTATGAATGTTACTGCATCCAACTCTCTGTGTAATTGTGCATTACCACCGCCATTTCCACTACCACTACCAAAAGTAGTGGTACCCTCAACTTCCAATAAACTTAATAAATCATGTAAATTTCTTAATCCTTGTAATATAGGATGTGATGATATAGTATTGCCAATTTTTTGTTGATCAGTCTTCCAATGTTGTTGTTTATCTATTGAAAATGTCGATTGTTGTCTTTCTTCATATTCAAATCTACTCTTTGTACTATCATCCCCAGTGGAGTAATATCGTGGATCTGACCTCATTACTGTTAGTACATTGTGTATTTCGCCCTTTATGATCTTGGCTACATTGCGTTTATTGTTATTGTTGTTGTTATGTTGCATTAGTTTTGGTATTGCAGATATATTTGTACTATTTAGTGTTGTATGTGATTGTAGCGCGGTACCTTCTTTCTTCTTATGACGTGTCTTAACGTTTTTGTTATCTTCTTTTGATAGAAACGATGATGTAGATATAGGAGGATCCATAGTGTATAGTTTGCAATACTGTTACTGATTTAGATAGTGCACCGATATACAGAAAATATGATAATATGTCAGTGCATGTGAGATTACAAAGGTATGTATAGGCGAGCCCCCCAACAAAATACGCCACAATAAAGAAAGGTTTCAATACCATATACTCCATCAAATATAATTATATCATATACCTACCAGCGTATCTCTTCTTCATATATAAAACAATTTTAACAATACGGCACTCTCATAAAAAAATGTTGGAGTAACTTCGTTAATATACCGCCACCACCGGCGCCGACAAACAAAAAAGTTATTTATATCCTTACCAATACGATCAGTAGACGGCTTAATTGGATAGTTCTTCGGCAACAGATAACAACCTTGCAATACTCTACATCAATTTGCTTTATCAGTTTACCCTACCTGGGTACTCCAACACCTTTTAATTGTCCTCCTCCGGTCAATTTAAGAATAAATTTGGCGATACCAAGAAAAAGGGGAGACAGGGCAGCAAACTTCTAGGGAGAAGATACCTTTACCATTTGCCCTCAGGGGGACTAGAAGAAGGCTACCTGGGGGAGATTAGAGGAAGAGCATGCCGCTAACACTACCTCTTACTGGTGGCTGGCTAGAGGCTATTGAGATGACAACTAAACCATCAATATTGTTGAAGGATGATTCTAAGTGCCGCAATGTCAGTAGTACCGAAGGACTAGATATACTCTGTACCGCGATAGAATTAGAATCAGAATCATCAATCAAAACCACAACATATTGTACCGTACAATATTACACATATTAATGAATGCAGTAGTGACAATAACATTATAAACAATGCAGCTAAATGTTTAAAGGTGGATAAGGTCAAGAATATAGGAAGAAAATTATGCTCTCGTGAAGGATGCACAACAAGAAGTAGAGGAGATGGATTATGTTTAAAGCATGGATCAACAAGAAATATATTCGTTGTATGTAGGCATGAAGGTTGTAATAAGAAGGCCCAATTGAAAGGCTTGTGTAGAGGTCATGGCGGGAGGAGGTGCAAGGTTGATGGTTGTTCGAATATTGCAGTTGCTAATAGTTTTCTATGTATTGACCACTCCAGTTGAAGTGTGCTTTGGTATGGAGGCGGTGGATGGTAAATGTATTGCAAAACATGCAATAATGCCAGGAGTTTGAATTTGAAGTTGGATAGATGTGATTATCAACATTACGATATAGTATGAGTAGATTATTTACTACAGTGGAAAAATTCCCTTCACCTGCAATCATCCGATATGTTCAGCAAGAAAGAAACAATAAAACACTCAGGAAAAAAAAAAACTCAACGCATATTTAGGAGAAGAGGATTGCAAATGGATATTGGATAGATAACTCTGGTCGGGTTTGCCCTTTATAAAACACTCTACAAACTCATTATATTTACCAACTAGACTATTGCAATAAAAAAACAAAACACATTACATCACTACATCATCGATTAGACAGTATGATCCAAACGCATCATTTTTCGACGACGTTGATCACCTGGAGACAAAAGGGGTCCATGTTGGTTCTTCCTCCATTTAAGCTCCTTATCCGACGCATATAGTTTGTAGTATTCAAAGATTCCCCAGATCATTTGAGCATCAACGGCGGCAATACGAACAACGGCGGCAATATGTAACATATCGATTAAAGAATTAGTCTCTTGACGTCCACAGATTAAGAGATGCAATTCCGAGAGTTGATATCCTTTCCGCTTCTTGAGGAGTTCGCTACGGCGGCTGGCTTTACTTTGAGCTGGCAAGTACTTCTCTGCCAGTTGCAATGGATATGTGTCACACTTCGGAGCAACATTCCAAACGATTTGCTGTTCCGGATTAAGACTTCTTACAATGATGGCATCGACAACCTTCATGTCATGCGCAACAACAAAGCCATCATTAGGTACCTTACGAAGGATAGTAATAAATTCATCAAGTACAACATCCTTATCACTGCCCAAATCATTGGCAACGTTAGTAGTGATACCATGAACTCCTATCGCCTGTGGAGTAATTACATCGGATGAATTAGGTTTTAGTAGATATTGTTTGGATTCGAGGCAATTGCCATCAGCATCATACAGTTTCCAGGCAATCTCAACGATACTTTTACTCATCGTGTCAACACCAACAACCATATACTTCATGTTCGAGGGGGGATCTCTGCCATCATTTGGTGAAATGGTATTCCATTGATTGTCATCTAGCCATTTAGACCGAGCCTTTTTCGCCTCCATATTGTTCATGAGCGGAGCAGAAATCGTTGCAAACTGAAAACCTTCCATTGCTGTTTGTTGTAGATCGTATAAAGTGAAATTATGAGGAGATGTAACATCAAGAGAGGGAGAGGCAGCCAATAATTGAGAGTGTCAAGATGAGGGGAGTCAGGGTACTCCGAGGGAGTCGGGTAGGATACCGGAAAAGAAGATACCGATGTAGGTGTCAAGGCTGTCTCCCCTCTACTTTACCCTGTCTCCCCTTCCGTGCTATTAGCAGAACAACCATCATAAATCATAGAGCATGCACCAGTATCAATTAATTCAATTGCAATAGAGAGAAATTATAACATACCTACCGATTATCCAAGCTACATTAATATTCCCAATTTAAAATCTTATTAGTCGCAAGATACTTATCGGTTAACAATGAATGTGTACGCCTAAGTTCTTTAATAAGCTACCATCGCCTCCGGGCAAGAAGCCTTCTGATGCATCAAAGATTAAACGTTGGAGAAAACGAGCTAATAACTTTGCCTTTCATTACTTGACTATGTTTCGAGCTGAGACCGACTTGTACGACTCGAGTCAAGCCTGCAACTACCAATATAATTGGGAAGCATTCCTTGAGTTTGAAACTAGTTTGAGGTGTAGTGATCGAGCCATTGACCACTCTAGACTAGAGCAGATGGATCGTATGATTCATGGCTGGAAGGTAAATACAGCCAGGCGTATGATGTTGGCAAAGTACCGCGGTAGAAACCGAACTAAATGGTCAGATCAGCAGAAAGAAATGAACCGAGCATACAAAACAAAAGCCATGGAGAATCATGGTGATGTACTTGATTATGATCACAGTTTCAACCCAGACTTGAGTACAAAGCAAGCAGAGAAGATCGACCAGATCACGAAGCACAAAAGTGAGTGTGTGTCCATCCTTCAACATTGCACACCTGATAGTTTAGAAGAGCAACAAGAGGCATCCATCAATGCTAAACACTCAACAACGACCTTGCCATTAGATGAAGAGTCTTATATGGACTTGAAAACAGCCCAGCCAGCTCTCAATTGCAAAGATAAAATTCGACTGAGTTGTCCAGTGCCTCGACTAATTACAAGGCAAGTCGATAAGTACTTGAGGAAGCAAGGCTTGTCAAAGGATAAAGATCATGCGGTGAAGCTCCTTCGTGATCATTTTACTGCAATGTACGAAGGTAGATCGGAAGATGATGACTATGATGCACCATACCTATTGATTTGTGGTGGTCCAGGAAATGGGAAGTCGAAGCTAGTTGAAACGTTTGATGGTATGTCGAAGTGTATGGATGTTGGAAGTCTAGTCAAGACTGCCTTTGTTGGTGGCGCAGCAGTCAATATCAATGGCTCTTCTTTGATGGGACTATTTGATATCCCAGTTATCGAGAAGGGCAAAGATGAGGAGACCAAGAAGAGTCGTATAATTCCATGGAATGAGGATAAGCGCAAAGCTTTCAAGAAGAGGTATGATCTTGAAAGGATATCATGCATTATCATAGATGAGATATCTACCGTGAAGCCGTATATGCTTGCGTATTTGAACGCTAGGCTGATGGATCTTTACCCTGATAGCGGCGGCAAGCTGTTTGGTGGTCGTGCAGTCGTATTGCTGGGAGACTTCGATCAGTTGCCTCCAGTTGGTGGGATTTCGTTGGCCGCGGAAGTTATGCAATACGAAGAAGCAAAGTTTAAGAAGAAGATCTCAACTGATAATGATGAAGATATCCTTGATGAAATCTTGTCTGGTCAATTGGATCCAAAGAAGTGCTTTGATCTCAAAACGGCAGGTGTTCTCTTATTTCAGAGAGTAAAGCATATCAAGCTCACCGAGCAACATAGATCAAAAGATCCTGAACACACTGCATTACTTCAAAAGATGAGCTCTGATGGAAGCCTTCACCCTCGACATCTGAAGTTATACAAAGACTTGTCTAAAGAGGATATGAATGGCGAGTTTTCATTTGCAACAATGGTAGTGACTGGAAACGCCGAAAGACACGAGTTGAATGCATTGCAAGCCAAGCGTTGGGCGTCACACCACAAGACCAAAGTGGTGCGGTGGTTTAGAAAGCGAGACGAAACGAAGTGGAAAGGCAAGCCCAGGGACCCACTGCATGTAGAAATGGCAATGAGGGAGAATTGTTTCTATGAGATGTTTGTACCTGGCGCTGCCGGATACATAACTGAAAACATCAACACCGATATTGGACTTGCAAATGGCGTCGAGATCAAGTATCATTCACTCTCATTTAACACAGAAGACAAAGAAAGGATCTTCAACGAAGAGTTTGAATCAGACGGATCACTCGTAATGACACTTGATGAGCCTCCTTCTGCCATAAATGTTGAACTGTTTGCTGACTTCCCCGGAGATTCCGATGACAAGAAGAAGGAAAACAGAAAGAAAAGAAAAGAATGGTCACATGGCACGCTAGTAAAGGGTCGTGTTATTGTCCAGCTCTCTCGTCAATGGGGTAGCGAGCTCATAAGAAAGTGGAATAAAGAGAATGTAGAAGGGTCGTGGCAGCTTGGATACACTCCATCAACTCTACCGATGAAGGATCATTTTCCCCTTGAGCCAGCATTCTCTGTCACAATCTACAAGGCACAGGGAAGGACGATTCGAAGATTGATTATATTCTTATCACAACACCCAATTCCGTTGTTAAGGATGACTTGGGAGGGGCTCTATGTTGCTTTGTCGCGAGTAAAGTATCGGGATCATGTAAGACTTGCTCTAACTCTAAAAGGAGGTGAAAAAATGAGCATGTATGAAAGAGTAATCTCTTTGAAGTACATGGGTGACTTAAGGAAGAACAAGTACACGGATAGCTTTTTTTGTGGATTCGAACAGAGTGTAGATGGCCGAGCGAGGATATGGAAGCGACATCTAGCTTGGAAGGCTGCTGGCTTTGATAAGCTACCAAAGAAGAAAGCTACAAGCAAGCGACGTAAGAAAGGCTAGTGATGGTGCATGGAGTCAAGAGATAATCCATTGACATTGATCAACTTGTGGTTTAGTTATCTTGTTAAGTATTAGATTATATAGATGATTTGATTTGTGTATAGCATGTCAATATAAGCATCGGGTAAACTGCACCTGCCCTAGCTGGCCTACGTTTTTCAGATCAAATAGGGACCACCACCAAGAAAAAGTGAAAGTTATTTTATGGTAATGAACATAACCGAACTATATATCGATGGAAAGCCTATACAAAGGGCTATCCATTGATGTATTATTTAGTGCTATAACATATTGGGTGTACGAGTTATGATGCATCTAATAATGCGATAATCGCCAAACGGTCACCTGCACGAGTGACGTACAATTATTTATTTTTCCTCACAAAGCCGCCAGCTATTGATAGTTGAGTGTGGCGTATTAAATTAAGTAGAGACAAGATCATATCATAGGCAAGGGAATACTCAGTTTGATACTTGGTCGGCGGCCGATAAGAATTGAAGGCGCACAAGATATCAAAAAGGTTTCGAAAATATAAATTTTCATGCACCAACAATGAACAAGATTCACAACAACAATAGAAGACGAAGACCACTATCTCTACAGATAGTATACACACTCCTAACAATATACAACATTACAAACGTTATAAACGCATCATGGATAGATCCAGATACACCCCTCGACGCACGAACAACAATCCCAGCAACAATCAAAGTACCACCACCACAAAAAACAAATGCAAAATCCAATCATTTACTCCGTACTGCCGAAGATTTAGCAAAAGATCATGCCACTAAAGCCGCCCTATATAGAAAGAAACATCATCATGAACCAAGTCCAACACCCACATACTTCCCAACATTTGATCCAACATCCACTCCAAGTGAGGCACCATCATCCACAACACCACCGCCTACAATACCACCACGTAAATATGAATTAATATTCAGTGACGAATTTAATATACCACATCGTAACTTTCATGATGGATCTGATCCACGATGGACAGCAATAAATAAAAATGATTACACCAACGATGCACAACATTATTATGATGCCAATAATGTATACACTGACACATCCGGTAATTTAGTTATTAAATCCGAAAGTGCCGATACAACAATTATTGGATTCAATGACGTGAAATATAAAAAAGAACGCGTTACCAAACATTTTAAAAGTGGTATGTTACAATCATGGAATAAATTCTGTTATACAGGCGGGATAATGGAGGCTGAAATTAGTTTACCGGGCAAGCATAATATTGGTGGATTATGGCCTGCGTTTTGGATGTTGGGGAATTTAGCACGGCATACCTATGTCGGATCAAGTGAACATGTTTGGCCATGGAGTTCAAGTGTTTGTACTGAGAAGAGTAAGACTGCACAATTGATTAGTGCATGTGATCGAGTTGAACATTATGGTATGCATACCGGTGTTGGACGGGGTGCACCTGAAATTGACGTGTTTGAGGTACAAGCGGGGAATACTCCCGCTAATACTGGTGAGTTCCTTAAAATGCCGGTGGGACAACCATTCTTATCAAGTTCCTATCAGGTAGCACCGGGATTGTTACCAAGGCCTGGACCAGGATGGTGGCCTGGACCGGGACAATGGTATAATAATTTAACGGGTGGGATGAATACATCCTTAAATATTGCATTCTACGGTACTTACAATGCATTTCGTAATGATGTTAATCCAGCTCAACAAGATTATTGGAGTGATGCCATTAGTTACAACCGGCAATTAAATTCAAGTCATTTTGGTAAATTTCATAAATATCGTGTGGAATGGGAACTACCAGATACTGAATTGACAGAAGAGAATAATTATACACAAACTGAATTTGGTTATATACGTTGGTTTGTCGATGATGAATTTATATTAGAGATTAAAGGTGAGGGATTGAATGCTACCGGTACTGGAGCTGAGATTAGTAGTGAACCGATGTATATGTTATTGAATACTGCTATTAGTTCCCAATGGGGTGAGTTATTGTTTAGTTTAATTTTGTTTTGATTTGGATATGCAATGAACATCTACCGATCGGATGACTAACCATTCGATCCACATCATAATAATGATCAGGCTTCCCATCAAAGTGTCCAGCCATGTGTCCATGTAAAACATACAAATGTGGTGGAACATTCACAGAAACATGTGGCTTCTCAGAAGGATTTTGTGACATGCTAAGTAAACCAGCCGAATATAAAGTAAATTGGGTACGTGTATATCAAGATAAGAATGATCCAAAGCAAAAGGTTGGCTGTTCGACGAAGGAACGTCCTACACGAAAGTTCATTGAGGCACATAAGAAGAAGTATATGCAGGCTGGAGATGTAAGTGGATGTAGTATCTGTTGTTGTTGTGCTTATCATGTGCACAACTGCTTGTTTTTGTGTGTATCATATCACTTGCTGACCACCCCATAACTTTATATACGTAGACTCAACCATTAAAACCAATTCAAAACGGCGGAGGGACATGCTCACTCACTGCATCTCCCGACGATATCAAACCTCAATCATGCGGTGGTAGATCTAGAGGTACATGTCAAGCTAAAACGAAACCCCATACATGTGAATGTATCAATACTACCTGGACAGGACCGCACTGCTTAAACCCCGTGGGGTATGATGATATAATCTGGGACCCTATAGAAACATTATCAGACTTGGGCTTTAGTGGACCAAGTTTAAAGGGTGGACTGGGGATATTGCTAATTATATGTACAGTGGCGGGTATATTGCTAGTTGTTTGGCCAATGGTAGTGAAGAGGAATAGACGAGATGGATACATGCGGGTTCGGGCAGCTATGGAAGAGGTTAGGAGTAGGGCACAACGTGCGGCAGCAACATCACAAGGCTATGAACAAGCTGTTCTCGCACCATCACAATCTCAAACTAGTTTAGACGGCCTCACGAATTAGATCATGTATCTCTCCATAGACGATGTTCCACACATACGTTACGTGGTAGTAGGAGGGAATGAGATGAGGATGCAATTGAACTTTAGACCTGGTTGGGGAAGCATTTGAGTTGAACGTAAAGTTTTGATCATGAGATGTGTTATCTTTTTGTTTTTAGACTTAGTAATGACTACTAAGCTCACTAGTTACAAAGTAGATACGACTGCTCTTGTGTTTATACTCATGAATTATGATCAAAACCTCTTATCTTCTATACATCAGAATCAGAACTAGAGTCAGAATCAGATTCATCATTTTGTGCTAGCATTTGATTTGTGAGCCTGTCGAATCCTAACTTGATATCTTTCTCAAAGTCTTCCTTTTCCTTTTTGAGGGCCGCAATGAGAGTCTCCCGAGAACCGTCAATATCCAAGCCCTTCTCATAAAGCTCTTTCCTTAACTCACTAATCCTCATTGTGCTATACCGGTTGTCATTATTGTCTGTCCCATTCTTTGTTTCCCTAGCAACTGCACCCAGAACGTCCTTCATCATTGTCGGTGTCCCGGGGGCATCTTTGAATGATACCTCTTCCAACACTTCAACTTTATTCTCAACGATAAAGTCCATTACTGTCTCCTTGAGTAGAGCAAGGTTCTTAGAGTCAGCATAAAGGAGATTGTCCATAACATTCTCCAAACTAATCGTCGTTATTTTCACATACTCGCTCTCTGCCTCAAGTTTCAGGTGTACAATTCCATATTTATCCGCGGCATCAATAATATCCTTGATATTCGATGAACTATATAAAATCTTTCCTCCATATACATACCGCAATAGACTATGTAGTACATCCGGTTTGACATCGCTAATTTGCACTAAACGTATACCATCTACCCCCGGCTTACTATTTGAACACAATTCAGCCAATACTGGAGCACATTGCTTCAGAATCAGTTGATGTACAGGAAATTTGACAGGCTCCACCTTTGCCTTCTTACTTGGTGACGTCGGTAATTTACGAACAACCTCAATCACACAATCTGCAGAGCTTTCATCCAAGAACATCTTTTGGATGTTCGTACTGAGAGGATTTTCGGGTACAAACACGGGATTGTCTTCTGTCAGGGGTTTATTCTGTTTCATTCGGACCTCAATAACCAACCCACCATCAACAAGACTACTAAGTAGACTTTCTTGTTTGCAGAAATTGGGAGCACCAGACACATCGTCGAACCCATCATTAAAGCAATTAGACCCCATGGCATATTTTGCAATAATCTCATCCTTGTTCTTAGGGTCTTTGACACACAAGCTATACTTGAGTGTGATTTCGGCACCAGATGCAAGTTCGATATATAGAGAGGCCATTCCATCAGTTGCACCGTTATCACCCCCAGGGTAGATACACAGTCTCCACCTATTTCCAAAGCATTTGAACTCGTCAGATTCTATCTCGTGACCTTCATCGTTACGTAAATAGGCATAGTCTTCAATAACAACCTTTCTAGTTTCCCATCCAGACTCTTTATTATCGGTCGTCTGGTCTTTTCCACCGCGTATCCACTGCATTAATCGGTCCATGATATACTAATGAATAGATAGATAGGGACGGTGTATAATGTATTCTATTGTATTTTTTGTTCACAAGATGCGCACTTTTCATTCTTATTTCCCACTCCACCGCTACCGCAGCATATAACGGTGATGCAACAGTATAATACCTCACACTCTATATACCAAACGATATGTGCTACGTCTCTATTCGACATAACAACTCAAACACAGCCAATAGTCTATCTCTTCCTCATTCATACAACTAGCTTTTTATTGTGCAGACACAGCGAGCGTACTGCAAACAGCTCATGTACAGCTAATATGTATCCAAATTTGACTCAGTGTTCTCATTTTCTGGGATTGCTATCCCACATCGGTATCCCCGTTGCAAGAATAAAATGCGCCGAATTTTGGGGTCAAGAGACCCAACTAAATAAACTACGGCTTGTGTCTGATAATTTTTTTATTAAAACTCTGAGGGCGCTAGACTCAGGATAAAAGGATACCTCCTTGCTTGCAGATTGTTTTTTGTTTTGTAGGTACAATATCGTACATATTTACATTGTTGTTGTTGTATCGGTAAGTTTGCTAGGTATATCAATTCGTTCACGTGGTTGGTATATGTGTAGATAGTGATAGTGTTATGGAGTAGTTGGTTTGGCATTTTTGTTTCGTCTTGTTTGTGGTTAAGGAGAAGTATGATTGCAAAAAGGCTGATCTGCTTGTTGCGTGCAGCATTGGCGTGTCCTGTATTATTGATACTGCTCTGGTCTCCATTATCCATCTACATATATGTATTATTTATCCTATGCATCATATTATCTAACACTGTTTTGTTTTGCTTTACCGTCCAACGATCAATATCGATACCACAGCAATTAAAAGTCTCAATAATACAATACCATACAAATAAATAAAAAATGGTAGATGGAGAAACACCCTCATGGCTGGACGGAGCAGACTCCAACCCCGCCACACTTGCAGCAGAAGTTGATACATCCATACCAGCACCTTCATCCACTCCGGCTCCTACTCCAGCCGCTTCAGCTCCGGCACCAGCGGCACCAACAACAGATAATGTTGCCGGAAGTATACTAACTTCAATGAATAAAGATGTTAAAACTACACAATCGAAAATAGCCGCGGCTGCTGCTGTGGAGGATGAGAAGGATTTACCAAAATTGATATTGTTCATGAGGATATTAAATATGGCCGCGGCTGTTTTGTTGATTACTTGTTCGGTGAGTTTGCTATTTGTTTGGAAATTTAGTGCATAATATGATGTGCACCTTTCTCTCTAACCAACTCCAATCGAATCCTACAGGTTATTGAATTAGTACGTATACCACCAATCTCCGTCTGGATAACAGCAATCTACGCCTCCTGTGGTGGATTACTAGTATGCTGCCTTGAAACACAATTAAAATATGTCCGAACAATCATCGCCATGAACTTTGGTTTCCTATTCAATTCAGTCTACCGGTTCTTATTTTATTGTTTAATTGCAAGTGTTACCTGGAGTTATGGTAATTTACTTGGTAAGATTACGGCAATTACATTAGGTGTCGTGGCGGTGTTTAATACATATATATTATGTCGATATCCAACGTATAGAAAGATGAGAGAGAAGGTAGCAGAAGAGGAGGATAAACGTGTTCAGGCTAAGATTAATCAACAGGTTCGGAAACAGGCCATTAGTCAAATGGGATGGGGTAAGAATTAAAAGAAGTGTTTTGATATGGAATGTATAATATGTGAATGGGGTATGTAGTGGTGATTGTTTGGAGATTGACATTAGAATGAACATATCATATGTTCGGTTGGAGGGATGGTAGACGAAAGTAATCTCATCTATATAATGAGTACTTTTAGTAAACAATAAAGTGATCTATATGATAACATTACTCCAGAAGAACCAAATAGGGGGCTACTCATATGTTATATCTCATGGTACCAACCAATTCTTAGTTTAAAAGTTGCTTTGTTCTTGACTGAACTCCTTTAACTACTGGGCATAACATATATATCTTCTAATTCTGCCTTCGGTAAAAGACCATCTTCTCGTAACTATCAACTATCAACCTAATCAATGTATGCTTGTAGTAATACTATCCCATAATCCCAAGAGACACGCCTTCTCACTAAAATTAAAAGCAGTATTGGTTGCTAGGAAGTTCTGCTTCTGGTACACAGCATGCAGAATTGGGGCAATACCCTGCACCGTTTACACCACAAGTGAAAGTAAAGGCAGACGATCCATCATCAGGACTATTCACACCAATACATTTTGGGTTGCAATAACCACAAGTTTCCCCATCAACGCAAGAAGAACATTCATCATTTAAGTCAGGATTTTCCTCTGCAGTGCAACCGTCTTGACCGTTAGTGTAACAAGTAGCAGCTATTGTCGGATCAAGAAATGTAGAGATGACTGAATATCCATCTGCATCACAACCACCGCCACTTGGATTAACATAATATTTAGTGCCTTGAACTTAAAAACTTCACATCGTGGACAGGGATCAAATTGACAATCATTTGATGGATCTCTTGAAACATATGACCCATCGGGACATGTGTATACATCCTGTGCACAAACTTGTGGCTTTGTAGGGTCTGATGTATCATCATTAGGTTTTCCTCCTCCATTACCCCCCTTCTTCAATTGCCTCGAAATCGAAAGATTCGCCGTTTGTCCTCCTCTCAATGCAGCGTCGTCAGCGGCGTGAGCACCCACTGTTGCAATAACCGAGAGAAGGATGTAATTGTTCCTAATGTTCCTAATGGAGAATATCTATTTGTATTTATATATCGTTTTGTGTGTAAAGAGCTGTAAAGAGGCGAAGCACCTAATAATTATGTTAGCATCAACTATCAACTGCAAAAGAGATCGCGTCGACACCAATCTATAATCCACTGCCATTTACAAAATCTCAAAGTGTGATAAACATGAAAGCATCACGAGAAACCATTATCCTTTTCCTTTTCATAATCCCTAAGATAACAATATCCTCAATTTGTATAAACTATATGTATGTAGTTCGTACTGTACGGTAGATGAGAAATGCTTATTGCAATACCTGACATTAAATTCTATTTCTGGCAGCCAGATGATGTAAGATGATTGGATCGGATGCTATCTATTGGATGGCTGATTAGTGAAGAAGTGATGAGATTTGCTTAAATGCTTACATGTGGAATGCTTAAAAGGAGTTTTCTCATGTAACAAACATGAAAACTCATATGGAATAATGATAGAATAGAGTTGATTGATGATACCATCACTATGTACCTAGTAAGTTGTATGTACTACAGCAGACCATCATCAGCATATATACAGGCTTGATATCTCTATCTTAAAAGGCGTATAAGTATCCAAGCGTCGAAGTTATTGTATGAGCTGTAAGTATCTTCAAAGAAAAAACACATAATAACAATCAATATCCATCATCTTGGTTATTGCAATATCCTACCTATCGATATACCATGAAAACTCATCAACATCACAATATAAAACCACTATGTAAACTCCAATGTGCCGATTCTACATTCTTAGGATATATATGTACCTACCCATCATTATCGGATATACATAAATATCGTCAAGATTTGATGAACTATCATCATTCGAATGCTGCACATGTTCCGTATGCCACTTCTATTATTAACTGCAGTGATGACGGCGAGAGTGATGGTAATATTAATGTAGATGTAGATAGTGAAGGGTATCAACAGGTAGCCAAGTCATCATCGGCAACATCAGAAGGATACCATGACGATAATGAACCATCACAAGCTAACATTGGACTAACATTACTAAATGAACTAACAAGATATAAGAAGATATTGCGAAGACAGTCTACCATTCGTATTCGTGGTGGTAGTAGTCAAATGTATGACGATGATGAGAACGACGATAGTAGTGACAATGATGAAAACAAAGAGAAAGAAAGTTGTGCACTAACAAATTCTCCATCATCAACAACAATCAATAATATGAGTCATCCACCAATTGCAACATCAATAATAATAGTACGATACTTCAATACTAAACTATTAGGCGTAACATGTGGACGATTAACAAGTATATATGCCCGGACAGCCCGACTAGCATTACATCGTCATATGAATGGAGTTGATAAACCATATGTTGAACGATTTACTTTCTCAAGTAGTGGTTGTAGTAGTAGTGGTGCGAAGGAAGAGGAAAGTGAATGGAAGAATATATATGGATTAGGTGCTGGTGATACCGAGTTAATATTGAATGTGGTACCTCCAATCGTCAACAACAATACAGATGAGAATAGCAGTAATGCAATGTATGATAGAGAAGGCAGACCATTGCCAGATCCACACGCATCAAGTCGAGGTATAGTCCAAGCATTACTATCCGAATTAGAATTTGAGGGTATGGTCGGATCAAAGAATGAGTTGTTACCCCGGTTACAGAATTTACAAGCAGACTTACCAACAATCAATCAAGATGAAAAGAGTATTATACCAATCTATCGATATCCAGGCAACTACTCTGGTACAGAATGGCCAACACATTCATGGTCAAGTACATCACTCACCATTAAACAAGCAGTCGAAGAAGCATTACAACCACTCAACATCCAAAGTATGAATCATTGCGTTACCAATTTATACCGATCCGGATCAGATCGTATCGATCATCATTCCGATAAAGATTTAGATTTAAATCGATTTGGTGTAATTGTATCCATCTCATTGGGTTGTGCACGTATCATGGAATTGAAAGATCGATTATATCCACATGATGTAACACGGATTGAATTGCCTAGTAATAGTATGTTTGTACTTGGTCCATATACGAATGCTAGGTTTACACATGCAATATTGCCTAAGAAGGTTACATTTAGTGAGAGTAACTTGGTTAGTTTGGTTGGAGATGATGAGGATACAAAGAAGACCTCGTCGTTGAATGCCCGATGCAGTATCGAAGGAGGTGGTAGAATTAGCTTGACCTTTCGTGATGTTCGAACTTTTTTAGATATCAAGACCCAACGATTGTTTGGACAGGGTGTATCATCTTCAGTTGAATTACCTACTATTGACATTGATGGAGATACTGGGGTTATCAAAAACGAATCATTGGCCAAGGTAGTTCACATTACAAGAGGTCAAGATACAAAGGAGAAGAGAACTGCATTGGCAATTGCCTTGGGATTGGGTACTGCTGTTGGATATGTCGTATCATCCAAGTCATCATCAAGCGGGGAAAGAAGAAGAGAAACAAAATCTGATGCAACATTGGCTTTATTAGTACGGAATGTATCCACCGCAATCATCTCGGCATCAGCTTCCTATTGGTATCTTCAACGAGCAAGGAGAAGGATGCGTCAATTCCGCGAGGAGAAGGAAGCACGTGTATTCTTTTCAAAGAAGAGTGCAAGTGGTAACAAGTATTGATATGAGTTGATTATAGAATAGATGTAACCAACTAGAGTTAGACTAGGGACTCATTTACACTTGATAATACCTATAGTAATTAGTACAACATGTAGACCCCTCTCCTCTCTCTACCCCATTATGCACTTCTCATTCATCTCATCTCGTACTGGAATAAAGACGGCTCTTAATCTCCGCTACTCTCGCCATAACAGCTCCTCCAGCTTCAGCCACTAAAGCTAGATCATCAATCTTAGTTTGGAAAAAGTTCACGTGTTACCTGATTGTTCACATCCTGCTTATCTTCTAAATCCTCCCTCACATCCTCCAATGTCGTCTCCGCTGCAATTCAGGTAACTTCTGATTTTGTTCATGTTGAATAGCTAGAGGGCAGAGGGTACTCTTGGCGGTACCAGTATCTTCCATCCGAGGACGTTTAGATGAGGATAAATGTAACACCTTGCCAGTTAATAGATACTCTTTTGGAGAGGACCAGACCGTTCGATTCCGCCATAATCTTTCATATCCATATGAGTAAACTCTCCCACACTTTTGTCTATAGATTCGATTGGAACTTCGTTCAAGGCAGCTATAAGTATCCCCTTTGCTGTATATCGTTCTACTCGAGATGCCAACTTTCGAATCCTTCTTTGGTAAACATTATTGCCCGCTTCTCCAACAAATAGATGAAATGGAACAGCAACAAGTCTCCGGCGTAGTGCAGCTAGTGAGTTGACATTAACACCCATCGATCGTACCCGGTCTTCCTCTAGATCACAATATTGGATATACTGAAGTAGGACGTCTCCTCTTGATGGTGACATGTTACCACTAGAATCCGATTGCCATAACGAATCCGCATTTGCAAATGAGCTAGGATGATTGATAACTGAGCGTCCAACCATTGAACCAATTACCGAGGTATCACTACTTCTGTTATATATTCCATCTTGAACTGCTTCCATAGATTGTATACCACCATTGGCTACAAACTCAAGGTGTGGAAACTTATCTGCTAACATATCAACAACTCCTGGTCGTAATGGAGGTATACTTCTGTTATTAATGGTTGCCTGACGAGCTTTCTTCTTTGCCTTATACTGGGCCCGTTTATGATCTACTTTTGGTTGTGCTGCTGTTGTTGATATTAATGTAGATTCTACATCAGTTGGCGGAATCCAAAGCTGTTCTGCATTCTCATTATTATCTTCGTCTGATTCAAAGCTTCCCAGTAACCCAAGGCGAGCATGTACTTGAACTTTACTCACATCTCCATTCATTGTAATAGCTTTAATAAAGGCCGAGCATTCGGGAAGAGCTTCCTCTTCATCGTTCTTGAGTTTATCGTCGGCAGCATTATATGTCGATGCATCTCGTACACCTAATCTATGCTTAACTGATATCGGAGTTATATCATTTCTACTCATAACATCATTATTGTGAGCTGCTGTTTGAGCATGGTATATATCTGTTACTCCTTTGTTCATCGACTCGACACACTTTGCAACATGGTAGGGCTCTTTCATTAGTGAGGCACCGCCAGATCGTCCCGATACAGCATTGGATGGACATCCACAGTTCAAGTTTATAGATGAGTATGTTGGTTTACTGTCCGAAAAACAACCAAATGCCGCACCAATAGCAGCTGCCTTACCAAGAAGATAAGGGTCTTTTCCACCGAGCTGCAATGTTGTATGACCCACTTGCTGGGTTTGAGTTAGATAACAGGGACACATAAGAAAAAGTACACATGATATGCACATTTTATCAATTGACATTCATACCTGTTGTATACCAATATGATTCTGTTCCGCTGAGCATAGCAACTCATATAGAGATTCAATATTACCCTTATCATTTGCTCGTGACTGGTGGTGATCTTCTCTTTGTATTCTATAAACTACTTCTAATATCTCTTCTGGATTGATGTCAGAACTACGACTTTTTTCCATACCCAATCTAACCAATTCTCGATCATAATTACTACATATCTGACTTGCTGGTATCATTTCAGTATATAGCCATGTATGTTTGCTAATCAATCTCCAAAAGTAATGATAATGTCTATTGGTATGTGCCATCATTGGTGCGATGGAGAACAATTCTTTATTGTATATGTTCTTTTCATTTATGTCTGTAGTTGAATGAGTATCATGTGTTACTGATTGAGCAGCAACTGCTCTATGCAATGTAGTTCGTCTGCATTTCGAATTAGTTCCAGTTGATAAATGGCGAGATTGTAGAACAAAGCTTCCCAATAGTAAAGGTGCAAAGAACAACATCACTAACTTGCAATTGCAATGATGGGTCAATAATTTATGCTTTTAGTTATGTACCGTTCTAGTCTCGATAATCCATCTGAACTCCAAATTCTAGCTTATCCAATCTTCCTACTACTAGATATAGGACGCAGTCTATTGAAGGCAGTCGGGAGTCGATCATATTGATCATGCCTGCTTGATAAAAAAAATCATTGCCAATCATCACTAAAGGATACCTTGCTACTTGGACTTTATTCTTACAGAATATTTCAGGTCAGTCCACAAGTTGGGGCTAACTCGCTATTGGAAGAGGGATAGCTGCGGTTACTGAATAATATAGGTGACGGTGTAGAAAGTTTGTAAATGAGGTTCACTACTCGACAGTCAGTACTGTTATTGGTAGCAGCGATTTCATTTTCGGCGAGCTCATCACATGCATTTATCACGACATCACCAACAACATCCATCACCACCACTTCTTACTCAAATAGAGGCCATTGCAATTATAAACAAACAAGCCTATCGTCACATCAGCACAACTATCATCAAGCAGACAACTCAGGACCACTACCGTCAACCTCGAAACTAACCGAGTCTCAAATACATATCCTCATATCAAAGCGAATACAATACAAACGTCAGCGGAACTACAACGATGCTGATAAGATACTAAATGCATTAAATAAATGTGGTATATGTACATGATAAGCGTAAAGAATATAGATTAGATGGTAAGAGTCATTTCGGTCGAAGTCAGCAATACGTCATGCGAGGCTCAACATACAATTTGTCGAATGAGGATATAGAAGTGGTATCACAAATGGTAGAGGATAGATCATATGCAAAGAAGAAACGAGAATATCATAGATCAGATGAGATTAGTGAAAAGTTAAAGTATAAGTATAATGTCAGGGTAGATGATAAGAATCGTGAATGGAGTGTGGTAGCAGTTGCAAATACGGGAAGAGAATCAGATGACGATTTATCTATCTCCTCTTTCGAAGAAGAGTATGTTCCATCACCATTGGCACCACCGAATCATCCAACACATACAATGTCTACTGAATCAAAGTTACAAATAGCTCGACTAATATCAGACCGATCTATATACCGTCAAGATAAGGAATATAAAATGGCCGATGAGATTCTAAATCAATTGTTTGAGAATTATTCAGTTGTTGTAGATGATAGAACGAAGGAATGGAAAGTTGTAGATGATACAGTGGTAGAAGAAGATGATGAGTTTGTTAAGGGTGCACAGTTATCACAACGATCGGCATTTGCAAGAAAAGCCAGAGGTAGTAGTAGTGAAAGAAGAGTCGACGATACTACATCAAAGGATACCCTCTCAACAAAAGATGATGATGTGATATTGCCAAATGAGCAAGCCGAGGAAGTGACTTGTGATTTAGAATCCCTTACAGTGGTGGAACTAAAGGATAAGCTTCGGCATTTGGGTCTATCTGTTAGTGGGAAGAAGGCAGATCTTATTTCAAGATTATCTAATCTTTGACAAGTTGCTGTTAAGAGATAGACTATGTATCCCTGTCCCTACTTTGTTTATTCTCATTATTGTCTACTCATCCATTAAATTAAGGCAGTTGGGGGACACTAACCCTAACCCTAACTTCATAACAACGTTTGCGATCATCTGCGATCTGCAAGTGTACATAGCGTAGATCATAAAAAGGATACCTCCCCAAATATCTTTTTTATTACTAAGATTTTCATAATTTGTTGGATTATGGATCTGTTGGATTGCAGTTGATGGATATTATTGGAAGTAGTTCATATCAAGATGTCCAATCCTACTATGAAGTCTTTTCAAATGCTGGTACGGAATTGCTCAGCAAATTATTGCAGCCTCCGACAGAAGTCATTCAATAATGCATATATCATTAACAAAATCCAATCACATCATCAAAGAAGTTGGGTATACTACACTAGACATATGGCAACATCAATCACATCATCAACACAACAAAGTCTCAAAGATGATATACAGGCCACGACAATACCCCCGCCAGATATTAATGATACATACGCAGTGGCAATCATAACACCAAACTCCGACAATAAAAACATCAAACTTTCAAATCAACAATTATCAATACAACAGATAGTTGAACAACTACCAGGTACACATGCTCGTGACTTCTTTTCATTATCGTTAACATCCTTAGGTGATGCAAGTCGTAAACGTAAAATGATACGACAACATTATTCAGTACGTAATTCCATCCATCCATGGAAAGTCCGCGTTAGTATTGTTTTATCTTATTGATTCATATGTTCAATATGAAGTATTTGAGATCCGAGTGCTCCATTTGGCCTTTATGTATCTTCATTTGATTGTTTTTGCAAACCGTATTCACTAACTGAAGTTACCATCGACTCTCTTCATCTTCATAACGCGCATCTTCCAGGTTCATTTTACCCAGAGAATCGGAAATAGTCATGTCATTTGGATGTGTCCGTGCTATTATCAATCAAGAATCTGCAATGATATTTGATGCACATAAACCAACGATTAAACAACAGGCTATGCGTATATCAGATCAGTTAATGAGAAAAGATCGGTTTGCGTTTAGAGATGGTGAGATTATCTTTCATAATCATGGTAATGGAAAGAATGGCAAACAGACGAATAAGACTCCGTTTGAGATTGATATGGTTGAACAATGTATTGCTAGTGTTTGTACAATGTATAGTCGTAGGATAAGGTATGTATATGTTCACTGTATTCTTTATGCATATGATATGGTCATCTGAGTGTATCTTCTCACATATCTCTCCCTTCTTCTCTCTCTTCATTAGACTCTATGAACCAATAGTAAACAGTTTAATGGACAGAGTAGCCAATGAAGCATTCTCACCATCAGGTCTACACAAGTTAGTACCAGCCAAAGATTCCCTACAACACTTTGAAATGAATGTCAAGGGTGCATTACAATGTTTAACATCATTATTAGAAAGTGACGAGGATATGATTGACCTGCAATTAACTGCAAAATCAAATGCCAAGAAGGAGAATAGGACATTACCACTTGAATCACATGATGATGTTGAAATGGTATTAGAGGAGTATGCAAGACAATTAAACTCTATACTATTGGAGATTGATTATATGTTAAGTAGAGTACAATCAAAACAGGACATGTTGGCATTATCATTAGATGCCTATCGTAATCGAATGATTCGTATGAATTTGTATTTAACAATTGGTGGTATATCATTGGCATTTAGTACTACCGTGGCTGGATTCTTTGGTATGAATGTAATAAACGGTATGGAACATGCCGAGGGTATCTTTGAATGTGTCGTTGCAGGATCTTGTCTATTTGGTGGTGGATTCTTGGGTGCATGCTATTCGTATCTAAATGGATCAAGGTAGGAGAGTGTTTTCCGGCATGACTTCAGATTTGCATGTGTTTATATCTTACCCTTTGTATATCATACTTCTCCTTAATCATATGAAACTAGAGCACAAAGGCGTACACTTGATAGTTTGAGTGAGATTGAGGTAATGAACCGCGCCTTAGGAGATATGTCAGCGGTGAGTTGTTAGTAAACGCGTATGATATGTACATATGATGATATATCTTATGCACAGAATCTCGAATACCTCATTCCCCATAGCTTGACTACTCATTCGAGCTAATGATGAATGAAAAAGAGCCACTAACACGAGACAAGTTCAGAGAAAAGATCTATGCCGGCCAACCAGAAAGTATAAGAGATACGGAGATTGATTTCTTGTTCGATTTATTAGACTATTCAAATGATGAGGTTATAGGCAAGGATGACTTCTATCCGGTCAAGTAAGAGAAGAACAATGGAGATTGAACATAATGTAAATAGTAAGGACTAGGAACATGTTTTGATTTGTATTAGATGAAATTAGAAAGGTGGTGTCTTAATGTCAATATCTAGTATTACATAACGTATCTGATCGTTTCCCTACTTCCTTAAAGTCTTACACTTCGTTCCATCGTCACACTTGCATGTGTAGCAATCACGATTGTACGACCAATGCCATCCCCAATGGCCCTTATCTTTCCTACAGAAGTTAGCACAGTCTTGCTTCGTGTCCATTCTACCCTCACATTGTGGAGTATGCTCAGACTCAAGGAAGGTTCCTTCAAAATCAAGATAGTTGGCTTCATCCTCATCAGGATCGGGTTCGAAAGTACACTGTCCACCATACTCGTTGCCGTTAGCCACCCAATAACATCCATATCCCCAACAAGTACTATCAAATAGATGCTCAGCACACTTCTGCTTTGCCTTCTCATCGTCCTCATCTGAAGAGCTCCAACCAGGATAGAGGTCACCAACCAAACTATTGAATACGCATTGGTCTTTCTCTCTGTGAGAGAACCATAAACATACAACGCCCCCTCTGTGGATACCACCACCTTCACATGAACGCTCAGTATTTTGTGATGCACAAAACTTCTTAGCTTCCTCTTCTTCCTCAGGTGTACGACCGATCTTCTTTTCAAGGTACTGATCAAGAACCTCTACTTCATAACGATTATCAGTCATTCGATCAACAGTATCCTTGCACTGGTTCTGCAGCTGAGATTGCTTACTAGTTGTAAGGCTGTAACGATTTCCACTACACTTATCAAAAGCTTTAGTGATGTATTCCTCGCACCGACCATATGCAACACTACGACATTCACGGCGGAACTTCTTGAGGTTGTTGTGACTAGCATTGTAGCCATTATGAGAAGAACATACACCAGAATCCTTCACGATATCCTCGGCGGCGATCTCTCCAAGCTCGTTACAGTCTTTGGCAGCATGGCTACTGTCACGACACTTCTTACCAACACGATCAAGCTCCTTCTTGATGGCATCCCTACCACACTTGTTGTATTGACGCTGCTTCCAGTTACGTGCTGTAGAGAACTGTTTATCACGCATACTGTTCACATCTTGTGTGAAGCGGCGGTCAAGGGCATTGGTACAGTCGTTATTGAATAGGTCATCGACTGCCCACTTAGCATCATCTTCTCCTTGCTTGCATGAAGACTTGACTTTTTCAAGCACATCCATCTCAACACCCTTCTTTCGGGAGACTCGGGAGGCGTATGCTACTGAAGAAGTAGCGACTAATGCGAGAGCGGTGAGTAGTTGAATGAATTTCATAATGTTTGTTGATTTGTTGTTATTGATATGTGTTTACTAGTCGAGAGTGTTTGATTTGTTTGATGTTTACTTTGTGTTGATGTGCTTATTGATTTTATGAGCATATGAATTGATATTCGAAGTGGAAGTGGAGCAAACTCCGATTACATCATAGTGGCCAAGAAGTTGGAGTATCAAAAACACATAGGGTAAGGTATCCTTTCGTCAAAATGCTCACATGATGTGCACAAAAATGTCCGTCTTTACTATTATTGGTTGGAGTTGATATTCTTGCATATATATAAAGGTGTATTGGTAGGATTGAACAAGATGGTAGGTCGTAGAAGCATATTGTGGATGAGTTGTGGAGACAACATTGATCAACATGCATTTTGATCTTGGTTCAGTTCGGTATCTTTTTCATAAAAAAAACTCAATCGGGCAACTATCCTGACCTGTGGGTATGACCTTAACATCAGCCGTCCCTACATTGATATCAATCGTTTTTACAGTAACCGTATAGCTTGAAAAGGAGTATGACTCTCCTCCATTCAACTTTGAAACTAAATCAGACTCGGCATAACTATCTTTTGGTCCTCGGGGTCGACTGCTAACTACCGTGACCATATTTCCAGCCTCTTGAGTACCCCGATTAATGCCCTTCTTAGCATTAAAGTTAATGTAATAGTCGTCTAATGCAGTTTGAACTGTCAACAGTACAGTCGTTGCAATGGGATAGTCAGCCACTCCATGTAAAATACCATCAAAGCATGGTGTTGATCCGCTAGAGTTGATTGTTATACCCTTGTCTTTATACCAGCCCAATTGCCATGACTTTGCGGCATTGAAGCACGTCCGTGGTCCGTTTCTGTTGGGATAGGACACCCCCATAATCCCTGATTCATCTTCATACGGTTGACCACCTTGATTGGAATGGCCGAGGTTCAAGTTATGCCCAATCTCATGCATCAAAAGAGAAGACGAGTGGCACCACTCATCATCAAAGACTGACAACCAATGATTGATATAGGCATATGCAATTCCCTCTCCTGGTCTAGCCGCAACATATGTACTAGGGGGTAGACAGTAGATTATGAAATCAGCATTAAGTATGTCCGATGAAAGTGCGGCAGTGATTGAGTTTCTCATGTAGGCATCTCCTTGTGTAGTACTAACCGATGGAAGATCGATTGTATAGACTCCTTGTATACCTTGTGTACGAAATGGAACAAGGGTCATCTTACCGAAACTACATGCTTTCATTTGTGAAGCAAGGCTGAGAGTACCAACTTCATTGCTAAAGAGGCTATTATAGAGTGTCTTTTCATCGGCTGTCGTAATAGCATCGGATGCAACAACTCGAATACCAAGTACAGTCTTCTCGCCTACATTGCTATTCTGTAGCCTATTGTCTGTAGAAATAACTAATGGAGTCTTGCCTTTCATATCAATGATCCCACCAAATAAGAAGGCATCACTACCCGTAGGTAAACTAATTTGTGATACACCCGAAATGAGTCCAAGTTTATCATAATCAAAGTCCAAAGGAAGGTTATGTAATTCGAATATAGCCCCCTCTCCTCTACGGACTTCATTTCCATAGTAAGGCTGATCTATCAATCGTTCTTGATTA
>Ga0214481_100106_pt1 | contig 38063 bp, 38 predicted proteins | sample M1_20Mar14CPVII9_4_FD_165057 | JGI IMG/M metagenome (GOLD analysis project Ga0214481, IMG submission 165057) | Marine eukaryotic communities from Monterey Bay, California, United States - M1_20Mar14CPVII9sort6BwellG10 | ecosystem: Environmental > Aquatic > Marine > Unclassified | place: USA...
GGCAATAGAACTATTTCATCGAGCAGGAGAACTTGGTTTTGCTGGAGCTTATGCCAGTATTGGTTATGCTTATCATTATGGCAGAGGAGTAGAAATAGATATGGTGAAGTCTATACATTATGAGTTGGCAGCTATGGGAGGAGATGCAGTAGCAAGGTACAATCTAGGCAATTATGAGAAAAAGGCAGGTAATATGGAGAGGGCATTGAAACATTATATGATTGGAACAAGAGATGGAAATTACGAGTCTCTGGATCAGATAATGAAAACGTATACTAATGGAAACGCAACAAAAGACGATTACACGAAGGCATTACAGTTGTATCAAGCATATGTGGTTGAGATTAAGAGTGATCAGAGGGATAAAGCTGCTGCGGCTGATGGCACAATATACTATCAATGATGAGTTTCGCTACTATTAGAGACATCATCCCATGCCCTTGGCTATTTTCCTATTTTATTCATTATTATGTGTATTTACTAAATCTAAATCCTCCTCGGATCGTAATCGTAAACACTCTAAACATTCTAATCTCTTCTTTTAGATATCTTCTCTCCACTTTACTCCTTGAAAACTCCCGACTATACAACTACAGCAATCCAGTCAATACTAAACAACTACCAACCAATGATACCATAGCTGCTGAACTCTGTTGTTGTATACTGGCAGTATTCGTCTCCTCTTCATTCTTTGTAAATGACATTGCCTCATTCGTAGTAACAATCGTATCATCTTCCCAAGTTGTTGGCATATACGTTGGTGATTCTGACGGGCTAGGAGTAGCATCTACAACATCATTGCAATATAACCGAGTTTGTTCACCCGGTAAGTTAGCTGTTGATATTTCATTAGCACTACCGCCACTACCCCAGAATCCATTGTTTTGTTTTGTGAAGCAACCAAACGCGCCGTCTTTAACATCGATGTAGAATGATCCGCCTGTATTTAGTGTATTGAACTTTCGTCTACATGACGATTCATTTTGACATATTGTATTATTGTCGGCGTAAACTGTGTTTGTTGTTGTTAAACATAATATTAGAAGAATGACGGATATAAGTTTGGATATCATTTTTATTTGTACATATAGGATCTTAGTGTGTATTGATGAATAGAGTTTTAGTATACTTTATGTGTCGAATGCTAGCTATGTGTAGATTATGGAGCTCTCTTGTGGTCTAATGGATGCATCTTTGGAGTCCTTTTGGCATCATTGTTCATTGTATATTGAGCAATCGTCGGCACTTCATCGAGAGAAAAAAGTTAGGAAAAAAGGATACCAATGACAAAGGATACCTTGCATCGATCCGATGGGTGATAGTAGCATTATCCTCTCAGTCCACCCAGGATGAGTCTAGAGCTAGCTGATAAGACGTTAAGTTGCTTCATATCAGCATATCAGGCATTACTTTATCATATATCCTAACAAACTCAATAGTATCTAGCCGTGACAGGCCCGAACGTCCCACTCGAATCTCTTGCTCTAATATACATGGTCTTCTTTCCTCCGCCACTAGGTCTTTTAAACTGTACTGATATTGTCGCCGATCTGCCTGCATTTGGCGTACTTCTCTTCACTGTTGGCTGACATTCATCAGAGTAAGGGTGACAATTAGTCCATACCTCTATCAATCGGACAAAATGTCTACCCGTTTTGAATGTGACTTCATCTTTCTGATTATTGGTACGTTTTTCATCACTTGCTTCTATTTGTATATTGATATATTGTCCATCCTGCTTATTGGTAGAGGTTATGGTTGTACAGAGTATGTCTGGTCCTAAGCTTGTAATATAAGGAGAACGAGATACCTTGGCGGCATAAATAAGGGCCGGCAGTGCATCGTTCACGATGCGTGGATAATCTTCACAAGGCTGACTAAACCTTGTGCCTAATTCAAAGAAGAAGGAAGCCGCTCCAAACCATCCATAGGTTGTGTCAATTGTCCCACCATCGAAGAGATATCCCTTCCAGTAGCCCCAATTCCCAAAGCTGGCCATCTTACGACCAAGACCTCCTACTTGGTCTTCATTTGGCATTGGTGTTTTGGTGTATCCCCACCCCCATCCTACTTCATTTCCAAAGGAGTGAATGTCTAAGAATACCCCTTCGTTTGTCAATGGAAATGGTGTATTCATTTGCGCCTCGGATTGTTGCAAATTACCCTTTCTATTTGAGTTGGGAAACAGGGACTTGGCATAGTTGACAATAGCTTAGGGAATCAGAAGTTAATTCCACACCCATCACAATGGTCACAAGTATACCAAGAAGAGAGGGAGGTAGCGAGGTTAGCATTTGTTAGTGAAAGTGCAAAACCATATCATACGCACAATTCAACTCAACCCCCAGCTATGAGTGTATACACATTCAAAACTTGGTTCAAAATCCGAACCCAATGCCCAAACAAAGGGTGGTTAATTCTGCTTACCTTTTGTCTCGGGCTCACTATTCTTCGATGGTCCTCGGTATAGAGGTGCCGTACATTCTCCTCTACTACATCTATCAATTTCATCACAGGCATTCCACTTGAATGGGAAGTTTCGATTCAAATCAACTCCGATTCGCCAGTTATCAGGGTCACATTGATAGTCATTTCGATTCTTCCTGTGTAACTTACTTGGGTCGGTATTCTTCTCAACCCACTGCCGTCCGTCAGGATTGGCCTGTATAATCAAATGTATCTCATTATAATCTAATATCCATGTAACATCGGCATCCTTGTCATAGTTTTGGACCATGTATTGTGCAAATCTTGCGGCTGTGAGAAGAGAGATGGAGGTATGAGATGAGATCGAGAGATATCAATCAGGGAAATGGTGTAGAGATTCAAAGAAAAAGGCACTTACTTGTCTCGGCAGGGGTCAACTCATGAGCATGGATACTACTAATAGCCAATAGCTTGCCCTTTCCATTCTTTGGAGTAAAGTTCTTATTCGTCAATACTAATACATTCAATGCCTGTTTCTTCTCGGGAGTTGGAAAATTGGTGAGCTGCACTCGTTTTGCCAAGTTGGGATATGTTGATACGATATCCTTAATTGTTTGGATGGTAGCTTTAACTGTTCGGTAGCAGGGGAAGGGTGAATCAGCTGCAGACATGGATTCATAGTTTCCGCGGTTGACTGTTTGATATACATACAAGAGGTATAAGGGGTTAGATAAGTGCTCATAATATCATGTGTGCATATCATGTGCACCCCAAAACTTACACTTGGTATTGTAATTCACAGGATTAACAATAGAGCATTCCTTCCCCTGATTAACCGGCGTATTGAACACTGGTACCGGAGGTGGTGGAGTTGGTGTTGGAGGCGGAGGAAGGGGTGTAGGAGGAGAAGCAGCAGCAGCAGTTACCCTAAACGGCAACAACTTTACCTTCCAATCCCCATCATTCGTTTTTGCAACCACCTTACCATTCACCTTAACTTCCGCTACACCAGGACCAAATCCACAACACATTCCATCACCCTGTAAATCATTCATTTGTAAATTATACCGTCCAACTGGTAGACATAATACACCTAAATATGTCTGTTTATCAGCATATCGTGTATTGGGTGGTGGTCCTTGTGCAACTATTCTACCGTTTGATAGGTTGATAATTCGGTAGGATGTTTCAAATCCGTAGTTATCTGTAACAATCTTTTGTACTACTCGTCCTTCATTTGCTTTGCATGCTCTTTGAGATGAGATTGTACTAAAGAGGGAGAGAGAAGGAGGGGTCAGTTTGTGCATGTCATATGCACAAAATACAAAACTGTGCATATCATATGCTCAAATACATAACTTTACATCACATAACTCACCTGATACGTAATTGCTGTGCCAATACTTCACTACTAACTGCAGTTAATGTAGAATTGCAATTGATATCATTACAATCCTCCTTAAACTCTGACTCTAAATTGTCAACCACCACATAATAATCCTCAGCAACAAAATCTGAATCATCAACCGCTGGTTTCAAATCATCATTAAAGTCAGGTGCTAATATGTCGTATAGTCCAATACTAACATCCCCCTCTTCATCTTCTACTGCTTGTTGTATAGTGTTGTTATCATTGCATGAAGAGCATGGCTGCTGCTTTTTATTAAGTGATAAAGTTAGAGCTCCGGCAATGACACCGATGAGAGCTAGTGATATCAATGTGATTATAGCAGCCTTCTTTTTGATTGTTCTATGTGATATAGTATTGATATTTGATATCTCTATTGTAGTTTGTTGTTCGTTATTAGTAGTAGTATTTGTGTTGGAGAAGGATGTTACTTTTAAATCGTTATCGTTATTGCTCGAAGAAGAAATCGATTGACAAATCACTTCAATCTCCTCATCGGCCTCTGGCAAAGGGCATATATCGAGACTAGGCTTTGGTTCCTGCATTTTATCTTCTATTGGTACATTACAGGGTTGTGGCTTGCTTAAGGAGGAGACAGCTCTATTAGTACATCCATTATGTCATTGGCATTTCATATCTATCTCTTCTAGATCCGATTAAAATGTCTCATGAACATTCCACATGTAAGCACGAGAGCAAAGATAAAATTGTTTTGTTTTGGTTATGTTTTGTTTATTGATATTGTCTACTGAGGGCGTAGGTCGATATAATGGCGTCAATTCTTCATCTCGTATAGAAAGTATAGGGGATTTATAAGGTTTTAGTGGTCTTTCGAATGGTGGTAGTGGGGTAGCTGTATCATTGATATTCATCGAATAATCGAGTTTGCAAAAAAGTATAGGTACACATTATCTTTTGTGCACCTTTGTGCACCTTCCTCGAATAAAGGTGTAGTAATGCCGTCGAAGTCGAGGAAAAAGATTAAGGGACAGGCAAGGAAGGCTAAGGCCAGAGCAGAGGAGGCTGCTGCTGCCAATCCTGAGCAGCGGAGTATATACTTTACAGCTCCTAAGCAATCAATTTGCAATCACGGGCAAGGAAAACAACGACCACCTGATGTTGTTATAGAATTTACCAACATGTTCGTTCAATCCTTTTCTATAAGCTTACAATGTACCCATAAAGATATCGTATTATTGGTTGTTGATGCATTGTCTACAACATATAACAACTTTCCTGAGGCTTTGAACAATAAGAGTTATCGACAGTTTGTAAAGAAGAACATCATTTGCAATGGAGCTAACTACCTCCTTGGGGAGCGAGGATTCGATATTCAACGAATGTCTGTAGCTTGTGCAGCAACTTTGATGCTTATTGATTCATTTGATCCATCTTCTCCTGTTTCGGCTGGCACTTTTGATGAACGAGATGCTAAGAAGTTTGTAACAAATGGAGATGTTTTGAATGGTTGCAAACGTTCATTGGTCAAGTACTTTGTTAATTGTACTCCATGCAATTGTTTAGATGAACTTTATTCCAAAGTAAGATCTACAACACCAAAAATGTCGAAGTGTGTTGGCTGCGGTCAGCAGAAACAAAGAAGTAGTATGTTCATATGCACAGGTTGTAAACGGATTCAATATTGCAGCAAGGAATGTCAGATTGCACATGTACCTATTCATAAAGAAGAGATAAATATAGATCATTATGGATCTTTGAAGAGTTGGTACTACGATGCAAGATACAAGAACTTTTGGAGGAAGCTTATCGAGCATCTCAAAGATCCCACAAAGTCGGTTCCCAAACCGAATGCCTCGTTCAGAGATCGTAGAAATCCAAGGAGATCTGGTCGAGCTGGCTCTAACAACACATCCAATCAAGAGAGTGAGAATGAAGACACTCCTCCTCCTTCGCCTCGTCCTAACCAAAGAAGAGAAGAGAGTCCTCCTCCTACTCCTCGAAGTGGTAGAGCATTTGATCCTAAGGGTGTAGGTCACAATTTGTATGACTCTCTCAACATATTAGGGCTTGGGTACGGTGCCTCATTTGCAGAAGTAAATGCCAGATTCAAGAAGCTAGCCTTGTTATATCATCCTGACAAGTACAAGAAGAACACAGACTTGAAACTACTCAAAATGTCAAAAACAGATGCAGTGAAGCGCTTCCGTCTTGTCAAAGATGCTCGTAACTACCTAAAAGAGGTACTCTAAGAGTCGTGATAGGTAAATACCAAGTTTTCACTTCTCAAACAATAACAACATTATCCAAAACAACAACAATAATATCACAACAATAATTTACAACAACAACAACAACAACAATTACTACAATAAACAACAACAACAATGACGCTACGCGAATTACCTGATGAAATGATAAACGAGATACTCTCATTATTAACACCAAGGGATTTAGCAAGAGCAGCAATGTCTTGCAAAACCCTTGGTAAACGAATATTTCATGTATCATCTCGAGAAGAGACCTCAACATCAATGAACTATATATTCGTCTACCGTGACGAGTTGGGCCTCACCCCCTCTCGCAAAATATCATTTGCAGAAACGGCGGCATGTAGAGCCCTTCGTTCGGTCTGGTCCAAGCCCGAGTATACCAAACATAGAAGGGAAATACTCAAATACCATCGACATAACTGGGGTCCAAGATCGAGCTTGCCTTTCACTCTACGTCATATCTACTACGTTGGAAGAACTTGGACGAGTGCATATCATGAGTTCCTCAAACTGACAAAAGATGATGATTTCACAAATCGAGTGAACAAGCGTCGACGATTGACGTAGAAGACTCATCGTCATCATTTCATTGCATAATTCGCTACTGTACCATCATCAATTAACAACAAATGCAAACGATTTACTCGTTTGATTGCAAAGTTCGCTACCTAACAAACTGAACCAACAAAAAAACATTAAATACACACAATTACATTATTCGGGTGACCCGATCTGCATGGAGAGATTTCATTATTCGGTTATACTACAAGCCTGCCATAGCTATATAACAATCAGCCGTCAGCCGTAGGCTCTATTAAGAGTAGCGGTAATTGAGACGAGAGTATAATCGAGTAATGTCAAGCTCGAAGACTTTCGGTGAAAGAATCATCGCCGTGATAGAGCCCGATTCATTTAAACAAACTTTGGAGGAATATGAGCACGTATAAAGCCGTGCTACTTAGATGTTATGAAGTAGTGGAAGAGGAAGATAACGTCTCGAGAAACTACGACAGCTCGATTATCTTGTTGCCATGATCGAGCTGGTTCTTTCGTATAGCTTTCCCAATACATGGAACGGTGAGGGTCCAAAAGATATACGATACAGGCAAAGAACAAATCCGCAACACGCTAAGGCCAGAATCTTGGGGTTGGTCTCTTGAAATACTACTAATAACCGAGCTGAAATAGTATAAGGCTGAAAAGAGATAGGAGAGTAGATGGGAGGCTTTGGTACGCTGAATCTTCCCTTGGAGAACTACTCTTGAAGCACACCCATTCAATCGCGGTATCATAACTTACATCTTTATGTTACCACCAGACAATGACTTGTTCATCTGTAGGTTGATATTCATATACGAGAGAGACGGCAGCATTAATACGCATCCAGAGGGTGGATAGGAAATAGATTACTATTTATATAGAAATTGACTTCTGAAGTCGTAAAGCTAGCATATCAATCAATCAATCAATCACGTGCAAAAGGTTACGATCACGTTCATGAAGTGAGGTAGATTTTGATTCGGCAGAACATTTTAGAAATGAGAGGCATGGGAAGAATGGTAAGGAGTATTACATTGAAAGTAGAAGTCTATGAATAATAATACTAATCTAATTGGTTAGGTGATCATACTAAGCATGGCAGCAGTGATCTAACATTGTATACAAGAGCAGAGAAACAATTTGCCTATCAGTATGGTCTTAATCTTAATCTATTTTACAATAGAACTATACCTCCTACTTGTTGATAAAGCGACCTCTACCAATCCTCTCACCCATCCTTCTCTAGAAGATGCATACTTATCCCACACCTCTAATGCACACTTCTGCATTAAGCACCTATCTTCATCTGATATTGAAAGGAGGATATCTCTTGTCTTGTTGTAGTCCGCTTCTGGTATGAATACCGCACACTTCTTCCAATCTATAACATGTTCATTATTGAATGGTGGCAGCCAGGCATCTGCATAAACTACAGGCACCGCTCCTGCTGATAAAATCTCTGAGAATCTATAGGAGAATAAGCTATCACCTCTCGGAGCAGCTGCAAATGTCGATTGTGTCATAATCAACCGATAGTTGTATTGATCCGATTCTTTACCACTTTGTTGTATATCTTTGATATAAATATTTTGGTCATGAAATCTAATATGCATATCGGTATAGTTCATAAACTGATGCAGTCCTTCTCTACCACTACCCTTTACTTCTCTACCTTGAAAAGAGAATAGATACTTCCGTTTCTGACATGTTTGGAGTTGATACCTTTCATACGGAGGTAAGTCGATCGGCTTTAGTGCTGGGGGTGGCAATCCGACATCTATTGACTCCCTCACTTCTGACTCTTTAACGCTCAAGTACGATATGATCACCTGATCATTATCAAATATATCGCTATCATGACCACAGATTTTCTTTAAATGATGTTGTAACCTATTGCAATATTTAATCACGGAAATTATTACAGAGATGGGAGAAACGGATTTCCACGAGTTCATACGAAGGCATTAGAACTTTGGCATAAGGCAGGTGAGCTTGGATATGCAGCAGCATATACTAGTATTGGTGCTTCATATTATAAGGGCCATGGGGTAGGAGTTGATAAGAAGAAGGCCAAGCATTACTGGGAGTTAGCAGCTATGAGAGGGGATGAAACAGCAAGATGTAATCTAGGCATAGATGAGGCAAAGGCGGGTAATATAGATAGAACTCTCAAGCATTTCATGATTGCGTTGAGGGGTGGATATGCTGATTCTTTGAAGCAAATCAAACAGTTTTACACAGATGGACATGCAACAAAAGACGATTATTCCAAGGCATTAAGATTATATCAAGATTACTTGAGCGAGACAAAAAGTAAACAGAGGGATGAGGCTGCTGCTGCCGATGAAAGGTATCGTTATTATTAGTATCGGACCCCCTATTCATTGAGGTGCGATATCTATGCCTAGGTGATTTCATGGCACGATTACGAGATCCAAGTATCGGTACTACTAGTCATCGGGTCAATTCAAAGTTGGTTTATTATAGATTGTAGAAGAAAGTTGGTTTCTTATATTGGGAATAGATTGTAGAAGGGTAGTGCTCGTGTCTAGTTACTCGGTCTGTCTAATGAAGAAGAGTGTACCCATAATATTAAATGCTAAGCATGCAGTGTATAATACCCTTTCGAGACCGCCCCTCGTTGATGATATACATAAGAAGCTAAGGATTATGATCGTTGGATAAACAGTTGATTCTAACCTCTATGTTGGGATCCAAAACAACTGCGTTAGTTATCTAACTTTTAACATCTATTTCTTCATACTCAAACATTATCTCCTCTCATAAAAACACCTCATACTTATACTCATGATACTTTCCTGAGGCTTACCATAAGTCCTAGGTCCTTTAAAACGGACCCAGATTCATAATAGGTGGTAAACAAACAGGATTCACAATAGTACGTTCACATCCAACACTTGCATCTAACACTTGTATATTCCCAAGTAATGGGATACTATCCACACCAACATTACCATCTTCATCACTTCCACTTCCCAACTCGATTACCGTGCCTTTAATAGTGGCCTTATATCCCTTCGTTGGAGCTGATGCGGATGTGTTTGTACATGTTGTACAGGTATCATCCTTCTTACCCACCGCGGATCCTGCTTCTAAGATACGATTAGTATTCGCTAATCGGTATCCCAAACAATGATTAGACGTTGCAGGATTCTTGTTCGTCAATACAACATATCCCGAATTTCGACACACTGGAAAGTCTAAAAGACAATGAAAAGAGTGTGATTCTGGTTCAGCCAATGTTATTTGGTCTGGTCTGTCAATATTGTATCCAAGTTCAATACAGTCTGTTGTTTGGGTTGGAAGAAGTATAGAAAGGTTAGCTTTAAGGCATAGTAAAACACAACACCAACACAGCACATGACAACGACAACAACGAAACGAACAAACACTCACGTCTATCCATGATGTGGTTTGTAATACAAATCTCATCCCCGATTCTTACTTCTCCCGGAGTCTCTTCTACCTCAACCTCCTCAGCCTCAATAGTGAAGGGATGACCACGAACCTCCCACTCTTCTTCACCATCCTCGGGTGAACTAAACGCCTCGACTCCATCTAAATAACCAATATAACTCCCCTCACCAAACTCACAACACATCCCATCCTTGAATAGATCATTAATTGTAAATTTATACCGTCCTGGTTCGGAGAGGCAGTATACGCCTATATACTTTGTATTGTCTGCATATCTTGTGGGAAGTGGAGGTCCTAATTGGAGTGGTTCATATCGATTATTATTGTCTGGGTTACGTTTTTGTAATGTCCAGGATGTTTCAAACCTTAAGTGTATACGAGGGGAGAAGCATATGATTAGAGTTAGATGTCAAGAGGACAAAAGAATCACAAACTCTATCTATTATAAACTCACCCATAATTATCAGTTTCAATATCTATCCGCAACAATGTACCATCACACTGTCTACCACCGCTACTAACGTTATTTGCAACTTCTTCTTCTTCTTCCTCTTCTTCAGGACATGGTTCAAACTCACAATCATTATTCTCATCACGTGAAACAAATGACCCGTCGGAACACTCCTTGACGTCGGCTAAACATGCAAATAGTTTTTGAGTTGTTGTTACAGAGGTTAGTATCTCATCATCAAAGTATCCATATGTACTATCCTCTTCTCCCCCCTCCTGCATTAAAGTACCAATCTCCCCATTTGTATTCTCATCTCCTAAAACAGAAGAGGCAACGCTTGAGCTCTGTTGAGGCTCTCTTAATGAGGCGGTAATTGCAACAACAAAAATTGATAAACCAATAACCAACGCCACTCCGGCGATAATTGATATAGCCCTATTAGATAGTGAGCTAAGGGAATCAGAAGTCAATTCCATACACAATGGTCACAAGCATTTCCAAGAAGGGAGGTATGGGGGATTAGTGTTAGGTAGGGAACTGCAAAACCATATCATATGCACAACCACAAAATTACACAAATCAAGGGGGGGGGGGTGCAGTCTGTCTTACCTAAGTATAGGTATATGAACATGTTCTCTACCTCTCTTTTTATAATATGATGATCTTGATTTGTTCGATCGTTGTGATGAAAGTTCGTTATTATTTATAATTTGTTGATCAGTAGGAGATAATTCGTATTCATCAGATTTAATGTCGATAGGCAATGGTGCCACACTTTCAATATCATTGCAATCTATTGATGCATCTTCATCATCATCTGTACTAATATCATCAAGTACGCCTAATACATCTCCCTCACATAAAGTTAATCCATTGTACGAGGCTACCTCGACTGACTCATCATCGTCATCTTGTTCGAGTGGTGCGGGACATAAGTCGAGGCGTAGCTTTGGTAGTTCATCCATTTTGCTATACTTTTATAAGGTATTGATCGCGTCTACTGCTGCTTACTGTATCGTTTAAAGGATGGTATGAGTAGTTCTATCTCTTCTACACCCCTATCAATCTTTTGTCGAACATCGGATAGCATTGGAAGAGAGGCGGAGAAGAAAGGGGAATAGGAACAAAACTCATATTTTAGCGATCAATCGACGATTTGCTTCTATATTCTGCTGCCTCTCGGCTCTTCATGCTAGTTGCTTTTTCAGAGTAATCAGTGGCCGGCTGTCGAGCAGTTAGTAGGCGGCGTAGGGAGATAGCATATTAAAAAGATGAGTACACGTCGGATAATGTATTGAAATGCTTATAAGTTAAAAAAGTGTGCACATCTTGTGATCAAAAAGTTGAAAATTGAAATTGGGTCATCATTTGGTATCTAATAGGGATATGAATCATATGTGTAGTGTACAATAATCCATTAGTTCTTATATATAATATATCGATAATGAGTCTTCTCACTCTTCCATCTTCATACTGTAGTACGAAATTTCACTTTCTAACTTTTCATATGTATCCTCTCTTCCCCTTTAGGAATATATTACTACTTCCCTCCCCTACGACGAGGTATTGAATCTTCACGAATACGACTCTTTGGTACCTGTACAATAGCACCAGTTGAACACCATTCAATCCATACATAATCTAGTTGTCTCTGACCAAACTTTACATGCGTGTCAAGCTCCTCATCTTTATTGTTGAGTAATAGATGTGCCGGATGTTCCGAGGCCTTCGTATTATCACTATCACGTGCCCATACAAAACGTTTTCGACCTTTCATATCAACACTTTCTTTTATAGGTGGCACCGATTCTGTCTGCTCAGGCGGCTCACCGGCCCTAACAATACCCAAGCGCATTGGAGCTATCTGAATCTTCTTCTCGTTCTTCTTCTGACTGTTAAGCTTCCGCTGAAGGTTGATTTTAACACATCTAGAGAGCAACACAAACCTCTTCTCCTTGATAAGCTCATCCATAGACTCGATGATCCAGTTCACTTCACAATGAACAATCTTGTATTGTTTCTCCGCTGGTTTGAGAATCTAAGTAGATAGATGTGATCAGTCGGTGAGAATCTTATAAAGTAATGTCAATGTAAGGTACATATATTAAACTTACCACTTGTAATGCTTGTAAAGCCTTGACTACAATCGTCTCATCCTTGCTATTATTGATCATATCACATAAAGGCCGAATACACCCACCACAAACTAGCATCTTCATTATAGCAGGCACATTATCCACGGTAAGCCATCCATCGTTGTAGGTAGACAACTCGAGGATAAAGATAGGAAGTTGATAGCCTAGTTGATCGATAATGGGTGGGACGTGATCCTTCTCGGCATGCAACATAGAATTGCAGATAATCTGAGATGCAATAGCCTTTGTCATCATATCTGAACTGTCAAGGTATGGCATCAGAGACTCAATGATCAGATTCACCTCACTTTGAGCGATAGTGTAACTTTGTTTCCCTTCTGGCTTGAGAATCTGATGTAAACATAATAACATTTGAGCATTTGAGTAAGCATAAAGAGTTACATGTGAAGCATATCACATGAATATTACTTACCACTTGCAATGCTTTCAGTGCCTTATTCACAATCCACTCGTCTTTACCATTACTCATCATGTCACACAACGGCGGAATACAACCACCACATACTAGCGTCTTGCTGTATTTTGCTGACTTGTCCGATAGCCATGCATCTTTTCTATTATACAGTAAGAGGATAACGTTTGGAAGTTCACGGCCCAATCGAGTCACAATGGTTGGTATGTAGTCCTTCTCAGCATATGAGAGAGAGTTACAAACTGCCCGAAACGCAAAAGTCTTGTTCATCTCGTTCAAACTTGATAGGAATGGAATCAACCCAGGCAGTAAGTCACGCCTATGATAGAGGCTCCATAACTTATCATGGTTAACAAGCAGCCTAAGAAAACTTGCTCCCTCTTTGATGTTGATGTTCATTAGATGAGGTATAACCCCAGTTTTCATCACCGTGTATAGCGCGTCTCTACTTTGGCTGTTTGGACTGTCGTAGCGACAAATCCAGTACAGTATTGAACAGATATATCTCTGAACATTTGTCCAATCAGACTGGTCACCTTTGAGTTTGTGCTTATCAGCCAAGAGAATCTCGGAAAGGGGTTCTAAGCATATCTTCAGATGATTGAATCCATTACCAGGTCGTCCAAAGCCTTTACTTATATTCTGCAATGTCCATACTACTTCACCAATCACATCAATATCTCTCGATCTCTTCATTAACATAAGCAATGGGTATATGGCATTTGCTTCTAAAATCTCATTACGACAGATAGTATCAGAATCCATTGCAACCTTTCCAATCGTCCTTGTAGCTTCATGAGCAATGTTTAGATCGGTAGATCCCAAAGAGCGAACTAGAGCACGAATAGTACCATCCAAAAGATTCATGATATTGGTATTAGTACCATTCCAAGACATTTCACCAATTAACACCATTGCGTTTCGAGAAGATATTTCATCTATCAAAACTGCAAGTCGAGAAACAATATCATTAGATACAAGCATCCGAACTACTGCTTGATGCATCTTTTTGTCACACTTCGCTTTCTCAAGGACCCGACAGAGTAAAGTTATGCAGATCATCTGAATTGGAGTTCCATCGGCAACAGCTTGAGCTAATTGGATCGAATGTCCCACCTTAACATCTGGGGTACTAAAGGCTTTGTCTTTTATCGACAGACCAAGTGTATCCCTCAAGTGAATGAGTGATCTTTTTGATAGATAGCATTGATTTGATGGAGGTACCTTGTCATCTCTGGCAAAGGACTGCGCGATTGCTCTTGTCACTTCCTCTTGAGGTATCCTTGCTGCTTCTGTACCCGAATACTGGAGAACCCTTTGCAACTCTTCCAGTTCCGCATCTGTATACTTGACAATGTATAGCGATGACCCATGAGGTGTTTCAAATACTTGGTTACCACCCTCATTAGCCATTTCCTCGTCGCTGCTACTATCCTCAAACTCATAGCTCTCCGCATCATCAGGGTCAAACATACTTTCATCACTGCTACCACCACCCTCAGTATCCTCAATATTTGTAAATGTATGATTCACAGATGCATCCCTATCAGTAATGATATTGGAGTCATCCATTTTTATCTCATACACACTCCCCCTTCCCAAAAGATACATTAACCTTGCATTAGATCGAAGCAAAGCATTCCCTCCCGGTCGAGACTCGGTGATACTTTCAATTTGAGATCGTTCCAAACACACATGATTAAGGCCGCGCCTTGGCAGATGGAAGTTACCATTGTTAATATTATCAGATAGCATTCCCCCATTACCGAATTCGGCCACTTGCTCGAGGGGAAGACTTTGACATGCCCTTTCACATACCTCACATGTCCGGATACCACCATCATCATTATCCTCGTCATCCATACCCGAATAAGGACATCTTAATCCCAACACTTGTAACCCTGTAGGCAACACACCCCCGACACGAAATGCCCCACTAATCATATCCATCAAGGTTAACACCCTATTAACATCTCCCTCATCATCCCATAGATAAGATCGATTCGGTATATGTATAACTTCCCCTCGTACCATTCCACCAACAAAAACCCGTTGCAAATTACTAAACTGACTAATAAATGGTATAAAACGCATAACAGTATCCGAATCAATATCATAAAACTTGATAATCCTTCCTGTATTAACATCATTATCAAAATCTTCCTCTGGAGTTTATGTGATAAAAGAGAGGAGATAGTAACTTCTGTTAGTACATTTGGGTTACAAAGGTAATGAAATAAAGACACAATAAGGCCACATGAAGCACTCAGATCTCAAATACTTCATGTGGAATGAACACATGAATTATCATAAGATAAAACATACAAACGCGGACTTTCCAGGTCTTTCAACTAACAATGAATAAATATTAATATTTTTTACATTATCCCTAAATCCACGACGTTGGACAATTAAACCATTCATTTGAATTGATTTATTAATATGTAATGTAGTTATTAATGGTAGTATGTTATGTAATATATGTTTACATGTTGCTGAAAGTGATAATATAGATTGATAATCGAGATAGTTTAGTATGTTTGTTGCAAATATCTCGGATGGTATTTGTTTGTAAGTTTCGTTTGAAGTATTGATATCTTTGCCATTATTGACAGTGGTGCTGTTGTAAGTACGACGTCTCTTTCCTAGAGTAGAGGAGGAAGCGTCATAATCGTCCATCATAAGGCAGATCTTCTTATATTGGCGTGGTATCTTTATATAATTTATATTTTAAACGTTCTACCGTCGACAAATATGAACAGTACTTTCTTCGGAGGTTAATACAGAGTGTTTAAGTAGTATGGGTTGGTTGTTTCAGAGATGAGCATAAGAGTTGCAATTATCTAATCTCAATCCTCTCTCTATTTAGTTTGACCGTTAGCTCGCCAAAGATACCACTATCATTTTCCCTTGCTTACAAAAAATTATCATAGTGCCTGTTTGTAATACGCTATTAATATTGCAGTATGTTGATTGGTATACCGTGAATAATCTCAATGGATCAGTACTTAATACTCTTTCGATTGTTGGTATTTGACGGCAGTGTAATCATCATACGACTGATTAATGGAGGATACTCTGTGCGGTATATCCTTATTTTGATCTCCTCTAACACAATGGGCGAAAATAATACCTAATAGATGGATTGCTCTCAATAAACAGACATTACAATGGATTGAATATAATAACTTTTGTTGTTTAGTCTATACTGACAGCCACAGTGAACGTATATAGGAGTATTAGTCAACCATGACAATAGAATGACAATAGCATGACAATCGTATGACAATTGATGACAATTGTATGACTATCGATGACAATCGTATGACAATCATATGACAATCGATGACAATCGCTGAGAAATTATCATACTATAGTATATGCATGCGTTAGTGGCCATTTGGGAATGATGAGGGTCCATATACCGCCCTCTACGATAGGCTCTAGATATTGAGAATAGATATAGTAAATATTATCCACATATATTCAGATTTGGTATACAACATTATAGACCGGGTAGAAGGCATATTAGATTGAACAACTTTAGATCATATTAACATTCAAATACATCAGATTTGTGTGATTAGATGAATTTATAGAATGAGAGATATGTATCGTCAGATAGTAGGATGTTTAGTATATTAGATAGATAAAAGTGGAAGGATTGTTGGTTGTCATATTATATACGGATCTAGTTGGCGGCAAGAATAAGAAAAAAGATTACATTATAGATATTCAATTGAGGAGATATAGATATTATGATTATGAAATGAGGGCTGGGGAGAGTGAATGGTTTAGTAGAAGAAGGGAAAGTAAAATTTTGCGAGAGGTTATCTCCCCATTGATTGGATAAATGGGGTACAAAAAAGCAAAGTATGGAAAAGGTGGATGTAATCGACAAGTGATATGATAGAAGTTGGTGGGGTATGGCAATTTGACAAGGAGTTGGTGGAAAGATGTATGCATACGTGAGTGAGATTAGATGAGACCATTAGAATGAGCGAGGCGAGGGTGATGATATAAATGAACATGTATACATTACGAATAAGGGGTGGTATCAGTAAGTTGTCAATCCATCGGAATAGAGTGATTGATCTTGATATATACGAAGTTGGGACAGAGAATCAAAAATTTGCGAGAGGTTCCCCCTCTATCGATTATGGTAGTATGAAAATGGCATAACAAAGTAAGGTATATCAAAGGGAAGCGAGTTGATATTGATGAGGGTGAACGGCATGTCAAAAAGGAGTTTGAGATAAGAATGAGGGTGATAGGACGGAAAGTATGGACGAGGTTGACACAACGAGAGACTACCTATCATACCGTGAGTTGGTGAGAAGATTAGTATGTGGGTGAGTTGTGAGGAACCAAAATGAGTTGGTGGTGAGGCATATGAAATGTGACATATGAAAGTAGTTGTCAGTTGAGATGAGTAAGGTGAATCGACTTGGATCCCATAGTCAAACGGGAAGCTCCAACGCCACGTCAAGGCGTCGATCATGTTAGAGTTGGGTGGGATGAGAGAGGAATATCAGAGGAAGTTGCCAAGCACGTTGGGTGAAATCTATTTGTTCCGAATGGCCCCAAAGCCTATTCACTGGTACTGTGCCCTATTTCTTGGTAGTGATTAGCATTAAACTTCGATAACATCGTCAAACAATCGAGAAGGGTGGTGATTGGGTAGTAGTTGGGGTATAACAATAACAATAATACACAAACAAGAAGCACACAAGAAAGGTATAATAACGGGTAGGCAACCTTATGTAAGGCCTTACACAAGGCTGCCAAGATTAAGGTATTATCTATACTATATCATCCAACAAAACATCATATCAGAACTGCAAGTGTAAGAAAGAAGGAAGTTGACAATCCAATACATCATTCAACATCTGGCCAGGATGAGAATAAAGATTGAATTGCCGGAGAGAACCAGAAGAATGAAGAATGTTAGATCATGTTATAACACAACAACAACACTAACACAGGACTTACCCTTGGGGGGTGAACAGATAGTATCCGCACACCCCCTTCCCCGCATTAACAACAAGAGATAATCCAACAATAACAATAACTAATCGGGTTTAGGCGGACTTGGACGGAGGCGGCCACCTCGACCGCCTCGTCCACGATGCCATACAGCGGGAGGGTACTTCTTCCTCGGACGACGAGTACGCCGTTTAGGAGGCAGAGGAGGCGAAGGAACGTCCACACAATGAAAGTCATCATTCGGATCAGCAGCACCAAAATCGATAAGAGAATCATCATCACTATCCTCATCATCAGAAATGGCAACAGCATCAGGCGGTAGTGGCTCCTTCTGTTTGACTCGATTGGACGGTTTAATAATGAACAGCTTGATATTGGTATACAAGCATACGATGCACCCGATTATGACACTTGCTAGGCTGATCAATCTCCAGATTATATTAATTGGCAGCCGGATAAGATATGCCACCAAAGTATATACGGCAGTCTTTATATCAATAGTTCACACCAACATGATACATACACGGACTAGAAGAATCGAAGTCTTAGAGGCGATGAAGTAGACGAACTTCTTCACAACGATTGAGGCTACCCAAGGAAGGACCACCCATACAGATTTCACGATATAGATAGCGGCCGAATAGATCACATCTCGAGCAGTATCCATAAATCCATCACTACCGCCGACATTATCATAATACATAAGTGCATATGATATGCAATCAAACAGTCTACTCATGATATTGACCAACGGACCGGATACTCCCATCACGTCAAGGAAGTCAAATGCAATCAAGAGTTGATAATGCCACAATCGAAGGAGGTAGTATGTAATGATCTTCAAGCCCATCATCAACAATGCAGCACCACAAGCCTGAGACATACTATTTGGCAGGCAACTCAGTATCATCATCGTACACTCCGTAAGAACTTTAACGACGAGTGACCAGTTTAAGGCTGTCACGATCATTATCATCATAACAGCAATGCCCATCAAGGGCACGATAATCATCAGCAGCAAAGTGAGGAGGCAAGATTCATCGGTGGCAATGTTGCAAATGGTAGTGATGGTGTTGAGCCGGAAGACTCTGCCGACCAAGGTACTGGCTGAACACCTCAAACAAGTGGATATAGATTGCAATACCTTCGAGGTATAAGAAGTGGTATAATGGAGGCAGGCTGCAACCACCAAGACTTGAACCACCATCCAGAAATCGAGTAACACCATCAGAACCGCAACCATCACGAGTATCGGTGCAGATACCAATAGGAGGAAGGCAACGAGAAGATTGTGACGCTCTTGTAGGATGCGGTGCAACCCCGACAATAGGAATGATTGGAGAGTACTCATCAGGTTGATCGAAAGAGTCGGATCAGTTTCACCATCTGACACCACTTGTTTCCAATTAGATAAGGCCAACGTCGTTTTAGATTGGGATTTGGTATCGTCGGCAGATCTTGAGGTAGGATGGTAGGTATTATCATCCGAGGAGGCAGATGACACGGAAGTGTTTATGGTCGTCTCAACATCAGAGCCCAAGACAGGTTGCTTCGAACTGCCAGTGCTAATGATCATCATAGAACCAACCAAAGTAAGAAGGATCAACCAATCAATACAGTCATCAACAACCGATAATATATCTACAATCTCAACCGAAGAAGTAAAGATCAGAAGTAGGAAGGAAAGGAGGTATGACTTGTACGCTTCAATGGATGCATCACTTGAATTAGAACGATCCACTATGGCAGCAGTAACATCAATCGGAACAACCAACTCGTTAGAAGAAGCAGAAGATGACATGTCCAAACAAAGGCTAGAAGATCGAAGGGTTGACTCGGCAAGTTCGTCATCCTCGGCAACTTCATTCACATTAGTCAGATCAACATTAGAAGAAGAAGATACTCCAAAGATCACGACAAGATACTTCATCATGACGGCACCAAACGAGGAAATCATTTGGTGGTTGTACTCGAGTATCATTGTTTGAAAGATGACAAGGCACAGGATAGTGGTGCTCGAACAAATGATATCACATCCTAAGGCAAGCAGGATGATCATGCATCCAATCACGACAAAGTTCAAAGCAGTAAATTGGTAGCTCTCCTCATCATCAATCCCGACGAGAGTATCTTGATCATTGATAGTGGCAAAATCGGTGGAAGAAGCGACGACGAGTTCAGAAGAAGTTACCACGAGGCTGGAATCGTTCGAGGCTGCCAAACGAAGTAGATTGTCATTCATTACGATGCCATCATGGGTATACAAGGCAATACTTTCAACAAGAGGTTTCAATTGACTGATTGAAGCAATAACAAACGAGTTAATATGAGGATGAAGAGCCTTGATACATCCAGAGATAGATTCCATAACAAAAGACCTGATAAAGTTAAGAGAAGAATTGGCAATAATACCGAAAGGGTTAGTAGTAAGTGGTGAGTTGGACTCAGTAGAGTCACAACTCGGGTTAGACGATGAAAAAGAAAGCAAAGGCAACACATCATTAGACTTAACTTCGTCGTCGTTGTTATCCTCTCCAAGCAACTTGATGAATGGCTCAACTAGGCCAAAGGCAAAGGTCTTAACATGGTTGGAGAATATGGTATTAATCATATCGGAGGTAGGTAGTAGTATAGTAGCTTTGGAAGCAGGGTAGAGAGTATTGGTATCGTTATCAATCAATTGATGAAACAATGAGAAGAGGAGGCAAGCTCGTTTGAGTTAAGAACACAGTGTAAACAAGAGGTGAAACATGTCGAGGTTGATTCAAATGATTAGCAACGATCGATGCCTGTTTAAATTATATTGCCAACTGCCATTAATTTAAATGATTAAACCCACTAAACAATGTGGATGGATAATGATATGATATTAATTGATCTGACGATTATAATCAATATCGACAGCCTTAGTAACATCCGATAATATCAATGAGAGGTATGATACTCACATATTATGATCAATTATTATATGGTAATCTCCCACTCCCACGAAATGTTATGGCGGGGGACGCAGTATTTGATACTTAATACAATAAGATACGACATTAAGATAAAATTGTATTAGACTATGGGCGAGATGTTCATTAGAGAAGTGTATTATGGTACAACTATCAGCTCCTAGAGAGATTTAGATACTCAAGACTAGGACGGGGATAGAAGTTATAAGACGAGGGGCTGAAGTTCGTGAGAGTATGAGGATCCCCACCCAGAATTTGAGTAGTTGAAATGTTACATTTCATTAATGTTACTTTACAGGTTACAATATATTACATACACAAATCATTATTACATACGGGTAGGATAGAACTCTTCCTTGGATATCATATTACATTCATCTGGCGCCGGTGGTTGGTCCAAATTGATACTTATCAAGCAACAGTATCTGACAGTATTGGGCGGCGTTAGCTTGACACTCTTCATCTAGTGACAATACTAGAGCACTTGTATGAGCACGCTTTCGAGCCCAATGAGAATACTTCTTTGACGTTTGAGCTAATATATTTGCATCTGCATAAGTATGACCGGTAGTCTTTCGTCGTCGAGCTTGGTCAAGGTCAAGTACAACTCTCTTGAGCTTGATTCTTCTTATTGCAAATTCAATATTGAGTTGTACAGTAAGATGTTTCTCCAATCCAAACATGTTCGTTATGTTCTTTAGATCTTTCTCTTTCAATTGTTGCAAATAGTGCACGAGGCTTTGAGCATTGCTATTGAATGTGTCCATCTCTTCAGGGGAGTACCAGATGTCATGCTTATATGGACTGTTTGATAGGTTGTCAACTACATATATAGTAGACATAGGAGCAAACCATACTTGCTTCATGTTGATTGTATGATAGAAGAGAGTAGATATGACACCATTTAATTGCATGGCATAGATTGAGAATCAGATTGTTATTAAACTTCAACATACAATGAGACACAAAACAGATTATAGCTTGTCAATGTCTTTCGTGATAGAATGGCGCCTTCCTAATTAATCTAGCTAACAAACTCGTGATAGAGAAGAGGGGCATGAGATGAAAGATAGAATATGAGATAGGTCACATCAAAACTTCAAGTACTCAACCCAACTTCAGGCTCTGGATTAGTGAAGAAGTCTTGGTGGCTAACAAACTCATGATAGACTGCAGCAGGCATGAGATGAAAGAAAGAACACTTTTATCAACTTCAAGTACACAACTCAACTTCAGGTACCATCGGCAGTGGAGTGAAGAAGTCTGAATGATCACTATCGATCTACTAAGTATGGTAGCAGTTCTAACTTATAGAAATATACGTCTATCTCTCTTCATGCAAACAGTCGGTATACTCCAAGAATCTGACTCCAGTGACCCATAGTCATACCGCCAAGTTAAAGGATACCAAGAACCAAGAAGATCGTATCCTCCTCAAAGCAACCAAATGATGCACTGCCGTCAAATTCCATTGATCAAAGGAGCATTAAGAAACTGTCTACTGGGTATAATCACGGTATACAAGTAGTAATCAACCTTTATCAAACAACATAGCAAGACAGTTAGTTATGCTCTACTAGAGAACCGGAAAGTGGGGAAAGTATCTTTGGCGAGCTAACTGAAATCCCCAACGCAATCTAAGGCACCCCCGCCCCACCAACCTCTCCTTATGCTAGTTACCTCTTCTATCACTTCTCCTCGATAGACGCAAAGCAACCAACCTATATTGTCGTAAAACACTCTGTTATATCCCGAGAATAATGCTGTCCATAGTAGTTTGTTGTACTAAATAAAAAGATACTCTAAAGATACCAACACAACAATAATGGACGATAATGACACTTCCTCCCTCTCCACCTTAGGAAAGAGACGCCGTACTAACAACGACAGTACCAAAGATGATATCAATACTTCTCACCAAATTAACGACACCAATGTTCAAACTTATAAACAAATACCATCCGAAATATTTGCAACAAACATACTAACCTATCTCGATTATCAATCAATACTCTCCCTTTCCGCAACATGTAAACATATACTATATAACATTATACCATTAATAACTACATTACATATTAATACATCAATTCAAATGAATGGTTTAATTGTCCAACGTCGTAGGTTTAGGGATAATGTAAAAAGTATTAACATTTATTCATTGTTGGTACAAAGATCGGAGGATGATTTTGATCAAGATAATGATAGAATTATCAAGTATTATGATATTGATACGGATACTGTTATGCGTTTTATACCATTTATTAGTCAATTTAGTAATTTACAACGTGTATTTGTTGGGGGTATGGTACGAGGGGAAGTTATACACATACCGAATCGATCTCTTCTATGGGATGATGAGGGAGATGTTAATAGGGTACAAACTTTAATGGATACAATAAGTGGTGCCTTTCGTGTTGGGGGTGTATTGCCTAGAGATTTACAAGTTAGGGGATTACGTTGTCCATATTCGGGTAATTATGGTGAGGAGGACAATGATGTACGTACATGCGAGGTATGTGAAAGAGCATGTCAAAGTCTACCCATTGAACAAGTTGTCCAGTTTGGGAATGGGGGGTTAGTGTCCGATGACATCGATTGTGACTTTCATCGTCCAAGATGTAGCCTTACTCATGTATGTTTGGAAAGATCTCAAATCGAAAGTATAGTCGAGTCTCGACCGGGAGGAGGTGCTTTACTTCGATCTAATGCACGGTTTATGTTTCTCTTGGGGAGAGGAAGTGTGTATGAGATACCATCGGAGGACTCGGATGACCTCATCGTCCCAAATTATCAACATCCTGACGGTGATACAGTTTGTTGTGATGCTACTGATAGTGGTAATAGTAGTAGTGACGAAAGTATGTCTGGTCCTGATGACGAACAGTTGCCTGACTCTTCTGATGATGAGGGTAGTGATGAGAGTGATGATGAGGATGATAGTAGTAGCAGTAGCAGCAGCAACGAGGAGGACATGGCAAATGAGACACATTATGAACCACCTCATGGGCCATCATTATACATTGTTAAGTATACAGAAGATGAAATGGAAGAGATGCAAAGGGTGCTTGAGTATTCAGGGTTGAATGCGGCAAGGATACCTCAAGAAGAAGTGACAAGGGCGATGATGCAGTCTTTTGCCAGAGATGACAAGGTGCCTCCATCAAATCAATGCTACCTATCAAAAGAATCCCTCGTTTATTTAAGGGATGTAATAGGTCTATCAATGGACGAAGAAGTCTTTAGTACTCCAGATGTTGCGGTGGACTATTTGATTCAGCTGACTCAAGCTGTGTCTGATGCACCCCCAATTCAGGCGGATTGCATAATCCTACTCTGTAATATCCTCAAGAAACTCAGAGACCGCAAGATACTTCACGGAGAGGCAGTTTTGATGCTTTCAGGCTGTTGTATGGACCAGCTTGTTGACTCAATGTGTGAAGGATACACCATAGTTGCTCGGCAGGCTGCAATCATGCTTCTTGGTGAGATTGCTTGGAAAAATACTCGTAATAGTCATTTCAAAAAGCGTGTTGTGGATGCTGCTATTCATTCGCTGGTTGATACATTGAGCTCAAACAGTTCTATCCTTGTTCTAGAGACTGTGAGGACGATAGGGAAGATTGCAAAGGATTCCATTGTATACTGTCGAAATAAGATTTTTCAAGCGGATGCCGTACCTCCGTTGCTTATGTTATTGGAGAGCTCTAAAGATGTATCAATGTTGGTTGAAGTATCGAATACTTTATGGATGATAAGTGAACGTTTATCATGTTTTGGATATGGCAAAATGATGAAATGTTTGAAACCGCTCTCCGAGTTTCTCATGACTGATAAGCTTAGTCCAGTTGGGGATCAGATTGAATTATGGGAATGTACCCGAAGTAATATCTGCTTTACAATGTATTGTATCTGTCTTCACAATAGATGTGCAATAAATACAGTGATTGAGACTGGAGTACTACCCCATCTAATGAGTATCGATGAGGGCAAGCATATACTTGGACTACTCGTTAAGTATGAAAAGTTTTGGAATTATACAGCAGTGGTGAGCATTGACTTGCCCAAGATGATCCCATTCCTATCAAATTCAAATAATATGATCAAGACGGTTGCATCTCGGGCTATTTACAATGCTATTTTTTATGCCGAGAAGGATTACATCCCAGACATTGTGACTCGGTTAGGTTGTCGACTCCCAATTGTCATCCTCATGTTAAGTAACAACACCGACAGTAAGCTAAGAAGGTATGACCAGGAGGCTGGTATAATGAAGACTCTGGTAAGTGGCGGCTGTATTCGATCTTTATGTGATATGATCAGTAATAGTGGGGATGAGAAGATTATAGAAAGTTCTTTACAGGCATTGCAAGCGGTAAGTGTAGTGCCTTGTCTTTTGTTGATACCGTTAATACTATACTTATATCGAATGATGCTGCCTATCAGATTCTCAAGCCAGATGGGAAACAAAGTTACAAGATTGTTCATTGTGAAGTAAACTGGATCATGGAGTGTTTAAATGAACTAGATGAGAAGAATAAGTTTGGTTCGCTTAGTGGAATTATCAAGTTTGATATTCAGAGTATGCTACATGGTTGTAAGAAAGAAAAGAATATAGTTCCGATTCGATCACTGGGAATTGTTAGGGCCAAGAGGAAACCGTACGGAAAGAAGGGGGATATATAGGGGAGAAATGGATCTATTTAATATACGATATGAATATTATATAAGAACTTAATGTATTATTGTATACACTACCAAAGCATGCCTTCTGTAGCTCCTAATACCAAATCCTAGCTCCTATGCCTCAAGAATCCTGACAAGAGACGGCAGTTGCTAGTCCACTTCCGTGTTCACCTCAAAGACAGTTGCTAGTTCTCCACTTCCAGCAACTACCCTTTCAGTTCCAACATCATTTGGCACCTCAGAGGATAAAGATAACTCGTCAAAACCAATTGAATCAGAAGGAGGAATGTACACACTCGGAGGCAGTCCCGCACGTCGACGTCGTGATAGCATCCTATCAACAATCGATGCTACCAAATCACTATCACTACTACTAGTAGTATCCACACTTGAAAAGTCATCATCTTCCGTATCGTCACTGTCACTGTCACTACTTGAATCAGATTCTTCTGTATTATTGTTGCCTTCCATCAGACGGTTCATTATCATTAACGTCTGACGGTCACTTCTTGTAAGTCCGTCATCATCATTGTCACTTGCTTCTTCATTTTCGTTAGTATCTTCATGGTCACTATCAATCGGATCAGAAGAAACATCATCTTCCAAATAACTGTTGCCTTCCTCCCCCGCTTCTTCTGAGTCACTAACTATCCTTTTAACAGTACTAGCCCTAGTACGTCCCAAATCCAAAAATACTGGCTGAAACCCAGTTGCAACTTTCCTACATACAGCATATGATAGTTGAGCGTCATCATCTTCATCTGACTCCGAATGTTTAGCAACTACTTGATCCCAACAGGATAGATGAAAAGGATGACCGCATGGAGTAACGACTCCCCAAGGTTTCGACATAGGTTCCATGCAAATTGGGCAATCTTCTACTACCAACGAAGGTACCTCTCGTTCTAGTAACATGGTGAAAGGATCGCCAAGCGCTCTCATTGTGACTTTGAGTATCAATGTTCCATCTACAAGACATCTCAACAATGAACGCAGAGGGAGAAACTTATCCGGTGTACCAAACACACTGTCCATAATACAACTCATACGGTTCCTACAGGAATCAAAAGTTGTTAATCCTTCATGGAAGTGTTTTCCACTTAATCTCTTCTTCCCTTTTGAATGTATAATATCCACATTAAAACCAATCATGATGCTCTTGTCTGACAGATACCGTAGATATAGACCAACGTGAGGGACCTTTCTAAGCATTGTTTTCTTGAAAATAAAGACGATTTGTAGACACCATTTATTGCCAAAGCATGAGAATTCGGGTGATAGTAATTGGTGATAGGGTACTAATGACCCACATATCTCGTGAGTATTAGTGTTGGGTATTATTTTGTTAACAAAATCATCAAATTCTATCTCCCTCTTCACCTCCGTTTCAACCCAATTATTTCTATTGCTAGATGACATTTCTGTTTGAATATCAATAACGTTTATAACAAGCTATAATGCACAATAGAGGAGACGAAGATGAGATAATAGGTACACAGCATATATATAAGAAAGAATGAAAATTAACACATCGACATCATATGCACAAAAATATACATGCATCACATGATACTCACTTTTTCTCTTATTGACTTGATCTAATGATAAGATGTATATAAATACAATATGATATATCTTCTATGATTGTGGAGAGTGAATTACAATAGACGAGGTGAGTGAATAGATAACATAAGAGCAAAAAACATGTGATGTGCACATCATAAAAAATGACACATCTTATGTACAAAACGTGTATGCTTATAACTTTTACACCAACCGCACTCCAACATCTATCGAGTAATATCCTTATCTCCACCAATTTAAGCCCATTCAAATTAGACGCATATTCACTATGAGATACGATAAATACCACATATAAACAATAATGCACTAAAAAAACATCACACACAAAAAGATATACCATCTAAGCGCCCCGCCGCCGCGGCCGACATACCCGCCCCCCACCAACCATCAAAAAACACTCAAGCTGACCTCATCTTCATCACTTACTATAAAGCTTCCTCATAGACAACACCTTACCTACGCCATATAGCCTCATCGACAAAGCTAAAAGTTATGAGGCAGTGAAAAATGAAATAAGAAATAAATTCCACATGTAAGCACGAGAGCAAAAATGAGAGTTGTGGAGTTGTGATATACCTATGACGAGTTGTGAGGAGAGCACAGGGGTCGATACGGCGTCAATTCTTCTTCTCGTATAGAAAGTATAGGGGATTTATCAGTTTTTAATACTCTATCGATTAATGTAGTGTGGTAGCTGTATCATTACTAGTTATCGAATAATTAACTTTGCAAAAAGCGGTACACATCTTGTGGTCTATATCTATCTATATTATTGTTCCGTCCGTCCGTCGGCGCTATTTGTTCGGCTACTCCTGTAGATGAATAAGTGCTTATGGTAAGATGTATTAGTATTCTAGAAGAAGTTGTGGTTTGTATGTGGTGTGGTGGTGTGTTATTCTTTTGTCCTTTATTTTGAGATAAAAATTGCAATAATTGCAATGTGTATATCTTTATCTAATGGCGTGTGTATATCTCCTTCCTTTCGGTACATCCTTCCTTTAGGGCACAACTTCAATTAATATAGTATATCGGAGGTTACGGTTTAATTAGATTTGTATAATACCAAGGAAGGTATCAATCGAAACATTAGCCAATTATAATCATTACTCAATCACATTAGCAGCCAAGAGATATAGCTCGATTGTATGAATAGCAAGATGGCAACGAGGAGAGAGCCGTATCATTCAACGATATCTATAACAAATATAACTCATCTATCAGACGAACTCTTAGTGTCTATATCAAGCTATTTATCAGAAACTTCGGTAGCATTATTTGCATCGATTTTTTCAACAACATCGGATATGACCATTACTGCACCCTCAAAAACAAGCTTGGCCATCGTATCATCATGCATTTCAAATTGGGAAGTTATTGATTTCCTTGATATAGATAAAGAGTTACGAATGAGGTTAACAGATGATGATATTGGAGGATTACTATTCTGTATCGATGCAGTACATAAAGTGAAAAGACTAAAGCTCACACATTGCTTTCAATTCACAGGAAAGGGATTAGATCACATACGTGATTCGGTAGTATTGGAACAGATAGATTTGAGTTTAGCTAGTCAGAATGAATCTCTGGATGAGGATGTTGAAATACAAATCTCAGAGGAGGATACACTTCCTACTCTTCTAAATCTCATCGGCCAGGCTGACAGTTCATTAAAACAGTTACAATTCCCTCAAAAGTGGAGAGATGAGAAGAGTGATATGTTCTGTAGATTTCTTAGGAATTACAATCGAGTATTGAACAGTCGTAGAAGTCCTTGCAGCCGGCCACAACACTGCCGTGGAAATGGGATATGCCAAAATGATTTGGAGTTAGGTGTAGAGGAGATGTTGTTTGGAATACAAAAGCTCACTTGCTTGAAATGTCTAGATATAACCTGCCAACAGTGCTCATCTGAGAACTTACAGCCTTCTACATGCTCTGGATGCAAACAAACTTATTGTGGATATAATGGCAATGGATGCCAAGTGATATTTCATTGTGAGGGAAGTGACAGCTGCCAGATAAAACAATGTACAACTTGTTGTAGTATGTATAGAGATCATTTGGATTGTTACATATGCGATGACTGCTATATTGATAGTGGTGATGATGAATAGGACTTCCGAACTGACCAAACTTTTGATAGATATTGTGTTGATCATAAGTTAAGTTCTATTTCACTGCTGTATCCTATTTATACATATCATGTGCATCATTTATACTGAGTTATAAAGTACTTATCCCATTCATTAGCAGTAGCTGGATAGAATGATTCGTCAATTGCATAGCAAGCAAGTTGAGTCAAAAGAGACACATGAGGACACATGACAAGATGTGCATTTTTGAAGAGATCTCCCCTAAGCAAGGAGTTTCATACATGAAAACTGATTTGTGATAACTGATAACTGATACCTATGGTAACAAACCTCATAAAAATATATTGATTGAAAGTTAAATAGCATACAACAATAAAAGAGACACCACATACACTACAACTACTTCACTCTTCCTTTAGACGATAACATATAACTTGCAACAAACAAGCATCAATCCTAGATACTTCTTTAGAGATACCATTGCAAAAATTGAAATTGAAAAGAAACTGCCACAAAAAGCAACTCATACTCATCATATACCTACAAAGGTATAAAACAAGTACCAACAGCAATACACAAATATCATGGGTTGGACCGAACAACAATCAAAGATACTATCAATAATACCACATGTTACCGGACTATTCTCCTTCGTTGGTTCATCATCCATAATAATAATGATATTACATGATCGTTATAAAAAGTTATCCAAGCCATATTACAGATTGTTATTTGCAATGTGTATATTTGATACCTTTTCGAGTATTGCTTTAGGATTGAGTACGTGGCCTATACCTGTTGGAAGTGCGGGAGTTTATGCACCGTTGGGGAATGTACAAACTTGTAGTGCCCAGGCGTTTTTTATACAGGCTAATATTGCTAGTCCTATATACAACTTTATGTTGAGTTATTGTGAGTAGATTATACAATTGTTGATTTGTATTGTTTGTATTTGTGTGTTGATCGTTATGTATTGAAACTTATATGTATATGTTTCTTCTTCCTTTTGGTGATATGTATATGTCATATACTTTACAGACTTTCTACTTCGTGTAAAGTATGGGATGACTGAGACAAGGATAGGAAAACGAGCAGAACCAATAATGCAAATAATAACAATCGTATTCGGCTTAGGTACATCTTTCTTATGTCTGGGGTTAGGTTTATTCAACGATAGTACACTCTGGTGTTGGATAAATTCATCACCTAAGGGGTGTGAACAATCATGGGCTAATGGAGGAGAGACCACATGTGAAAGGTAAGTTGAGCAGTTGTTTTGTGTTGTTAGATATACATCAGTACCCTCATCATCTAAATCCACTTCAAATGCATAACACAACACAACACAGAGGAGATAATGCAGAGATTTATCGTTGGGCTATATTCTTCGGTCCGTTATGGGCGTGTATCGTGGGTTGCATGATTGTTATGATTATGATATTCGTTAGTGTACGTAAACAAGAGAATAAACTCAAAAAGTACCAATTTACATCAACCGTGGCAGCACGTAGAGGAAGTACTGAGAGTTCGAATGGCGGGGATTATGAAGATGCACTTCGTAAAAAGAAGAGAGAGGATGATCGTAGGAGGCATGCACAATCACGTCAAGTAGCGTGGCAGGGATTACGCTTTGTTGGGGTGTTTTATTTGACATGGGCATTTGCTACCGTGAATAGGTTATTACAGTTATCGATTGGGCGTAGTTACTTTTGGTTAATGTGTCTGCATACCATCTTTGTCCCTATGCAAGGGTGAGTTTTATAGTGTGGAGATATACGTGATGTGTCCTTAACTTTCTTTCCATATCTGACCCTTGCCTTAATCTTTCTTTTTCTTTTAGCTTCTTCAACTTTCTAGTATTCATATATCCAAGGTTTAAGAAAAGTGTTGCCGGTAAACGATTAGCTCGAATGTCAATCAGAACGTCGGGTGTAAATAAGTCAAATACAAAGCTTCCCACGAGGAACTCACTAACAAAGAGTAGATGGGTGTCGGCGCATGAAGATGATGATGTTAAGGACGAAGCACCCCCGCCTTCATCCGCATCTTTGGCCGCTGGGATTGTAAGGGATGAAGAAGCAGCAGGTGCAGAGCAGAATGATCACGTGGGGAATGGAGAAGAGATGAAAGTAGAAGACGATGCGGAGGAGGAAGTTATATCGCCAACCAAATCCATCTCTTTGATGAAAGGATCGTTTGATGATGCTAATACTCAATTGGAATAGTAGAAGGCTGATTGTGTGTATAATGGGGTATTATAAGTGGCAGTGGGTATATGATTATACCGTTTGGGGAAGAAGAGATTGATGCGAGGGGGTGCCTGATTGGGAATGGGAGACGTGAGGATGAGAGGTACATTCATATCAATCAAGCTGTATTGTCAAATCACATCTTCTTCATTAGGTTAGAATTACAATCGGCACAATCATCGGATTTAACGGGCGTGGGGCAGATTTACAGTTAGTACATGATCGGCCATTCCACAACTCAGGATTCATTTATTTTATGTTAATCGGTAGCCTAAGGTGTAAAGGACTTTCCAAGTGATGAGGTTGCATATAATATGTAAGCCGATACGGCATTTGACTTCTGTTTTTATGGGTGCTTTGATAATGACTAGTTGTAGGAGCACCAACAAGAGAGAGAAGAGCAACACTTGACCACTGCTTAAAGTCACCCAATCCCAGAATATCTCATCACCTACTCTTTGTAAATAAGCATTGTGTTCAGCCTTCTTCTTGTTGAAATGTTCTTCCACCCCAGGCGACGCCTCCCTCAAATCACTTCCTTCATCAATAGTAAAAAGGGTTGTTCGGCGGCGATTACTCTGTCTTACGTCTTGTCCAAAGTCAAGTTTGAATAGAGTTGATTGGACTTGGTTGTTATTATTAGTGGTTCCACTTCCACGAAGTGACGGTGATGTGGGCGGCGTGGAAACCTCCTCATGAAATGACAGTGGTGTGGTAACCTCCTTAGTCTCAAGTTTTGGACTTTGGTCAATCCAAGCAAAATCATCTTGTTGGTATGTTCGTATTGCTTCAAAAGAACAAGACAAATCCCAGCATCTTATTAAAGTTGTGTTGGAGGAAGAAGTTTGTAGAGGTGGTATGAGATTTTAAGTACCTACATACCTCACTCAAACGATCATAACTCATCACTAGCTACACGACGACAAATAATTAGTAGATTAAGCGCGCCGCTAATCAGCACTACATTAAACATAATAGCGTATTGCTTTACTAATCAGCACTACATTAAGGGATGGAGAGGTGATAGTACACCGTTAAGTGAGACAAGACTTTCACACGACGACCAAAAGGCGCCAAAAGTATTAGTAACGAGAAAGTTTAGTAAGTCGACGAGTTGTAAAGATGCCTTCTAGTAGGAAGCGAGCCAAGGGAAAGTTAAGGAAAGCAAGGTCCACAGCTCGAGCAGTTTGTGTAGACGAGTCTACATGGATGAATTGGGTTCAGTGGGGAACACGCATGAAGGGGATACAGTGTTCCCATGGTGCTATTGTAACTCCTTCGTCAAACAAAGATATTGATTTGTTCATGAGTGAGTTCGTAGACTCACTTAGACAAGACTTTGAGCTGTCGAGCCTTATGCGAGAATTATTGATAAAACACCCTGCAGTGTTTAACAATAATGATGAACGTAAGACGGTGACAAGTAACATGCTAGCAATGGGGACGAACGACTTACTACGAGAGAAGAATGATAGGAAGATCGGAACAGACAATGCCAATGTATTAGCTTGCTCGATCTTGATCTTAGAGCATTATGCGGAAACGAACGACATTAATGCTTCCTTATACTTGGCGTACCCCAAGAAACGAGACATTGATGATGGTGGGGAAAGAGAAGCGTTAAGATTCTTCAGTAAGAGGATCAGTTGTACGTGTTTGGATATTATGTATGCTCAAGCTAAATCAAAGCAACGGAAAGTCGGGCGGTGTTACGGATGTGAAAAGACATTCAAGAGATCAACTCTTGAAGTATGTAGCGGATGTAGAATCTGTCAGTATTGCAGAGAGGATTGTCAACGTCAGCATTGGCCAATACATAAAGGAGACTGTGATAGTTGGTCAAAGTGCCGTGCTTGGTGTATTGACTATGGCTTTATCTTAGAATAAGAATGAGTGTCTGTTGTTTAGTATATAGATTATATTGCAATGTTGGTAGTATATCCTTATTTGACGTACCATACTACACGCATAGTTTGAGGATGTAAATACCTGTGTTGTGCATATCGTCTTAGTTTACTCGTTGCTTGTATCTTTAACTCTACTAAGTAATACCCCCTTTCCTCATCGTATACTCCGAGGTGGTGATATGTGTATCCTTTATCTACCCAATTATTTAGTAGATGTTTGACAAGCTTGATACACAATTTGCAATGCCACCCCTCATACTACCCCACCATCTACTGCTGCTGCATATCTAAACACAAATCAATACCACTCGAGAACTTGCCCATGGCAGTAACTAATGCAGCCAATTCAACCCTATGAATCTTATTAACATCAACATCACTTCCCAATCCATTCTGACCTATCGTTAATTGCATAGCCGTACTTAATCCCAGTGTAGATATCTTACCATGAAATCGACACTTATTACATTGGACACAATTCATAATACGCATTAAGTCACGTGTACGCATCCTTGCCTCCCAGAGATTATTGGAATCTTTAGAAGCATGTTCACGTAATCGTAATGATGCCGCTTCAATACTTGGATCATCTAATAGTGGATGATTTAATATCTTTTGTAATACCTCACAGGCTTGTGAGTCACCAATCTTACCATTATTACAATCTGCTAATAATCGTTCACGTGCACCCTTCACGCCACTTAGTAATAACATCATTGTAAAGTATAAGTTTTCAATAGCCTCGGGTGTTTCACCATTGGGACCCAATCGTCTACTAAATTCTACATTTGGATCAGTCCATGTATACTCATTTGGATCTATCTCTCCATCCATCATCTTCTCTTGCATACCTCTAATAACTTGTGCACTAACCATGGCATGCAATCCACTAACTGCCTTATTAAAATCTGCCTTCCAATCATCTGCATCATATTCATCTTTTGCTAATTGAATCGGAAGTTATGGTGATGACCAAATATATCCAAGAAGAGATAGTATTGTGAGTGAAATTGCAAAACTATAGCAATACAATCCAATCCGAAAGAGGTTGCTGTTTCTATTGCATAATAGAATCCAACGCCTTGTGGATACTAACTTCTACTTACCTAATGCTCCGGTGTCATGAAAACCAATACGGTCATGTATAAACTTCCATATCTCAGCACCATCATATCCTGTATAATCTTCTGGAAAGAGTAATGTATCGTAATAATCATCAGAAGGCATATCCCATCGTGCCCAACCGTCTAATTTAAATTCATGTTCTATAAAGTCGGATGACTTTATGTCTGTATTGAATGTTGTGTTTGTTTCAAAGGTTATGGAGAGAGGAGAAGGGTAAATAGTAACTTCTGTTAGTACACGTGAGTTGCGAAGACAATCAAATACAGGCATTTATGTTCGAATGAAGCAGCCAAATCACCAAGACTTCATATTGACCACGAATTCACAGAAGACAAACAAATTCAATTTATATACAATACGAAACTTTCCTTCAGGAACCTCATCATCATCAACAGGATAAATCTCACAACTTTCGGTATAACATTCAAACAACTCCTGTGGTAAATATTCACACGAGGCTAACATATCACAACTATATAAACGAAAGTACGGTAAGGAACGTAATTCAGCTAATAGTGGTGATAATGTTGGCATGGCTTTATCGATTGCTGATATACCGTCGGAGAGGGATTGGTCGTGTAATGTTGCTGCTGTGGCCATTTGTAGTTTTGTTTTTGATGGTATATCTATTGTTGAATGTTTGATAGGCTGACTGTTATACTTTACATGAGATGATTGAGGAACACTAATTGTAATTGCTCGAGGTGAAGTGAATGCATTGCAATAATGAGTCGCCGCCGATATCACGATGGATATCGATATTATATTGTATAGACCCATAATATACAATTCTCTTGATTTTAAGGAATCAAATTGGTTATATATTGCAATATCGATCAACTAATAATGCTTCCCCTGATATCACTTCCTTACTTTGATCAGTTTTCATATACAATAAGGGAAAACTCGTTTTTGGGATAGGATACCGTTCTCCGCTCCCTCTCTCCTCCCTAGCCTACACATCTTCGAGGCCACCCAGCATCAGCCAGCATCTCCTACCGCCTAAATATATTGAACTAAGGCCACTAAAGCCTCGTCCTCGTATATTCTCACCAATTCTCATGGATTCTCATACGATTCTCACTGATTCTCACCGATTCTCATACATTCTCATACGATTCTCACAGATTCTCACCGATTCTCATATTGACTAATAGAATCTGATGCAAGCCGTTATATATGTGTAGACTGGTTAATCGATCGTTCTAAGTTTATGAATGGTATGTATGGTCATTTTCTAGCTTTGTCCTTCCCTACTCAAATGACAGACAAAGAAAAAGTGCACATCTTGTGCACAAAAGTCGATACGGTATCCTTCGGCTTACTAATGTGAGCATATCTTATGTCTACTCTATGTACTACATAGTAGACTGATAAGAGATGATAATATAATGTGTACAACTTTACAATTATCAAGTCGCAAAGGAACTCAATCGATATTATTCACCGTCCTCAACATGTCATTCTCTTGCTTGAGCTTTTCAATCTCCTTCTTTAACTCAGCAATTTCAGAATCGTCAACCCCATTCGTCGAAGAGGAACTCTTTCCAACACCCTCTTCAGTATTACCACTTTCACTACCAGATAATACATCTTTTGATTCCTCTATTACTGAAAGGGACGATCGGCCTCGTCCTCCAAGAGACTTACCCGCCGCAAACTTCTTAAACACCTCCGAATCCTTGCTAAATTTGAACTTATTCACATCAACACCATTCTCACCGGAGCGTAGTCTATACTTCCGTAGCCAAGGCATTAAGGCAAAGACGAAGAGAAGTCTCCAACTTGTACATGCCGTGTTACCGAAACTATCGTGTCTAAGCTTTGTCATGTAAATCAGTCCAATTCGTTCTAGATAAGGATGACGATGTGCCTCGTGTGTTAATATATCTTTCCGAAAGGTGAAAGGGAAGGTATCCAACGTCAAGGGGCCCAGCTGATCCGCATCTTCAGCAAGCTGTGTGTTCGTATATGTGTGTTAGATTAGCCCGGGGATTGGAGAAGCAAGGGATGTAGACACACAAGTTACTCACGAAGGGAATGTCTATACGTCCAACGAATATGAATGCCGCCGATAACAAGAATATCATACGTTTCAATACATACAGGGTACTGATCCCAAGTGACCACGCTTCTAGAATTGCCCCAATTATGTTTGTTGCAGCAGGGTTAGTTCTGTAATACGCTCTTTCATGAAACCTTCGCCGAGCAAGGGAGAGGAAGACAACCTTTAGAGCTACCGTAATTCCAATCCCAATGATGGCAGCGAATATGTTTGTAAAGACTGGGGCAAATGGTTCAAAACAAATGCATCCGAATATAATGAATGAAACAAACAGGATAAGGACACTACTATATGCACACCCCCATAGCATCGCTCCGAAGATGAATGATGCATCATCAACATTGTTTCTAACCTTTTGGAATTCTGGTTCATGTAGACTCCCAATGACTCCGTATCTAAGCCTTAATGTTGTCCGAATGGAGCTTGGTGTGTACGATGTTGTAAGCATTAAGGCATTAAACTCGGCACAAATGAATGCTAATGATAGTGGTAGAATAACCCTCCACCTTGGAACAGGCACCTCAAACATTTCAACAAGGAAATTGTTGTAAAAGTCAACGACTAGATCCAAGACGACCTTTAAGAAAGGTATGAGCCATATGCATAACAAGAATTGTCCAAAGTTTCCCTGGATCATTCTTTAGAGTAGAGTGGAGGGCATAGTTTAGATGAGTCGAAAGGGGTGTATGGTTATTCCAGAGGCATACATCACATATACATACCTATTGTTCAGCCAGATCCCGTCCTCTGTGAATATCTTCCCATTAAATAGTCTCTTCCATGTCCACCACCAACCACCGACTTGTTCTAATTCATCAGTCTTCTTCACAAAGGTAAGGAGAGCTCGGCCATAGGATGTTTCCTTCTGTGCACCATTACCATGTTCAAACTCTGGAAGATGCGCGTTTTACAATGTATGAAGATGACAGAGAGAGGATATAACTTATGTTAGGCATATGTTGAGTAAGAGGAGGAGTGAAGATACTCAAAAAAAGAGAGAGAAGAAGTCCCACCTCATCAAGACTTCAATACATCACACATAAAACATACTAACGCGGACTTTCCTGCTGCTCTATGAACTGCCATTGAATTTCGAATCATATCATTAATCTTGTATGCTGCTGCCTTTTTCATGTTCCGTTCCATGTATACTGTTCCTCCCGTTAGCAGCTTCTTCCAGATGCTCTTGCCTTCTATCCACCGTTGAGGAATGAGCCTATCCAGTATGTTATGTAAAGCCATCAATACAAGAAGAGCTCCCAAAACAACCATGAGATACCTCAGGGAATCAGAAGTTAATTCCACACAATGGTCACAACATATCCAAGAAGAGAGGGAGGTAGGGACT